>Ga0129308_1001434_pt1 | contig 24907 bp, 24 predicted proteins | sample L827metagenome_FD_94440 | JGI IMG/M metagenome (GOLD analysis project Ga0129308, IMG submission 94440) | Ring-tailed lemur group fecal microbial communities from Wisconsin, USA - L827 metagenome | ecosystem: Host-associated > Mammals > Digestive system > Large intestine > Fecal | place: USA... | reverse complement strand
TTTAAGTTGTATTTCTCTAGATATTAGTCGCATTAGCTTTTGGGGGTCAAATGTTTCTTTGTCTTTTTGGAAGTGTCTGTAAGATTAGTGAACGAAAAGTAATTGGAATATGCTATCGATCAAAGCATATGGAGGCTATGTTTTCCAAAATAAACTTCTGAGCATTTGTATTATATAAATTTGTTGCATATACAATACCCTGAACATTTGTCTTCATCTCAGTGGAAATACCTATTGAACATCCTTTTGGGGTTGATATTTTATATGGCTCTCCATCATTAGGCTCAATTACACTTAAATAGCCTCTTTCACATAACCATTTAGTGATTTGTGTAGCTTGGAGTTTTTTCATGTCGTTATGATGAACCTTATCATTTATTAAATATACAAATTTACTAATTGCAATCGCTTCGGTGGATATTGGAATGTTTTCACGTTCTTCATTGGTAATAACGAAAGTCATTTTTCTGTTCGTTTTTTTGCCAATCTTAATATCGTTGATTGCATCTAAATTATTGTATAAAAACTCTAGTATCTCTGCCGTCTCAGAAAAGCATTCTTTTAAAAGCCTATGATTCAAAATTGTATCATCAGGAAATGCAATTCCACTGGTGGGGTCTTCGCCATTTGCCAAAGCCCTCATCATTGTTTGTAATATTATAATTTGTCTTAGATCATATTCCATCGCCGCTTCACCCATTCACTAATAGTCCCAATCTATTTCATCTAATTGGGCCAGTAGTCTCTTTGCTAATTCAGGCTCAACCATATTCACAAAGTATGCTTTCCCATAAATATGCTCTTTGTAAAAATTGTGATTATCATTACACCTTTTTTGATGCTCACTTACCCCAAATTTTTTACAGAAATAGATTTCGGACTGAAGTTGTCTTTTAAAGTACTTTGATATTTTTACTTCTTGACCATTTACAATTAGGCCAGTTACGGACTGTCTTTGGTGTCTGTATGATATCCGAGTTTTACTTTCATTAATTATAAAGCCTTCTTCATTTATAATTTTTTCAGCAATCGGCAGAATATTTTTCAAATTCTTTGGCCCTGAAAAAGTAATGTCATCAGCATATCTAGAATAGTCTGCATTATATTTAACTGACAATTTGCTTAAGCGTTTGTCCAACTTTAAACTGACTATATTTGAAATATATGGGCTTGCAGGAGAGCCTTGAGGTAGTCTTCCTTCAAAAGTACATAGTTTAGCTAGAATATAGGATAATTCTTTTGTGTAGCCGTAATATATAAAAATCCTAAATACTTGTTTTATTGATATTGTTGGAAAGAAATCCTTAATATCAATATTAACTAAACATTCCTTTCCCAGATGTTTTTCTGCATTTGACACAATAGATTTACCCTTGCAAAATCCATTTGTTTCTTGCGAAATAGGTATATTATATAAAATATTATTCAATATCCAACTTTGTATATATTTTAAAGAAATAGAAGGTATTAGCAGATTTCGCTCGCCACCAGATTTTTTCGGAATTGTAGTTTTGCGATATAAATATATATCAGATAAATATAGTATTTTACCAAGGTCTGAGGGCTCAATGCCAATTAAAAGCGCCAAATGACGGAGATCAAATATAACAGGCAAATTGCAGTTGATTAGTCTTGTGGCATAATTAAGGCAAGCCAAAATATAGTGTCCACTTTTTCCTGCCTCGCGTAACGCCGTTTCAAGTTCATAAAGATACTTTTCCTTATCCATTACATCACCCTAATATATGATAAGACCAAATGCGCCTGCTACCTAATCTATATTTGAAAGACATGGCAATGCAATTTATGGAGTAAATTGCATTGCCGTGCTAAACAGCTTTATTCCAAGCTGTTTAGCATGACAACATTACCAGGCGGAATGTTGTCATGTTAGAGTAAGTGACATTATCACTTAGAAAGGCAACTTGCCCCTCGCATTCTAACAGACGCATTTGGTCATTATCTGCTACCGTAGCTTTGACGTGAATTTTTCCGGAACATATGGCCTATCCAATGCCCATGCATTTAAAGGATTGATAAAATCGGACTCAATAGCTTCTTCTGTAAAATCCAAAGAGTCAATTGATTTATTCATTAATAGTAATCTTCCCTTTGATGTGAGTTGAAGCATATCATTTGTGATTTGTAAGTTCCTGTTTTCAATATTCTCGTCAATATATTTTTCTAGATTAGCGATTGTTAGACCTAACATCCTAGAAAGTTTTAGATAAGAATAATCATCTTGATTATTCTTGAAATATGCTAAGACAAGCAAGTTTATATATTCATCCACTAAGATCTCCCTCGTTTCTTGGCTCCATAATTTTGTGCCTTGCGCCTATCCTTTTCCATTTTCAATGTTTTCAGGGATAGTTTTTGAGGTGAGGATTCACGAGGGAAAATTGAAAAATAGTTATCTGAATCATGCCAAAATAACCCTAACGAATTATTTGGCGTATTATTGTGAAAGGAAACCAGGCTTTCTGTCTTTTTGAAACCTAAAGCATATTGTTCAGGTATAGATTTTCCTTTTGAAACCTCAATAATCTGAGCCCTTAAGTTTTCTGCATCAGCAACCCATTTTTCTTTATTAAATGCCTTTTCGCTTATACAAGCTGATATCGGAACAACGGAGATATTGCTCTTGGATTTCAATTGTTCAATCCCAATTAGTGAATCACTCATGATATATATTACGATATAGTAAATGTTTTTTCCCTTTAGTCGCTCTCTATTATTATTTACAAAATCTATTATTGTCTTGCCAGAACCACAACAATCATCAATAATTGCTATGTTATCAATAGATTCCCATACGTCTTCCGGAATTTTATCGATTGTTTCAAAACATTGATATTTACTTATTTCATTCATGCGTTTATAGTCTATCCAATACTCAATTGAACTATTGGCAATTCCAGATTTAGAGTGAATATATGTAAAAATCGTCTTTTCTTCTTCAACGTCCTTTTTTGAAAGTAGCTCAGCATGCAAAACTTGCAATAAATGATTTGTTTCTTGATGTGTATAGTATTTAAATTCTTTTATGAGCTCAATAATTATGTCTCTAACACTCACAGGAAGTTGAAGTACCCATTCTTCAAAGTGTTCTTCAAAAAAGTCTATCCTTTTATCTCTAGACTTCCATTTCTCGAGACAGTACTTCACTATTGCATCATACTTTTCCTTATCCAAGAAGCACGCCCCCTAAATAATAGATTTTGTAAGTATTATATCACCATATGTGACATTCTACAATAAAAAGCGGCAAAGGAACTGTCATCCAACAGGTCTATGTTCACTTTGCCCAGTGTTGCTCACTTACCTTTTTCGTTTTCGCACCTACGTTCCTCTCTGTTTTTAATTCCTCCATAAACAGTTGGGGATTTTTTGTTTATATGTCGCCAGATGAATGCTACTTTAAAATAGCACTTTCGTTTGAATAGTGTAATTTTTTATGGAGGAATTAATGTCATGGCATCTATTGTAAAATACAACAAAAGTTATTCGGTTGTCTATACAGACACCACAAACAAAAAGAAAAGGCAAAAATGGGAAATATACTACAGTCTTGAGGAGGCGCAGCAACGAAAGGAATTACTGGAACTATGCTCACATACACGAACAGAAGTCCACCGTCAGTGTGTACAGACGGTGGAACAATTTTTTGTACAATACGTGGAGCTATATGGAGTAAGCCATTGGCCACTATCCACCTACCAAGCAAATTGCAGCCTTATTCGCCGTTACCTCATACCGACCATTGGCATGATGCAGCTAGAAGAACTCTCGCCTCGTGTGGTAGCACAGCTGTATCGCCGCTTTGCGCAACTGCCACAACCAGGTGGTCGCTGCCATGCCCCAACAGGTAAACCGATTACCGCACAAACTCTGCGCAGCCTTCATAAGCTGCTGCATAGTGCCTTTGAGCAGGCGGTGCTGTAGGAGTATTTACAGCGAAACCCTTTTCACGGCGCGCCACTTCCAAAATGACATCCCGCTTCCCTTGTTTTCCTTATTCCTGAACGGTAAGACTGCAGTGATACCTATCTTAAAACGGTACATAATCAGGTGTCCGCAATCTTCAACTTTGCTTGTAAATATTATAGGCTCCCGGAAAACCCAGCCCGGATCTGTGGTGCTATGGGAAAGAAGAATGCGGACTGTATGCTGTTTTGGACGGTGGATGAGTTTAAGAAGTTCGCGGCAGCTGTCAGCGATAAGATCGTTTCCGCGACCATTTTCAATCTGCTCTTCTGGTCGGGAATGCGTTCCGGTGAAATGTTGGCGCTGACCTTAAACGACTTCGACTTTGATACGAGCACAGTGTCGATCAGCAAAAACTATGCGCGGCTCGATAACGAGGATCTGATCCTTGAGCCTAAAACACCAAAAAGCAAACGGAAAGTTGCTTTGCCGCCCTTTGTCTGCGACCTTGTAAAGCCTTATGTTGAAAAGCTTGTAGATTACGAACCAAACGAACGATTATTCACCGTGACAAAACACTATCTTAAACATGAGATGGACAGAGGTTGTAAGAAAAGCGGCGTCAAGGTAATTCGAATTCATGACCTCCGCCATAGCCACGCAAGCTTGCTGACCGAGCTGGGGTTCTCCCCACTTCTCATTAGCGAACGGCTGGGTCATGAAGATATAAAAACCACTTTGCAGACCTACTCCCACCTGTATCCGAATAAGCAGGGGGCAGTAGCTGAGAGACTGCAAAGTTTCTTTTAACCCTATTTCGTGTACCTTTTGTGTACTTCGAGGGTAAAGAGAAAGCCGCAAGCCCGCTTGTCATGCGGGTTTGCGGCGGTGGTTACATCACTCCCACTCAATAGTTGCCGGCGGTTTCGGCGTGACATCGTACATGACCCGGTTCACTCCGTCCACCTCCGCCACAATGCGGCAGGCGATCTTGTTCAGCAGCGGATAGGGGAGCTCGGCCACATCCGCGGTCATTGCGTCGCTGGAGAGGATAGCGCGGATGGCGATGGCTTCCTCATACGTGCGCTTTCCGTCTTTCACACCCACGGAACGGCAGCCGGGACACACGGTGAAATACTGCCAGATGCTTTTCTCCAGTCCGGCGTTTTTGATCTCTTCCCGCAGGATCGCGTCGGATTCTCTTACGTACTCCACCTTCTGACGGGTGATGGCGCCCACCACGCGAACGCCCAGCCCCGGTCCGGGGAAGGGCTGTCTCCAGACCTGCTCGTGGGGAAGGCCCAGAGCCTCGCCCACCTTGCGGACCTCATCCTTGAACAGCCATTTCAGCGGCTCCACCAATTCAAAGTCGATGTCCTCCGGCAGTCCGCCCACGTTGTGATGGGACTTGACCACTCCTTTGTTGGAGACGCTCTCGATAATATCCGGATAAATGGTCCCCTGTACCAGATAGTCCATTTTCCCCAGCTTGGCGGACTCTTCTTCAAATACGCGGATGAATTCTTCACCGATGATCTTTCGCTTCCGCTCCGGATCGTCCACGCCCGCCAGCTTGTCCAGAAAACGGTCCACCGCGTCGATGGAGATCAGCTTCATATTGAACTGCTTTCCGAATATATCGGCCACCATTTCCGGCTCGCCCTTTCTCATCAGCCCGTGATTGACGAACATGCAGGTCAGCTGGTCGCCCACCGCTTTGTGGACCAGCGCCGCGCATACGGAACTGTCTACGCCGCCGGACAGTGCGCAGAGCACCTTCCGGTCTCCCACCTGGGCCCGGATCTGTTCCACCATATCGCTGATGAACGCCTCCGTGGTCCAGCTTCCGGAAAATCCGCAGTCGTCAAAGAGAAATTTCTTCACTTCCTCTTCCGTCTTTTGATTTCCCAGCTCCATGACCCGCGATCCGTGAACAGTCGACTTCTTGATACGCTCCGCCGCAGCGCCGGCGTCCTTCTCCGCCGTCTCTTCCTCGCCGATAAACACGATCCCCTTCGGTTCGAGGGCGTTCAGCTCCTCCTCCGAAATGTTGTATGGCTTCACCTCACAGTAGACGCCGGCCTCTCTGGCCATCTTCGCCACCTGCTGATTGTTGTGAGCGCCAAAGTCCAATATCAACAGTAATTCTTTTTCCATTTCTTCCTCCGTTTCGGCCGGCAAGGTCTGATTTTACGATTCCGGCCCCTTATATGCCCAACGTTGTATATGACCGTATAGGGCGCGCATCCTCCGCCCTTCTCTTTATCTAAATTACCATAAAATACTCGGAAAGTCTACTGGCTTGCGGCAGTCCAGACACAATACTCACATACAGCCTTCGACGGCTGCAGATACAGGTGCGGCTGCTGACGCAGACCGTTTCGTTTTTTCAGCGGAGATCTGCCGCGCCTCCTGGGAAATTCCGATAAAGCTGCCGATGGCCCGGCAGGCTTCTCCTGCCTGACCGCTCTGAAAGATCTGATGTCCTCCCTGCGGAAGTTTGAGCAGTTTCCGGCTGCCCCGCATGCGACGCAAAATATAGTCTCCGCTTGCAGGCCGGACCGTATCGTCGTCGGCCAGCTGCAGGATCAGCGCCGGACAGCACAGCTGCCTGTACAGCCCTTTCGATCCGGAAAGCAGCAGCTGAAATTCAGCCATTGCACGGAGCGGAAGACCCCGGGCGCAGGAAAGATAACGGTTTCTCCACTGTTCCCTCTGCGTCTTATCGCCCATCGCCTTCAAAAGATTGGATGCGATCTGGCGAAAATTCCAGTAATAAACAGGCGTATTCACTGTGACAAGACCACTCAGCGCTTCCTTATGCTCATTTTTTTCCCAAAGATCGCCGGCCAGAAAATGTACGGCCAGTAGCCCTCCCATGGAAAAACCCACTACGTAGACTTTGGAACAGCGCGCCGCCAGCTCCGTGTAGCCCATCGCCGCTGCTGCAATCCAGTCCCGCCGGGAGACTCGGCTCAGTTCCCTCTTATCTCCGCCGTGTCCTGGAAGAAGCGGAGCAGAGATGGAAATACCGGCATCCTTCAGATAGCCGGCCAGTGCGGCCACCTCCCCTGGATCTCCTCCGAATCCGTGCAGGATCAGCACGCCGGTGCCGGCGGCAAACTCGCTTCTGTCATTCCTCATCATCCGTCCTCCCCATCGCCGCATGCTTCAGCGCGCCTAAAACAAGAAAGCTCCATTCAAGTGTAATTTTACACTTGAATGGAGCTTTCGTCAATCTTAATCTGTTTTCTATTTTCTTTCTGAAACGGTTTTCTCACTGCGCCGCCTTTTCGCCATGCGCCCGTTTCCTGCGTCCCGCACTCTTCCCGATCCGGAGGGGGGACTATTCCACAGTGATCTGTTTGGCCGTGGGCTGCTGCGGCGCTTCCTTCGGCAGCTTCAGGGACAGCACGCCGTCCTGATAGGCCGCTGATATACTCTCTTTGTCGATCCCGTTCAGATCGAAGTTTCTCACAAAGGAACCGTAGCGTCTCTCTCTGCGGACATAGTTCTCTTTCTTTTCTTCCTTATCCTCCCTGTGCTCCGCGCGGATGGTCATCATATCTCCGTTGAGGTCGATTTTGATCTCTTCCTTGCTGAATCCCGGCAGATCCGCCTTCAGCTCATAATGGTCGCCTTTGTCCAGCACGTCTGTCCGGAACTGTGAAACGTCCCTGGACAGATCTCCGAAGAAATTCTTTTCCAGATCATCCAGATAGCTGAAGATACTGTTTTCATTTTTTCTAAACGGCATTAAATCAAACATAAGTCATACCTCCTTTTAACTTTTGCTGATCTCTGTTTTTTATATCTCCCGTGGGCTCTTCCTTTCACGCCCTCGTTCGTACACTTATATTATACCTCCAAGTCGTCTCTTTAAACAGAAAAATTAGCACTCTTTCTATTAGAGTGCTAATTATTTTATGTATTAACTATCTGACAGTCAAGCAGGCCTATTTCTCCCCCCGGATCTACATTTGTCCGTATGCGTGCCGGGCTTCATAGCGGGCAAAGGACGACGGTCTTTTCTGTGTGACGCGGATCGCCGCCCGGATCACTTCAGGCAGGAAGCAGTCATATTTGATCTCCATGATGACCGCCTCCTTCTGCTGTTTCAGGCTGTACCCCAGACCGTCTCCCGTCACAGCGCTCTGAGCCGGAGCTGTATCCGCCGCGTTCTGACGGCGCCAGTCCAGATCCAGAAACCGCTCCGCCGGAATACCGGTCTCCAGGCGGCTGTCCATTGTGATACGCACGTTGCAGGGCCGGTAAACGAAGGCTTCCCGCCGAAAATCCGCCACAGTCTGCGCCTTCAGCTCCCCACTGCTGATCCTGGCATAAAATTCTTTCATCAGCGGTTCCACGGATTCGGCCATCCACTCTGTGTCGCCCGCGAGGATCCGCCTGCATTCTTCTTCCGACAGCGGCACAGACTGTTTGTTCGTCTTACCCCCCACCCGCGTCTTCTTTTCAAGGCGGATATAGTCCGTATTTTCATTATAGTACCTGATCCGAAAGCTTTCTCTGCGTCCGATGCTTGAGAGCAGATCCGGATGGCGGTCCCCATCCGTCTGGGTAAACGCCAGGTTTCTCACCCGGTACATGCCTCCCAGTCCGGCGTACATACTATCGTCGGCGATGGACGCAAGCCTGTTTCTGATCGTGAGATAGTCGGTCTGGTCCATGCTGTGTTTCCATTCGTTTCTAAATATTAACTGTTCTTTCTTTTCTTTCTTCATTGATATTCCCTCCCTTTTCCGTCTTCCCTTTTGTACATTCTGCCGGACGGCGCCGCGGTTCCGGTCCTTCCGGCTCTCCCCTGTTTCTATGGTCTTATTCTAACCGCTCTGTGTGATCACTGTTTGAAGAGACTCTGACAAATAAAAGTATTATTTCTTAAGAAAGCATGATGAACTCTTAAATCGATCCCTGATTTTCATAACTGTCCTCACTTTTTTCTTTACATAGGGGACCCCGAATGGTATATTAAACGCGATGGACAGTATTCCTAGGGAAACTATACCTCATATCAGGACTTTTACCGACGTCCGGCGCAAACGCCCGTATCTGCAGGAGAATCACCGTATTCCCAGAAGAACGGGACCAGACCGGGGCTGCCGGCGGCTCTCGCAGGACCTCCGAAAGGACGCGGCCAGTTACAGAAAAACCGCGCTTGTTTTACAGCAGCCAGCGGTTATTATATTCTGCGGTAGAAAACCATATGACAGGAATCGATCCATCCGGGGCATACGCCGAAGTGCAGTCTGCATTTAGGCGCGGTGCGCGGATATTTTTTTGTTTAGAGGAAATTCCGACAAACGGCGGATTTTATGCCGGGATGCGGCATTCCCACAAAGGAGGATCGTCAATGAAACCTATGACCGAAGATGAAAAGAACCGGCAGATCAAAAAAGAAGCGCTGGCCACCATTGCGCTGTTTCTGATCTGTTTCGCGTGGCACGTGGGCTTTGGCTACGCTTTAAACAGCTGCGGCATATACTTTATGAATCTGCCGCTCTGGTGGATCGTCAGCACTCCCGGCGTGTTCGTGGTAGGCGTTGCAGGCGTAATTTTTTTGCTGAAAAAAGTATTTGTTAATTTCAGCCTGGAGGCAGAAAGCGAGGACGGCCATGTCAACTGAACAGATCGTCATTCTGGTAGTTCTCATCGCCTACATGGCGATCAATATGTTCCTCGGTATTTACATGAGCCGCAGATCTGCCAGGGAGCATGCTTCCAGCGGATTTATGCAGAACTATTTCATGGGCAGCCGCTCCATGGGCGGTCTTGTGCTGGCCATGACGCTGGTAGCCACCTACACCAGCGCCAGCTCCTTTCTGGGCGGCCCTGGTCTCTCCGCTTCCTGGGGATTGACGCAGTCCTGGGTGGCGGCCATCCAGATCGGCACGGCTTTTCTGACGCTGGGCGTTCTGGGGAAAAAATTTGCCATCATCTCCCGAAAGATCGGCGCCGTCACCGTCACCGATTACTTTAAAGCGCGATACAACTCCCCCGCGGTAGTCATCCTCTGCGGCGTCTGTCTGGTGGTCTTTTTCCTGACCCAGATGATCGCTCAGTTCATCGGCGGAGCCACGCTGGTATCCTCCGTGACGGGTATGCCTTACTGGGCTGGGCTGGCGCTCTTTGCCGTGGTCGTCATCCTCTACACCTCCATCGGCGGCTTCAAGGCTGTAGTGATCACGGATACCTTTCAGGGGATCATCATGACGCTGGGCACCTTCCTGCTGCTCTTCTTCGTGATCCGCGCCGGCGGCGGACTCAGCGGCATCACGGCGCAGCTGGACGCCATGAACCCGGGCTGGGACATTCTGGGCAAGGGTGAATTCAGCGGCGGACTCACCGCACTGTCCCCCGGCTACATGATCTCTTTCTGGGTCCTGGTGGGCGCGGGGACACTGGGACTTCCCCAGACCGCTGTCCGCGGCATGGGCTTTAAGGATACGCGGTCCATGCACCGGGCCATGCTCTACGGCACCGTGGTCGTAGGCATCCTCATGATCGGCATGCACTTTGCGGGCGCTCTGACGCTGCCTCTGCTGCCGGCGGAAGGCATTGCCAGCACTGATCAGGTCATTCCCTACGTGGTACTGCACTACATGCCTGCCTGGGCCGCCGGACTGTTCCTCGCCGCGCCGCTGGCCGCCGTCATGTCCACCGTTTCCTCCCTGCTGATCCTTGCCTCGGCCACCATCATCAAGGATCTGTACCTGACCTATATCGCTAAGCCCGCAAAGAACGGGACCGAACCTGAAATTCAGAAATCCGCCGAAGCTGAAGCTGCTGAAGCCGCGGCGGTGCAAAAGCTGCCTGTGCTCAGTCTTCTCATCACGATCCTGCTGGGCCTGATCGTATTTCTTCTGGCCCTGTCCCCGCCCGACATTATCGTGTGGATCAACCTCTTTGCCATGGGCGGCCTGGAAGCGACTTTCTTCTGGCCGCTTATCGGAGGACTTTACTGGAAAAAAGGCAGCGCCCCCTGCTGCATCGCTTCTATTATCGTGGGCGTTTCGACCTTCGTCTTTTTCAATCAGGTGAAGATCGCTCCCTTCCATATTCACGAGATCGTCTTCGGGCTGGCCGCCGGAGGGATCGCTTATTTCCTCGTCGGGCTCCTGAGGCCAGAAGAGCCGGACCCTGAAATGCTGAAAAAGTGCTTCTAAAGTGCTTCTGAGGATGAAGATCGGATAAAACAAATCGAAAAGCCGCCGCCCTTTTTACCATGGGCCGCGGCTTTTCCTGTCTCTCCCTCGCGAAACACGTAGTCGTTCTTCTATCTGTAATAAAACAGATTGCCGAGATTCTCTTTGTAGTAGTCGTAAATATTTTTTACGCGGGTCCACACCTGATCGTCAAAGCGAATGTGCGGATCTCTTCCGGCAAAGCTCCGGGCGTAATTCTCCAGATCAGTATAGATCAGATCGCTGACCTCATAGCAGAGGTACCGGTCATCCTCATATACCTTATACTCCTCAAGTTCCCTGAAGCTCAAAATCTGTCCATGGATAAAGGCGTGATCGTCTTCACCTGTGATCTGGGATCTGTCGTAGGTAAAAATGTAGAACAGCGGCAGATAGGTGCCCGCGTCGTATGTCTCAAGCGGCAGCTCAGCAGAGAGTACCAGAGCGCTTTCCGCTTCCGATGCCATCAGCTTAAAGTTCACATCGTGGGTATGCCTGTGCTGTCCGATGAGAAGATACTGCTCGTCGGACGGTAGGCTGCTGTCCAGGATCACTCCGGGAGCCGGATCGTCCACTAACAGGGCAGGGGAAACGGAGGGAACGATATTCCCGTCGAATCGATCGAAGAGCTCTGTGTATGCCTCAATATACTGGGCGTCCATGGCACGCCGTTCATCCGTGTCCCAGGAGATCGTTCCAAAGTAAAAGCGAAGCTCTTCTTCCACTCCCTGTATCACAGCGGCGTCAGACTCAGCCGGCGGCGCCGGTATTTCAGATGTTTCAGGTGTTTTCAGAGGATCTGAGAACCGGACGTTGCAGATCCAGTCCTGACCGAATGCAAAATTATTGTTTGTCAGGATAAAGTAATACCAGTCGTTGTCGAGAGGTTCTTCCAGCTGTTCCACATCGTAAGCCCCGGACAGATCGATGGTCATGGCTCCGTCGGAATGCGCCGGTATCTCCGTGTTTTGAAAGATCACCCCATTCGAATGAGGTTCCACTTCTTCACCGGTCGTCCAGCGCATCAGCCTGAGCCTGGGCTGAAAGCGCAGGTCTTTATTCGACAGATTTTCCACCTCCACGGTGACAACGCCGTTTCCCTCGTAGACGGCGCGGAAGCTCAGATCATCGCCGGACAGCGACGAGAACATGCCGGCCGCAAAGGCAGTCATGATCAGAAAGCAGGCTGCGGCAGCCGCCAGCACGACGATCCTGCGAACAGAGCGGCGTCTGGCCGGACCGACGGAGGGCAGATCCACCCCGGTCTTATCCATGAAGATCGCTTTTATATTTTTCAGGTTATCTTTATCAAATGAACTCATCCGTATCCCTCCCGTTTCAATTGGCGATCATTTCCCGCAGCTTCCGCTTGGCGCGGTAAAGACGGTTCTCCACGGTCTTTACCGGCAGGTCGAGTGCAAAAGCGATCTCTTTAGGCTTCTGATCGTAATAATATCGTCTCACCAGAATTTCCTGATCCGGCTCTTCCAGTTCCCTTACCGCAGCGGTCAGCGAGCGTTTGGCGTCCTCTTCCAGGATTCCTTCCATGACGCCCAGCTGCCGGGCAAACATCTTGTCGTCCAGGGGCGCCTCGTTGTGCTTCGCCAGCAGGCGATACCGGTTGATCGCCTGCGTTTTGGCGATCATCGAAAGCCAGGATTTCAATCTGCCCCGCTCCGCATCATATTTATCCGGATTTTGCCACAGGTAGATGAAGACATCGGCGACGCATTCCTCTATATCCTGCCGGGATGCGGCATTTTTCAGCACCGTGCCGGCAACGGACCACATGAGTCTGGAATATTTTGTGATCACCTGATCAATGGCGGCCGCGTCGCCCTCTTTGATCGCCTTTATGATCTTCTCGTCGTTCAATCATTTCACCTCTTTCCGCTGAAATAAACATCTCACCTATAATACGGCGAAAAAGAGAAAACCACTCAGATCTTTTTTCTTTGTGCCGCAGGCCCTATGCCGCCTTCTCTCTATTTTAGAGTTCCCTGCGTCAGCGCGCAAGACCCTGTGGGGCTATCCAAAAAAGACAGAAAAACTGCCGCACAAAACGGATGCGGCAGTCCATTCACTATTTTAGTTATTTTACTTGTCTGTCTCCGCCTTTTCGCCGGAACCGCTGCACTGCTCATACTTGTTGACCGGGCGAACATCCCGAAAAAATTCGTCGTACGGCACATTGTAGATCTCTTTCAGCACGATCAGGTCGCTGACAAAAATATTCCTCGTACCGTTCTCTATCTGTGAATAGGCTGACTGGGACATCGGTCTGCCCCTCAGCGTCATCTTGGCGCACAGATTCTCCTGCGTCAGCCTTCTGGCCGTGCGCAGCCTTTTCAAATTCGTTCCGATCCCCACATCCTGCAGCAGCTTTGTCATTTGTGTCCCTCCTGTGATGTCTTCGCTGTCCGGTCATTTTTTTCAGTTGATATTATCATCCAAAATAATCATAATTATTACCGAAAGGTGATAAGACGAAGAATGGAAAAAAATACACACCGCAGGCGGATGGTTTATCCGGTCTCTCCCATAGAAACAGCGAAGACCCCTGCGGAAGTTATTCCGCAGGGGTCTTATTTTGTCTGTTTTGGATCAATCTGCGCCGCCGGGGACCTTTGATTCTTTGATACCATAGTACGCCATAAACGCGCCCACGGCGATCTCCGTGGCGCTGCGCGAGACGAGCCCTACGCCCAGAAACAGCCCTGCGGCGGCCAGTACGCAGTATACCTTCAGCCGGGCCCCGGTCCTGCCTTTTCCCACGGCCGTCCTCCCGGCGCTTTTCTCAGCCAGATCTGCTGCGCCTTCCGCTGCACAGTCTCCAGTTCCGCCGGTTTCACAGTCTCCGGTCTCAGCGGCTGCAGGTCTGCGGATCGCTGCGGCCGCCGCGCCGGGAACGGCCGTTTTCCACAGGCCGCTTACCCCGAGCCAGAGCAGGGCTCCGGCGCCCATCAACCCGATGACCGAAACGGACCGCAGGGCCGCGTAAAGTATGACCGCCCCGAATCCCAGCTGCAGAGCGGAGGATATCAGTCTTCCTCTTCTGGCGGCGACGCTGTGTTCCGCCGCCAGAAGCAGCTGCGGATCTTTCTGCCTCATACGCGCCACCGCCTGTTTCTGCCTTACTGCCGCGTAAAAAAGGCAGGAGGCGAAGATCAGCGGTATGTAGTTTTGGATCACAAGCCCCACCGCAGCCTGGATCGCTCCCAGCACAAACAGGATCACCGACGCCGCCTGTCTTCGGCTCATGGATGCGATCGTCTCTTCCAAGGACCGCGGTCTTTCTTTTTTCTTCCTCTCCATCAGCTGTTCTCCTTTCCCCTGTAACTTCGCAGGCCGGCCGCAGGTCCGTCAGACGGACGTCGGCTAGAAGGGACCGATATTCGTCATCGTGCAGTAAACGAGCAGCAGCACCGCGATCAGATTCCAGATCAGCCAGAGCGGCATGAGGAATTTCAGATACTTGTCGTAGCCGATCTTCGCCAGCCCCAGCGAAGCCATCAATGTGGGACTGGTGGGGAAGATACAGTTGGAAAGCCCATCTCCCATCTGGAACGCAAAGACCGCCGTCTGTCTGGTGATCCCCAGTATATCCGCCAACGGAACCATGATCGGCATGGTCAGAGCCGCCTGCCCTGTACCGGAATTCACAAAGAAATTGATGATCGTCTGCACAAGCATCATGCCGATGGCTGTCAGGAACGGCGGCAGAGCGGAGACCAGCCCAGCCAGATCATAGACCACGGTGTCGATGACCATGCCCTGCTGCAGCAGGACCACCATGGTCTGCGCGATGCCTACGATCAGGCAGCCGTACACGATGGTCTCACAGCCCTTGACAAACTCCTCGCAGATGCGGCTGGGACCGAAGCCTCCCACAAAACCGCTGATAATGCCCATGGCCACGAACATGGCGCTCATCTCATTGATAAACCAGTCCAGATTGGTGAGTCCGTAAATAACTGTGGCCAATGTAGCAACGATGACCAGCAGCACGCCGATCTGCCGGCCTGACAGCTTTTCCAGGTTTTCCAGATCGATGCTGCCCTGTCCCGCCTGCTCTACTTCCAGGTCATGGACCAGACTCTTCGTGGGATCGCTCTGCACGCGTCTGGCATACCGCATCATATACCAGGAGGTGACTATCAGAAATACGATCCAGAGCACGAGGCGGACTCCGATGGCCGAGTAGATCGGCAGCTCCGCGATACCCTGGGCGATACCCACATTAAATGGATTCATCCAGCCGGCCTGGAATCCCACCTGCGCGCCGATGAGCACCATGCACATTCCCGTCATGGCATCGTACCCGAAGGAGCGGGCCAGCATGATGGCTATGGGAACGAAGACCAGTCCTTCCTGGGACATTCCGAAGGTGGCGCCGCCGATGGAAAACACGAACAGCAGCAGAGGGATCGACCAGATCTCCTTGCCCCGCATGGCTCTCGCCACCTGCCCGATGGCCACGTTCAACGTGCCTGTGGCGATGACGATCTGAAACGCACCCACGATGATAAAGATAAAGAATATGATGGACGCCATGTTGATCAGGCCTGTGGGGACGGCCAGAAGCAGATCAAATACATTCAGATAGGCTTTTTCCACCAGATGAAACGATTCCGCATTTACTACGGTCAGCCCCGCGTCATTTAAATAGCGATCGTACTCGCCGCTGGGCAGCACGAAGGTCAGGAAAAATCCAAAGAGGATGAATATTCCCAGAATCACATAGGTGTGAGGCATGACAAATTTTTTCTTTTTTATATTACCCTCCATTTTGCACTCCTTTTCGTCCGCTGGTTTTAACGATCAGTCCGCTTTTTTTACATCCCGCCCCAGCAGATAGGACCAGGACCTGGGATTGATGATCGAATAGGCCAGGAAGCCTACCACCACTCCGTCGTAAGGGGAAAGGACACGGTCTACCTCTCGGCCGAACACGTCCGTGATGATCGACAGCGTTTCTCCCTTCCTCACCTCTTCGCCCTCCTTCTTCAGCGGCTTGTGGATCCCGCCGTGACGGCTGTAGATATATTCCAGATTGACGTAATACTGATCGTCGAAGGTCTTTACCTCGCCGTCCAGAATTTTGAAAAGCCGAAGTACATTCATGATCCCTTCTCTGATCCTGCCCACTGTTTCCTCTCTGTGATGCAGACGAGTGGCCTGACCGCCGATCTCCGGAGTAATGGCCGGCACTCCGTTCAGATAAGAGACCTGATCCTCCATGCCCTGCTCTCCACTGCATTCGTCGTCCCGCCAGAGCACCTCAAAACCGAACGCCCGCGCCATGGCCTCCGACATTTTGCTGGTCTCGTCTCCCATGTGCTGAAAATTCGTCACAGGACTCAGATACAGATAATTCCCGCCGCCGTGCAGGGTGATCAGCCCGTTTGCATACTTAATGAAATTATTGAAGTAGAAATGGGCCAGAGAGCTGGTGAGGTAACCCTCCTCGTTTCCGGGAAACGTCCGGTTCAGATCCACCGGCACAAAATCATTGCCGTTGTACCTGCGCATCTCTCCGAAGGCGTCCAGATTCAGCGCCGGCACTCCCACAAAGGCTCCGCTCATCTCGCTGACGTCCAGAGCGTCAAAGGCGGCGATAATGCCCTCCGTCCCCTCATATTCATCGCCGTGGCAGCAGCCGTCGGCCAGAAGCACCGGGCCTTCCTTCTTTCCCACCGCCAGCATTACGGGAATGCTCACCCAGGATCCGTTGGCCTTTTGGGCGAAGGGCACATAGCCGATCTTCTTCGTTCCCCGTTTTTTCAGCTCTTCTTTCAGATCAAAGTTCTCAAGCATGTTCATTTCCATCGAATTTCTCCTTTCACTGCAAGCGCATTGCTTTTATAAGACGTTCTATTAAAAAAGCAATATCCATGCCAGTCGAAATTCGGTATATATTGACGAAACAGAAATAAAAAGCGGGATCATTTCATCCCGTTTTTATATTTTCATCCCGTTTCTTTACTTTTTCAATTCTATCCCTTTCCGCCCGCTTCCCATCAGGATCAGCCCCTGCTTTTCCATAAGACTCAGCAGCTTTCTCACCCGATATTCGGAGATACGAACGCCGTTTTCCTGAAGTATTTTCGTCAGCATCCGACGCCCCACGCTGCGGACGCGAAGCACATTCAGTATGATCTCCGCCGCTTCCTGTTCCCGGTCCACGAAAACGGTCAGTTCTTCCGCTCTGTGTTCCGGGCCGCGCCCCGGTCCCTCCGATCTGTGCCCATCCGCATATTCCTGACGTTCCAGGGGCAGATCGGAGATCTCCAGCACGCTGCCCCCCATAATATGCATGTATTCGATGCAGTTCCTCAGTTCCCTGGCATTTCCCCGCCACGGTATGCTGCTCAGATATCCGATCAGCTCTTTCGACAAGCGCTTCCCCCCCATCTCCTTCAGAAAATGTTCAGCCAGCAGCGGGATGTCTTCCGTCCTCTCTGCCAGCGGCGGGATGTGGATCTGCGCCGCATTCAGTCTGTAAAACAGGTCTTTTCGAAACTTCTTTTCTTCCAGCAGCTCCTCAAAATCCACATTGGACGCCGCGATGACCCTGATATCGATAGGGATCAGCGATTCGCCGCCAATGCGCATGACCTCCCGCTCCTGCAGCACCCGCAGGATCTTTGCCTGAACGGACAACGGCATCTCCCCGATCTCATCGAAGAAGATGGTCCCTCTGTGGGCCAATTCCAGAAGTCCCCGCTTCCCGCCTTTCTTCGCTCCCGTAAACGCGCCGTCTGCATAGCCAAACAACTCGCTTTCCAGCAGTTCGGCTGGAACCGCCGCACAGTTCAGCGCTACGAACGGCATGCTCCGCCGGGGCGAACCGTTGTGGACCGACTGGGCAAAGAGCTCTTTTCCCGTGCCGCTGTCACCTGTTATGAGGATGCTGATATCTGTTCTGGCAAACTTCTTGCTGATCTCGATGTTCTTTTCCATCAGCGGGCTGCACGTCACGATATCATCAAAGGTATAACGGGCGGGAAAGTTTTTCTTCCGTTCCTGCAGTCTGAGCCTCGTCTCCGCCAGCTGCACTACTTTGGCGTCCTTCAGCAGGAGCAGAAACCCCTTCAGCTCCCCATAGGTCAGGACAGGCCGTTTGGAGACCAGAACGGTCTTTCCGGCGGCGAGTTCGATCACTTCGTCGGTCATCGCGTATCGCCCCATGGCCGCCTCCCGCACCTCCGGACAGACGAATCCGATCCCGTCCTCCCCCCGTATGACAGCGCCCTGCTTTTCCGCAAACACATTGTGTCTCAGCAGAACTCCCGACGTGTCCACCAGAACGATGCCTTCGTCGATCATATCGGAGACGGTGTTCCAAATATCCTCCAGCTCCCAGGTCCCTTTGATCACCTCGAAAATTCCAGGATTCAAAAGGTGAACTTCCTTGGAATACCTGTAGATCTTTCCGCTGATCTCCGGATCCAGAATATCCAGACGCTTTGCGATCTCCATGTACGTGGTCGGGGCGATCTTGTACCATCCGATATTCACCACGCGTTTGATCTGTCTCGAATCTGGATGATCATCCCGGATCGTCACCACGCAGCAGGCATCCCCATGCCGTTCCATTTCTTCTTCGGTAGCGCAATAGATATAGTTTACGCCCTTGCTGATGCTGTTGAGGATCCCCAGCGTCTCAGAGGCGATCACCTCGGAATAATCGGCAAACAAGACCACAGCCCCCGCCGGCAGCTGCGTCAGCGGACTGGTCTTTTCACGCTGAAACGTCCGCGAAATGTAGACAGCCGGCACATTTTCATCCAGTTTACTCATGCCTACGGGAATCACATCCGGCATGGAAGCCACATATAGATCCGCTTTCGGCACTCCCGGAAAATCATAATCCGCGATCTCGGGAACAGCATAGGGATAGATGCTCACCCGGTCCTCAAAAAATGCCTGCATCTGCTCTGTGTACCTCTTGAGCGCGTCTCTCTCCGTAACAAAGAGCACGATCCGTTTTTTCAATTGCTCCACCTCATTCCAATTCCTGCATTCCGCAGCAGTTTCGTCATTCGCAGCCCTCCCCGGATGATCCCAGTCCCCAGTCCGCTGATTTTTCGTTGATACTACCATCCAAAATAATGATAAATATTACCGCTTCGTGATAACTTATTAAATGGAAAAATTTCGTGCCAGGAAATGATCCCTGGACCCGCAGCAGCCGGCCACAGACAAGACTGCCCTGCAGCATAGCCCGGTCAGAACTGCGCGGCAGCCGGCCACGGTCCCCAGTCCGGCGGAAGTTGACAAGGGAACCGCCACAAAGTAATATTATAATGATAGAAAAGAACATGGAAGCCCGGACTGAAAAAAATCCACGAATGATCTCGTGGATTTTGCTGATCGTCCGCCTGTTGCCAGGGCTCCCGTGAGGAGGAATTCATGAAAAACGAACTTGACCCGCAGGTCGCCGCATTTTACGGCGACAGGCTGAAAACCGCTCCGGCCCACGCCGCCACGGTAAAACAGGCGCGGGACGACGCCGACGCGGCGTTCAACGATAAGGAAAGCTGGCGCATCCCTGTTTTCCGCACGGAAGACAGACAGGTACCCGCCGGAGCATGCCGCAGGATCCAGGAGCAGCAGGGTCTGCGGTTTTTTTCCGCCCGATGCGCTTCCGGCGACGGCAGCCATGAGATCCCTGTGCGCGTCTATTTTCCCTTCTGCCCCGACGCGCCTGAAAAACCTGCGGACGTTCCCGACTGCCGCGGCGGGTCTGCCGCAGTGCGCACATCATGCGGATCTTCCCTGCCTCTGATGCTGTACTTTCACGGTGGAGGTTTTATTATGCACAACATTGCCAGTCACGATTCCCTCTGCCGAAAGCTGGCCCTGGAATGCGGCTGTGCAGTGGTCTCCGTCGGCTACCGGCTTGCTCCTGAATACAGATATCCGGCCTGCATGGAGGACGGCTTTGACGTTCTCCTGTGGGCGTACCATAATGCCGCAGCCCTTGGCTGCGACCCCGGAAAGATCATTCTCGCCGGCGACAGCGCCGGCGCTTCCATCAGTGCGGTCCTCTCTCTGCTCATCCGGGATCTGCGCCGGACCGCGGAAAGACTGCCGGCCGGCGACCGACAAAATGGTCCTTCCTCAGGCGCTTCCCGCCAGGACGCGGTCCCTGCAGCCCGCTCCGTACCAGCTGGGGGCCTTCCCGTCGTCGGTCTGCAGATCCTGTGCTACGGTCCGGCAGGCTGTATTCCTGACGATGAGTCCCCGTCTGTCCGCCTGTTCGGGCAGGGCGGATACGTACTGCCCCGGACGATGCTGGACTGGTGCATGGAACAGTACCTGCCGAAGGATGCGGATCCGCTGGATCCCTGTCTGAACCCCGGCCGGGCGGCGGATCTGACCGGCCTCCCTCCCACGCTGTGCATTACAGCTGAATGCGACCCTCTGCGCGACGACGGGGAGGCTTTCGCCCGCAGGCTGAAAGACGCCGGAAACGCGGTAACTCTCTATCGGGCGCCCGGAATGATGCACGGGTTTCTCCTGTACTGGCATAAATTTGACCGGGCGCTGGACGTGATCCGCCGGATCGCTGAGGAGGTCCGCACGGTCCTATGATCCTCTCCCCTCAGTCCCACAGGGGAAATGCAGAAAAGAGCAGCGGCGGATCCCATCCGCAGATCCCCGCTGCTCTTTTCTCCTCTTTCTATCCTCTTTATCCTCGCTGTCTTTCACTTTCAGTCCGACTGCGGCCCATGTCCGCCCCCAAAACGGCCAGAGAAGCCGCTCAGCGGAACGGCGCAGCAGTACATCATCGAATGTGGGACAGAATTTGACGCTTATACCCGATAAATGTCTCGCTCATAGTGAACTCGCTGTCCCGCTCACCGCTGCTCTGAATACGGATATCCGCACAGATTTTTCCCGGTACCCCGGCGATGACATAGATCCGGTCCGAGAGCAGGATCGCCTCGTCGATATCGTGCGTGATGAGAAATGCGGATGTTCCGTGCTTTCTGCAGACGGACTTGTACCACTGGTGCATGGAGGATTTTGTGATCGCGTCCAGCGCCGAGAAGGGTTCGTCCAGAAGCATGATCTCCCCCTGAAAAAGGTAACTGCGCAGCAGTGCGGCCCGCTGCCGCATGCCTCCGGACAGCTGCGAAGGATACTTATCCTCACAGCCGGAAAGGCCGAACTCGCCGAAAAACTCCCGGGCCTGTTCTCTGGCCTTCTTCCGTTCCATGCCTCTCAACAAAAGCGGCACGCAGGTATTGTCAAGGATCGTGCGGAAAGGCAGGAGCAGGTCCTTCTGCTGCATATAACTGACGCGGCCCGGTTTTCCAGTCACGTCCTCGCCACGCAGAAAGACCCTTCCGCTGTCCGGCTCTTCCAATCCGGACAGCGAATTGAACAGCGTTGTCTTTCCCGTGCCGCTGGCCCCCAGCACGCTGACCAGCTGCCCCCTGCACAGCTCCACACTGATCTCTTCTATGATCGGTTCCCCTTCGTAACTTTTGCTCAGCCGTTCGCACCAGAGGACCCGTTCACCCTGTTCCCCATTGGCGGCGCCCGCCGCGCCGGCGTTACTGAGACAGGTAGTCATTGGTAAATCCCTCGCTGCCCAGTTCCGCGGGGATCAATCCCTTCTCAAACATCCATTGGTTAAACGCTGTCCAGCGATCCTTGTCGATGGTTCCCCATGCGGTTTTTTCCGCCTGATACTGATCCGCCAGATATGCCTGCGACTTCTGCACCAGCTCGGGCGACAGCGTGGAATCCGCCTGACAGAGGATCTCGCCTGCCTCCTTGGGATTTGCGATGGCATATTCATATCCTCTGGCTGTGGCTGCAAGAAACGCCCTGGCTGTTTCCGGGTCTTCTTTGAGGAAATCGTTGTTGGCTATGATCACGGGCGTATAGAAATCCAGTACCGGCGAGGCGTCGCTGAATTTGATAAAATTGTAATCCAGTCCGGCCACCTCCGCCATCATTACGTCCCAGGCCTCGTACACCCATACTACGTCCACATCGCCCGTCTGCATCAGAGAGAGCGCATCGGCGCCTGAATTGGGCACGGTCTTCAGCTTTGCGTAATCGCCGCCCTGATCCTCCATACACTGCTGGATGATCTCCTTCTCCGAAGGCGTGTCCCAGCTGGCGTAGGTCTTTCCCTCCAGATCTTTGAAGCTGGTTATGTTCTTCTCCTTCATGGAGATCATACCGGATGTATTGTGGTCGATAATGGAAGCCACCGCCGTAATGGGCAGCGGATCGTCTGCGGTGAGCGCAGGTCCGATCGTCTCCTGGAATCCCACGCCGAACTGCGCCTTCCCCGTAGCCACCGCAATATTGGCCCCGTCTTCCGGCGGCTGCTGGATCTCCACATCCAGCCCTGCGTCTTTGTAATATCCCAGCGCCTGAGCCGCATACACGCCCGTATGATTCGTGTTCGGCGTCCAGTCCAGCACAAAGGTGATCTTTTTCAGTTCTGTCTGATCCCCGTTGCCGTCTCCGCCCTCCGTCTGGCCGGAACCGCAGGCGGCTAGGGAAAACATCAGCGCCGCAGCCGCGGCACCCGCCGCTATCCTTTTGATCGTGTTCTTTTTCATTGTCCCAATCCTTTCCTGTCTTTTTCTATTCTGTTTCTTTCGTATCTCATCTGTTTCTTTCGTATCTCATCTGTTTTTTTCGTATCTCACTGCTTTTTCCACGGCATGGAGCGCCTGTGCAGAATATCCACCAGCTTCATCAGCAGCAGACTCAGCACGCTGATGAGTATGATGACTGCAAACATTTTATCGTAAGCGTAGGACTTCCGCGCCCGCGTCATGTACACGCCCAGCCCGTTGTTTCCGCCCAGCCACTCTGCGATCACCGCGCCCACGATGGAATACGCCGCCGAGACCCTCAGCCCCGAAAAAAAACTGTCAAGAGCCGAAGGAACCTTCACCTGCCACAGGATCTGATTGCGAGTAGCCCCCATCGAGTGATACAGACGCACGATATCCCGGTCCACCGACTGAAATCCTCCCAGCAGGCTGATGACCAGAGGAAAGAAGCAGGTGATGAAGATCAATACCACCTTCGGCAGAATGCCGTATCCCAGCCACAGCACCAAAATCGGCGCCATAGCGATGGTGGGTATCGTCTGGGTCAGGACCACCACCGGGTATACTGATCGGCGCAGAAACTCAAACCGATCCATCAATACCGACAGCACAAAAGCCGCCGCTATGGATGACCCCAGCCCGTAAAACGACTCCTGCAGCGATACCGCCGCGTGGGGCAGCATGTTGGGAAACTCCGTGATCAGCGTTGCAGCCACCTTCTGGGGCGACGGCAGCATAAATCCCGGCACCACGCCGAAAAAGCACACCGCCCACCAGAGAAACAACAGCAGCGCCACGAAGGTGACCGGATACAGTTTAGAGATGATGCTTGGAGATTTTTTTGTCAATCGTCCACACTCCCGCTTCCGGGTTGAAAAAGATCTTCACATAGCTTTTCACGCTGGGCGCTCCCGCCTTGATACAGATCTCCTGACAGCCCTTAACAATTTCCATCAGCGTCTCATAGTCTCCCTCGACAGTGGTCTCGAAGGGGCCTACATACGTGTTCAGCCCAAATGACTTGATGTAGGCGATCACCTCGTCTACCACGCGGATCACATCCTCGCCTTCCACATCGGGCAATACCTGAATGGCCACGCTGGCCTCCGGCTGTTTTATCGTACTCATATGCATGTCCTCCTTTACTCTCGACGCGACCTCTACCATACGTTCTCTTTTTGTCTCTTCCTTCACTTTTGCATTTTTCCCGCGCCCTTTCGGCATTCTTTATCCACGGGCCGTTTCCTCAAGACCAGCCCTGGACACGCCCCCAGGATCAAACCTGAGGAGAGACCGCGGTGATCCGCACTGAGGATAGGGCAAAAAACAAACAACGCAGGGTCTCTGTAAATGCCCTGCGTCTAAATATCCGTAAATCAATATTTACCTACGCCGGCATTATCCGGATCAGGTTGCGGGTCAGAGGTGAACTAACCTCAGTCTCAGCCGGATTCGCTCCAGCTCCCCGTTGTTTTTATATAATTATCGTCATTATTGTATGCGCAGCCGGAGTAAAAGTCAAGCCTTTTCACAGACTTCTCCGTACATCCCACGATGATTTATAAAACATGCCCTGCCGTGCCGTACCACCGCACCGGATCACAGCACCGCCTCAGGAGCATGCCGGGGACCGGCCGTCACTCTGTCTCAAGTCATGTGGGGGACCGGCCGTCACTCTGCCTCAAGCTATGCCGGGGACAGACAGGCCGCCCCGGCGTCTCGTGGCATGCCGGAGGCCGACAGGCCCTATCGTTCGTCGGGTCTAAGGCGCGTCTTAGGTAAAAAGCAAAAAAATAATGTGATATTACCGAAATACGAGCAGAAAATAGGCGAGATCCGCATTTATTTTGTGATCTCGCCTATTTTATTACAATATATTACAAAACGAGAGCTTAAATCGCACCTTTTTAGACAAAATCGGATTTTTTTTGCGATTCTCACCCACGCCCACACAACATGGTGTCAGCGCAAGGTAAACCAGATCGTCAGACCGCAAATAACTAATACATAGAACGGCCTGATGCTTCTTCATGCGGATCCACGAAAAGCCCCTGCAGCGTGTCGATCCGCCAGACCGCCCTCTCTCCCGGATTTCGGACCGCTAGACCGCCCTCCCGGCGCCGTACGCCGCCTTACTTTCTGCCTGCGGATCAGCTGCCCTTCGGAAAAGCGCTGACATAGCTC
>Ga0129308_1001433_pt1 | contig 24928 bp, 35 predicted proteins | sample L827metagenome_FD_94440 | JGI IMG/M metagenome (GOLD analysis project Ga0129308, IMG submission 94440) | Ring-tailed lemur group fecal microbial communities from Wisconsin, USA - L827 metagenome | ecosystem: Host-associated > Mammals > Digestive system > Large intestine > Fecal | place: USA... | reverse complement strand
GGCTCTTGGCAAGACCATACGCCTTGAGCATGACACCAGCCTGCTCCATGAAGTCCCTGGTGTTTTCTTCATCGCCGGGCGCGAGAATATGGTTCACGCCGCCCGTTATGAGCTCGCTTCGGCGCGCGGCAGACTCGGTTGTCAGGAACTCGGAGTAGTCGAAGCCGAACATCTTGTCACGACAAACAGCCAGCTTCTCCAAGAACTTGGGGTAAGCGGTCTTGCCGATATCCATGTCGCCGTACTTCTTTTGATCGCGCTTGGTGTAGTCCTTCATAGCGCGCTTGAGGGCATTGGCTATTCCCACATAGTCAACGACCAGCCCGCCTTCCTTGTCCTTGTACACTCGGTTCACGCGGGCAATAGCCTGCATCAGGTTGTAGCCGCGCATGGGCTTGTACACGTACATGGTGGCAAGGCTCGGTACGTCAAAACCGGTAAGCCACATATCCACGACGATTACTATTTTGAGCGGGTCGGCGTCATCCTTGAAACGTTTGGCCATCTCCTTGACATGGGCCTTGTTGCCCACCACATCGAACCACCATTCGGGGTCCTGGTTTCCCATGGTCATAACAACATGCCATATGTATTTTTGCGAATCACACCACATGCCTTTACATGGCATTTGTTTGATTTTGATTAATGCGTATTTCTGTATATTGTGATTTTTTCGGCTTGATGGGACGTGAATGGGACACACAGAAAATCCCCCGACAGACCGAAGCCCGTCGGGGGCTTTCGAGTCGCGCGCGATGCGACCTAGCGGGCCAGCACTGCCCTGATGCGGCAGCCCTTACACGCGTTCGAGGTACGTCTCGGAGCCATCTGCGGGCCCGACGGCAAGATAGCGTACCAGGCCGCTGCCGCCGGTGTAGCGGCCCCAAACGTAGCCGTCGTGCTCCTCGCGCCAATCGTCGAGCGCAACCGTCTCGCCGGGCTCGTACACGACCTGCTCACCGTCGGCCGCGTACACCAGGTACCCGGCAGTCGTGGGGGCAGAACGGACGTTGAGGTGCGGCTCGGCGACGCACCTGTAGGTGCCGCCGAGGCCGTCGCTGACCGCTTGCTCCACATCGGTGTAGGGCGGGCGGTAGATGCCCCACCAGCCGACCTCGCCGACAAGCTCCCATACGCTGCGCTCGCGCATGTCGCAACCGGGGAACATGTCGATGATCAAACCGCCGCCGACGTACATCACCACGTGACTACCGCTGTGACCGCCGCCCATCACGCTAGACGTGGTACCGTAGTTGCACAGGATGATGTCGCCAGGTTCGATTGCATCCAGGTTGCGACCTATGTACCGGCACGTCTGCTGCATGGCCGTCGTGTTGGTGCTGCCATGCCAGGTCATCGCCTGGGCGCATACCTCGTCCAGGCTGTCGATGAGCCACCACACAAGGCCGCTGCAGTCAGTGCGGCACGTCTCCCATGGATTCGTGTAGTGGTAGGACTGGTCGTAGACCCATTCGTCCTTTGCCTGCAGAAAGCTGTCATAAGCTTCAGTCACATGTGCCCATGCCATATGGCCACCCCCGTCTTTCTCGCGTTCCTACTTCGCATCCTTTTGCCTTGGCTCCTCGTAGCCCATGGCCGCCTCCGAGTCGGACAGGCCGTCCGTGGTCGGGTCCACAACGATGCCGAGGGCGGCGAGCACCGTCAGCAGGCTCGTCACGAGCCCGAGCGCCTGGTCCTGGCTGACTGGCAGCGTGATGCCGAGCGCCTGGGCCAGCTGCGCCGCGAAGACGACCGTCGCAGACGCGATCGCGGCGAGCGTCGCCTTGTTCTTTACTCTCAGTTTCCAGTTGATCTTCAATCTCATCTCCCCCTCACGGTGGCGGCGTGTATGTCGTCCACCTGGTGCGCGATTGTCTCCACCTGCTCGCCCATGTGCGAGGAGTGCGCGGCGCTCGCGTCGAACTTCGCCGAGACGACCTCGAGCGCCGTCGCCACGGCACGCTGCGAGTCGGCAGCGCTGCGCACCGCGTCGGCCATCCGCGCGTCGGCCTCTGCGGTGCGCTTCCCCGACTCGATGCGCTCGTCCAGCTCCGCGCGCATGCGCTCCTCCCGCTGCTGCGCTATGTCGAGCTCTCGTGTCTTGCGGGCGTCCCACATGGGGATGACCCTCCATGCCGTGAGCACCACGACAAGCAGAAGCGCAGCCGCAAGCGCCCACCATGGGCCGAAGCCTGCCACCGCGTCTATCGCATGGGTGTACGTCTCGTCTCCGGGCATCGGGCCCCCTGCCTACTCAGCCGTCCCTGTCTTGTCTGCCTCAAGCATCTCGCGTACCTTTGCGCGCCAGTACTCCGGCACCTCGTCGAGCGTGCGCTTGCCCGCCTTGACCTGCCTGTAATAGATCTTCGCCACGTCTATTCGCCTCCCTTGCCGAACTGGTCCTTGAGGAGAAAGCCGTACAGCATCCACAGCCTGTCGCGCAGGTGCTCGCGGCAGATGCCGACGCCGATCTCCCTGTCGTAGTTCTTGGGGTCGACGCACCCGCTCTGGTCGCTGATGGTGAAGCCGTTCGGAAGGTTCCACGCCACGATGGTGATGCCAGGGAAAGGTTCCCAGACACGCTCCTCACACTGTGCCTGGATGACATCGATGTCCTCGTTTGTCAGCCTGTTCTTCAACGCTATTTGCCCCCTTGCAGCGATGCCACCATGTCTCCCAGCTCCGCAAGCGCGTCGGCCTGCTCGGCCAGCATGTCGCCCAGCTCTGCAAGCGCGTCGAAGGCATCCGAGTCGCTGAACGTAAGCGCCGCGATGCGCTCGGCGTCGGTCATGCCGTCGAGGGCGTGCTCCTCCCACAGCGCACCAAAGTCGCGCTCCACGTCGGCGGCCGTGGCATCCTCGGCCGAGAAGTGGACCATCTCGCACACCCACTGCCTCACCTCGCGGCCGCTGCCGTCCTGGATCGCACGCTCGCCGATGTTCCGGCGCAGCCACACGTCCCCGCCGTGGACGGCCACGCGGGGCGGCTCGTGCCCGAGCGTCTCCTCTACAATCATGCGTATCTCCTCACAGTTGCTGCGGCCATCCGCTCCACCCTCGCCCACCCGCGGAGCTGGAGGAGCTTCTGGTTCGACGTGTGCCTGACCCACCCCCAATAGCTGAGGATGCGCCGTGCCAGGCGCAGGCTCCAGGGCTTTCGCCTGAAGCGCAGGAAGGCGCGGCGCATGCGCCTGAAGAGCCTCTTTCGGATGGATGTCGCGCCTTCGTGGCACCTGATGCCGGCGAAGTCCGCGCACTCGGTGCCGACCCTGCACACCTTCCACGGCTTGAGCCGGGCGCCGAAGCGCGCGGCCGTGCGGGCGATGGCCGACATCGCCCTGCGCACGCCCTTCGCCGAGGTCCCGAAGACGAAGACGTCGTCGGCGTACCAAGCCTGGAAGGCGACGCACGATATGCGCCTGCCGCGCCTGAAGTGGGCCAGCCCCTCGACGGCGTGGTATGCCTCCGAAAGGACGAGCAGCGCCAGCCCCAGGCTCAGCGGGCTTCCGAGCACGAGGTGCCCTCCCATGTTTGCCAATATCTCCCGCGCGAGGTAGACCACCCAGGGCGCACGCACGTACCTGGCGAGGTACTCGACCGTCGGACCCGCCTCGATGCTCTCGAAGCAGTGTCTGAAGTCCCCGTGGGCGAACGGCATGCCCCGGCGCATCTTCCGCCTGAGCATGTTCGCCCCGAAGATCTGGCCCTTGCCCTTGACGCCGCCGACCTGCCAGTACCCGACCCTTGCCTTGAGGAGCGGGTCTATGGCGTGCAGCACGATGTAGCACGCCACCTGCTCCTTCACGCTCTCCACCGAGATGTTCCGCCACTTCTGCGCGTTGTCGTCCCACTTCGCCTGGGTCGCGATCGGGGCGAACTTCACACAGCGCCGTGACACCTCGTCGACGATCTCGGAGAGCAGGGCCTCGGGCGAGCCGAACTCCCGGGACACACGCCAGGCGTTCTTCCTCCCGGCCGGCGCCGCGAGCCACTCCGCGTAGGCGGCCGAGGCCAGCGCCATGTCGAGCTTCAATCCCTTGCAGTACGTCTTCAAACCAAGACCCTTTCTCTGTCTGCCATCCGAGCGTTCGCTTTCGCTACCAGCCCGGCCGTCTTGCGGCATATTTCGCTCAAATGAGCCGGGCGAGCCCCCGCGCCGTCGCGGGGGTACACGGCGGGCGTGTTGTTTCGTCCCAGACAGTGTGGCGCGACACGATGTTCCAGTTGGCGTTGCCGGACCTGTTCCTGCCGTTGCGGTAGGAGAGCCCGCTCCTCGACCCGTTCCTGAGGTTGCCGAACCGGCACAACGTGCGCGACTGCCCGCCGAGTCCCCGATCAAAAGACAAGGGGGCAAGCCCCCTCGCCGACTATGTCGCCTTCACCCCCATAGAGCGGCCGGTGGCAGAGAGGCGCGACACGACGTCCCAGTTGGCGCCGCCGGACCCGCTCCAGCCGTTGCGGCAGGAGAGCCCGCACCCCGACCCGCCCCCGAGGGCGCCGAAGTGGAGGTCCTCCCGGATGCCCGTCGCGTCGTCCGCCGAGCAGTAGTTGATGTCCCCCATGCCCGTCGACGAGCTCCCCCCATCGCCGATCGGGGCGACGAGGCCGGCCTCGAAGCCGACGGTGATGGGCCACTTCGAGTCCGCCGTGTGCCGCAGCGACGTCCTCACCGCGCCCTCTGCCAACGCGTTCTTCTTCTCGTTGCGCGAGTCTGGGTTCACGACGGCGTACCACCCGTCGCCGTCAGACTGGTACATGACCGTCCCCATGACCTCGTACCCGCCGTGCATGAGCTCGACTCCCTCGAGCAGGTCCGGGTACTTGCCAGACTTGTCGCCTTCCCGGGCGTGCCCGCCGTCCCACGGCATGGAGCTGAGCAACTGGGTCGGCGCCGTGTCGAACGGCTCGCCGTCGACGACCACGGCGACCGTGCCGTCGGAGAGGGCCTCCTTCGAGGCGACGAGGCGCATGTCGAAGACGTCGTACGTGTCCGCGTAGTACCTGTCGGTGTGGCCGTCCGCCTTGGACCCCAGGCTCACGTTCGAGCCGACGAGGACGCTCGCCGCCTGGGACGCGGTGAGCACGACCCGGTTCGTCCCCGCCTCGGCCACGGAGGGCGAGTACTGCCAGGAGTAGGACGTGCACCCCGCGCCGATGGCCTGCGAGTCCTTCGTCCCGTGCGCGAACTGGGCCGTGTACCTGTACCAGACGTCGTACGTCGAGGGGCCGGAGTAGCCGCTCGTGGAGCAGCCGCACAGGTCGACGAGGCTGTCGTGCGACACGGTCCTGTTCTTGATCTTGCCGCCCCTGACGGACCTCGGGCGGCCGTCCGCGTCGACGCTCAGGGGGTACTTCGCCGTGAGCATGTACGGTCGCAGGGTCCCGTCGGGGAGGTAGGCGCAGGGGTTCGGCTCCATGCCCTTCGTCGGCATGTCGCGCATGTAGTGCAGCACGTAGTCTGGGTCGGAGTCGAAGTCCCACCTCTCCCACACGACCTGCACGGCCTGCCAGACGTTGTTGCCGGCGCCGTTGTCGTCCTCGCGGAAGTCCGGGTCGATGTCCGCCATGGACTCGACCCACGGCGAGCCGTCCGGGTCCGCGCCGCCGCACACCAGCCTGTGCAGGGGGAACCACCCGTCCGTCTCGACGGCGGTCGCGGCGCCCTTCGGTATCTTCTGCAGGTGCATGAGGCCGTCGCGCTGGCTGTCGAAGTACGCCTTGATGGACTCGTTCGTGTACCTGCCGGTCGAGGCGTCGAACTCGGGCATCGGCTGGGCCCAGCCCACGGCCTTGAGACCGCTGAAGGAGAGCCCGAACTCGGGCCTCTCGTCAGTGCCTCCCCTCGTCACCTCGACCTGGGGGGTCCCCGTCGTGTCGTCGACCGTCGCCTCCAACGATATGACGGGCACGGCACCGCGCGGGATGCCGAGCTTCAGGACCCCGCCCTCCTTGGTCGCCGTCGCCTCGGCGCCTGCGTCAAGCGTCACGGCCGACGCCGACTTCACGGCCTCGGCCTCGCGCTCCTCCTCCGCCTTTTTCCGTTCCATCTCGGCCGCCACCCTGAGGTCCTCGGCCTCCACGCGCGCGGCCTCCGAGGAGCGGTACCTCTCGTCGAGCGCGCGCAGGCTCTCGGCGGACTGTGCGGCTGCGGCCTTGCTGCCCTGGGCGTCCGACGCGGCGGTCGAGGCCGTGGAAGCGTCCTTCTTAGCGGCCGCGGCGGCGGTCTTGGCCTCGTCCGCGCTTCCTGATGCCTTGGTCGCGCTGCCCTCGGCGGCGGTTGCGGAACCCGCGGCCTTCTCGGCGCTCCCCTTGGCCTCCTCGGCAGAGGCGCTGGCCGCCGTGGCGGAATTTGAGGCGCCTGTCTTCGCTGTCAGCGCCTCGTCCTGCGCAGCTTTGAGCAGGGCCATGAGCGCGTCGAGCTCGCGGCGGTACTCGGCGGCCTCGACTCCGGAGACGTCTGCCTCGGGCAGCACCGTCGCAAGTATGTCGGGCGTCGTCTCTGTCCCGGACGGTCCGCTCACGCGGATGTAAAAAGTGCGCATGAGCCCGGGCACGCCGAAGAAGGACGCGTCGACCGTGCAGCTCGCCGTCGGGCCGCTCGCCGTCATGGCCTGCGTGCAATAAGCCCTGTCGGGCCTCACCGCCATGAGCTCGACGGTGCAGCCCGAGAGGTCGGCCGCCTGGCCGCCCCTCGTGAGGGTCGCCACGAGCACCTCGCCGGAGTCCCCCTGCCTCGCGACCATGGTTCCCGCCGGCACGCCCGGCGGCTGTTTCCCCAGGTCTAGCTCGAAGACATGTGTCGCCAATAGATGGCCTCCCTTTCTCATTTGTTAAGGACGCAGATGGTCTTCTCCAAGCGGGACGCCCAGTACCCCGCGCTGTTGTCCGTCATCTTCGCCTTCAGGGCGACCTCGCCGTCCGCGCCTACGCTTGGGTGGATCTCCACGTAGTACTGGTATTGCCCCGTCCTCCCTCTCATGGCGATTCCTGACATGCCTTCTGTCCCCGATTCCTGATAGTCGAGAGGGGCCAGGAAAAGCCTGGTCAGGCCTGCCTGCGTGACAATACGGAAGAACTCGTCGGCGTCGGGGCCGGTGGTCGCTGTGACATACGCGGGCCAATGTTGCTTGGACCCGCCCGTGGCGATCGTTCCGGCTGGTCCAGACGTGGCAGACAACGTCATGGCAGCGGACCCGTCCGGCAGCTTTTGCGAGGACTCGAGGCGCGAGACCGCCACGGACCCCGCCTTGATGTACTCGCCGTTGAGGTAGACCTTGCCGTCCTGGAGGTAGATGCCCTGGGTCTGGCCGCCGTCGGTCAGGCGGTTGAATATCTCCTCCTGCGTCAGCTTCGTGTCCAGGTCGCTCGCGGCCTGGTTCGAGCTCGTGAGGGCGCGGGCGAGCTGCGGCGTGGTGTAGGTCACCTTGCCGTCGCTCCAGGTGACCTTTGAGCGCGTCCAGTAGTGGCGTCCTTTGACCCATGCAGGCTGCGACGGGCTCCAGGATCCGCCCGCCTGCGCCGTGCTGCTGGTCGACAGGTAGTACTGCTCCTGGATGGAGCTGATGCCAATGCCGTCGGCCCCGTCCGCGCCGTCCGCCCCCTTGATGAGCGCCCAGGTGTACGAGGCGGGCGTCGTGGGGTCATCCTTCGACGTGTCCACGCACTGCCCGATGTAGGTCTTACCGGCAGGGTCGTCAACGCTGAAGCCCTGCGAGCCGTCGGCGCTCGTGGCGTAGGCAATGTGCAGGTAGTACGTCGTGCCGGATGCGCCGTCTTTGCCTGGCGTGCCTTCGGCCCCGTCCTTGCCAACAAAGAGCGTCCAGTCGTACTTGGTGGGGTCGGCACTGTCGGCGGGAGTGTTGTCCACATAGGTGCCGAAGTACCTGCATCCGTCCTTCCATGTGATTGTGAAGCCCTGCGAGCCGTCGGCGTTCATGGCGTAGGCCCGGTGGAAGTACACGGGCAGGGCGTCCTTGCCGTCTTTTCCGGGCGTGCCGTCCTTCCCGTCGGCTCCCGCCTCGCCGGGCGCGCCGTCGGCACCTTTGGCTCCCTGGATGCACGTGGGGTCGCTGTAGAGCACCTCGCCCGTGCCGCTCACGGTCTTGGTGCGCTGCCACATGTACTTGCCCACCTGCCATGCCGGGGCTGCCGTCGACCAGCCCGTCGCGGGCGCCTCGGCCTGCGAGGCGCCCAGGGCGTACTCGACGTCGACGGACTTGATCGCGTCCGCCTCGCTGGCCACCCCCTGGAACGAGAACTCGCCGGTGCTGAGGTTCCAGTAGTTCCTGCCATCGGCGCTGCGGATGACTCCTTGCTCGAAGACGAGGTCGCCGGTCGACAGGTTCCAGGTGTTGGAGCCCCCGCGCAGCGTCCCCGTGCACACCTGGTCTGCCACCACGCCGTCTCCGGCGGTCATCACGGTGCGCCAGTCCCACTGCCCGTCGGCCGTCTTGGAGCTCGCGACCCTCACGCCGCCACCTACCACGTTCACCGCCATGGTCGGCCCCTGGTCCTCGGCGCGGTCGTAGACCCATATGCCCTCGCCGGGCTTTAGGTACGTGTAGCCGCCCGTGGCGTTCATCTCGGCGTTGATGCGCCCGAGAAGGCGCTGCATGAACCCCGCCGGGTCCAACCCGCCGCCGTTGATGCCCTCGGCGGCATGCCTCACCTGGCTCACGTCGTGCCGCAGGCCCTCGAGGTCGTCGGTAAGCGTCGCCGCCACCCGCCCGATGGTGAGCCTCGTGTCGGTCGGGTCGAGCTCGTCAGCCTCCACCTTCACGACGCGACCCTCCACGCGCAGGCCGTCGGGCCCGAAGCCCCTGTCCACGCACTGCACCGCGTCGCCCAACGCCACGCCCTGCGTATCCATGCCGGCCCGCGCCAGCTGCAGCACGGACGCCGAGTAGGTCACTTTGGGGCGGGTGTAGTCATGCAGCACCGACCTTCCCCACGCCAGGAGCTCGGCGGGGTCCTCCACGGACTCGTTAACCACGACCTTCGTGGGGTACGCCCAGCCGCCCTTCCCGTCGGGCCTGCGGAAGGCGAGTGCGGCCTCCTCGTCCTCGATCCACTCGCGGCCGCCGTTCGCGTCGGCGATCGTGACGCGCCGCCCGTAGCCGTCGCCCGACTCCTCGCCCTTGCCGCGCGGCACGACCCTGGCGTACACCGGCTCCTCGTCCACACTGCGCGAGACGGCCGTGAGGTCGCTCCCCCAGTCGAAGCGCCTGGCGCACGTGCGGCTGCCAAGCTTCGAGGGCAGGCTGAGCCTGCGGCTCACGACGCCCGTGGCGCCCACGTCGATGTCGGCCCTGACCTCGCCGCCGAAAGCCTCCACCACGGCCGAGAGGCACTCCCACTTGCTCTCGTAGTACATGCCGACGGCGGACGTCCCGGAGACTCCGACCTCGCCCACCTCCCAGCACGTGCCCTCCACCACTTGCTCGAGGGCAGCAACGGGGCCCTTGGGCATCTTGAGCGCGCCCTGCATGCAGGCGTCCAGGTCGCCGTAGAGCGTCCACACGAGGCTCGCCGCCCACGTGGGCGCACCGTCGGCCGATGCCTTCGCCTTGACGCCCATGACCTCGTACTCGCGCCATGAGCCGTCGGCGGAGCGCACGAGCACGCGCAAGCCCTTCTCCATCGGCTCGCAAAGTTCCAGCGCCAGCGACACGTCCGCGTTTATCTCCTCGGTGCGCACGGCCGACAGCATCGACGCGGGGCCGACCTCGCGACCCAGCGTGCCGTCTTGCGCAAGGACGAACACCCTCAAACCGCTCACAGCCACCTCTCATTCCACGTCATCTCAACGTCGCCCGTGCCCAGCTCCACCGTCGCCGTGTGCCGCCCAGCGTCGAGCGACCACCAGTCGGAGTCGAGCGTGACCATGGCTGCCGCGCCGTCCACCGTGGCCGTGCGGGCCGTGCAGTCGACCTCGACCCTGTGCGCCTTGGTGTCGGCCAGGGCCACCCGCAGGGTGTCCCCACCGTCAAGGCGCACACCCCAAAGTCCCGTAGCCTTGTCGCGCATGGCCGCCGGGCACGAGAGCACGGGCGCCGTGCGATACGTGCCGAACACCTGGAACCCCGCACCGGCAGTGCCGACGGTCGCAGCCCTCTTGGGGCCGTAGGAGGCGGGAGACGGCAGCAGGAACGTGAGGGTCGCCCCTCCCGTGCCCATCCACTCGTCCACCGACGGTCGCCCCGTGGGCACCGCCAAGTCGTACAGGCCCGGCCTGTCCGACTGCGTGAGCCTGCGGGGCCCGTCGACCGCGAGCACGCGCGCAAGCTCGCCCAGGACGCGGCGCATCTCCACCTTGGAAGGTCGGATGCAGCGCACGTCCACCTCCACCTCCATGCTGTCGAGCATGGCCGATCGTACGAGGCACCCGTCGGCCCCCGGCACGGTCTCGGTCTGCACCCGCAGGCCCGCGTACAGGGGGCGGCGCACATCCTCCACGTACACGAGCCTCGCCAGGTCGAACCCGTCGAACGTAACGGCTCTCATGAGACCCTCCTCGCCTGGGCCTGGCTGAGCCTGTGCAGCTCCTGCGCCACGGCCCTGACGTCCGATTCGCTTCTCACGTACATGGCCTGCACAACAACGGTCGCGCCGCCCCCTGCAGCCCCGGTGTCGCCTGATGCTTGTGTCTGCGCTCCGGCGGAGCCCGTGAAGCTCGCGGCCTGCGCGGCCGTGCGGGCCGCGCGCCGTATGGTGTCGGCGCCGCCCATGAGGCCCTCGGCGAAGTTCTCCGCCATCTCGAAGCCCCAGTCGTCGTCGTCGGCGAGGGGCCCCTCGTCGGGCGTTGAGTGGTGCAGGTACGACGCGGCAGTGCGCGCCACCCCGTAGGCGGCGTTGGCCACGAGGCCGCAGGAGCCCCAGAGGCCGCTCGCGAAGTTCGACCCGAGGCCGTAGCCGCTCGACCAGGCCCAGCCCGACGAGCTTCCCATGCCCTGCGCGGCGGCGCCGGAGAGGTCCGACCCCGCCTGCCACACCGACCAGTACTGGCCGGAGAGGCCCGACGCGAGCGACCACCCCGCCTGCCCCCCGACGGCCCCCATGGCCGAGGGCATGCCCGCGACGGCGTAGCCCGCCGCCGTGTTGAGCGTGCCGGCGGCTGCCGAGACGGATCCGTAGGTTCCGGTCAGGGCCGACGCGAGCGACCCGCCAGAGCTCGACCCCACCGCGCGCATGGCGGCGGGCATGCCGGCCAGGGAGGTGCCGACCGCCGTCGAGAGGGAGGTCCCCGCGGAGGCCGCCTGGCCCTGCTGGCTCCCGATCCCGTCCGCGAGGTGAGGTGTATCGTTTTTTCGGACACCGCTCCGGCAGGTAAAATGGAAGCACCACTTCAGAGAAGGGATCCGAGATGGCCAACGACCACGTGCCGGGCAGGCCCTACCCCGAACAGTACCGGAAGGACACGGCGGACTTCGTGCTGGCGAGCGGCAAGACGATAAAGCAGTGCGCCAAGGAGCTGGGGCTCAACGACAAGACGCTGTCCGACTGGGTTGCCGATCGCAGGCGCGAGCTGGGGACGGGGGGCACCGCCAGGCTCAAGCCCGCCGAGCCCAAGCCCGACCCCGAGCTGGCCGCCGCCCGCAAGAGAATCAGGGAGCTTGAGCTCGAGAACGATTTTTTAAGAAGAGCCGCCGCCTACTTCGCGAGGACCACGGCGTAGGCGACTCGTACGCCCTCATGTGGGAGAAGCGCTCCGACTTCCCAGTGTCCATGATGGCGCGCCTGCTGGGCGTGTCCCGCTCGGGGTACTACTCGTGGGTGTCCGCAGGCGGTCCCACGGACCCCCTGGCGGGCCTCAAGGACGTCGTGATGGGCGTCTGGGAAGGCAGCGGAGGGGTCTTCGGGTGGCGCAGCGTCAAGGCGGAGCTGCCCCCCGAGTGGTCGCCCTCCAGCGGCTACGCCGTCAAGAAGTCGATGCGCGAGCTGGGCATACGCGGGTGCCAACCGCGTTCCAGGAAGCGTACGACGGTGCAGGACCCCGACGCCCCCGACCGGCCCGACCTGGTGCGCAGGCGCTTCGACCCACCGGTGCCCACCACCGTGCTCTGCGGGGACATCACGTACCTGAAGACCGGCGAGGGGTGGCTGTACCTCGCCAGCGTCGTGGACCTGGCCACCCGCATGGTCGTGGGCTGGGCCTTCTCGGCGCGCATGACCGCGGACATCTGCGTCTCGGCCCTTGAGATGGCCAAGAGACGCGGGTACGTCGCGGGCAACGCGATCTTCCACTCCGACAGGGGCAGCCAGTACACCAGCGCGCAGCTGGCCGAGTGGGCCCGAAGGAACGGCGTCAGGCTCTCCGTGGGCCGCACGGGGTGCTGCAGGGACAACGCGGTGGCCGAGAGCCTGTGGGCGAGCCTCAAGAACGAGATGTACCACAGGAGGACGTTCGCCACGAGGGACGAGGCCAAGTTCGCCTGCATCGACTGGATGGAGCGGTTCTACAACAGGTCGAGGCCCCACTCCTCGATAGGCTACAGGCATCCGGCTGAGGTCATGGACGAGTTCAAGAAAAGGATGGAGGGGGTGTTCGAGAGGGAGTCTGAAACCAAAGATTACCTGGCGGCCTAGTGTCCGAAATCTTGACACAGTTCACTGGTCGTAGGCGATGGATGCCGCCGCCCCGCCGCCCTGGGCGCGCCTGTCGGGCAGCACCACCGACGAGGCGAGCAGCTCCACCTTCGAGCGCTTTGTACCGTCCTGGGCCGTCCAGCGCGCCTGCCTGAGCGAGCCGGACACGCAGACCCTCATGCCGCGCGAGAGGTAGGGCCGCAGGCCGTCGGCGCGCGCGCCGAGCACCACGCAGTCGACGTAGTCGGCGACCTCCTGCCACTGGCCGTCGGCGCCCCTGACCGCGCGGTTGACCGCGAGGGAGAAGCGCAGCACGGAGGACCCGGCCTGCGTGGCGCGCAGGTCCGGGTCCGCGGTGAGCCTGCCCGTGAGGCAGGCAAGGTTGACGTCGCTCGCCATCTAGATCACCCCCGCGCAGAACATGATCGCGAGGACGGCGGCGCAAAGCGCCACGGCGGCGACCGTCCCCGCCGTGGCCAGCCATCCCTCCACGGCGTCGAGGTCGCGCCTCAGCCTCTCCGCCTTCCAGCGCGCCTCGTAGGCCGCGTCGGCCCTCTGCGCCACCACGAGCATCTGCCTGTCAAGCTCCGCCACGCGGCAGTCGAGCTCCTCCACCGAGTGCGTCAGCACCTCCATGGGGTCGAGGGGCGCCGTGCGCGCCGGCTCCTCCAGGCCGTCGAGGAGCCCGTCCTCCGTCTCGACCACGCGCTCTCCCTGCGGCGTCGCGCAGCGCCCCATGCCCATGCCGCCCTTCGCGGCCCTCATCCCCGCCTTATGGCTCACCATCGAGCACCTTCCTTTCCCGCGCCTACTGCTGGCAGGCGACGAACTCCTCTTTCATGACCCTCAGCAACTCGCTGCCCCGCACGAGCACGGCCTTCTCGTTCCAGGTCGCGCGCACCGTGTGCAGGCACCCGCGCCTGTGCGCCCGCCACACCTCGCCGTACCCCATGCCGAGCAGCTCGCCGGCCTCCTTGAGCGTGTAGATGCGCGCCGCGTCGACCTTCGAGAAGTCGTACCCGTGCGCCCTCTGCTCACCGTCTCCCATCTCGCCTACCTCCTCGTCAGGAACCACGCCGGCAGGCCCACGAAGGCGCCAGCCGCGCACACAAGCCCCAGCGCGTCGAAGAGCGCCGGGCACACCTCGTCGAGCGCCTGCGGCAGCACCACGCCGACGGCCACGAAAACCACGGCGGCGAGCGCGCCCGCGAGGGCCTCCGCCCACTCCCGGAACTCGTCAAACCATGCTGTGCTAGAATCCATCCCGTCATCTTCCCTTCGATGGTGACCATGGCCCCGGCGAGGTTGCAGCTCACCGGGGCCGCTTTCGTTTACGGCTCGAACAAATCCCTCGGGTCGCACCCCAGGGCGTCGGCGACGCGGCAGAGCTTCCCCACCGTGAGTCCCTCCATGCCCTTGTCGGTGCACCACTTCCCCACCGCCTGGGGGCGCACGCCCACGTCGTCCGCCAGCTCGCGCTTCTTCACGCGCCTCTCCGCCAGCATGTCCTCCAACCTTGATTTCATCGTGCAACCTCCGTTCTCGTTGTTTATCTGTCCGCCCCGTGCGTAGACTCCCGTTTATCCGCCGAAAACAGGCGGTGCCCGGCGCGTGCCGGCGCCGGGCGGCCTATTCCCGAGGAGATTGGAGACTCCATGGCCAAAAACATCCACAAGCCCGGAGAGGACAACCAGACCCCCGGAAGGTGGGTCGAGGTCGGTCCGAGAGGCGGGGAGGTCAGCAACCCCCGCGTCGTGCACATCGGTCAGGGGGACAGGCTCCCCCCGACCCAGCAGCCCGGCAGGGGATGGGTCAGGAAGTAGCGCCGTCGGAGGGCCCCGAGAGGGGCCTTCCCCCTATACGCATCCTCTTGCGAGACAGGCACCACGCGCGGTTGAAAAGCTCGACCTGGATCCAAGACTCGACCCAGAGCACGCCGTCCTCCTCGTACTTCGTCATGTAGTGCCGCAGCGGCGATGGCCACATGCGACCGCCTCCCTCCCTGAGCCTCACGGCTCGAACAACTCCCTGGGGTCGCACCCCAGCGCCTGCGCCACGCGGCAGAGCTTGCCCACCGTGAGGCCTGCCATGCCCTTGTCGGTGCTCCACACGTACACAACCTGCCTGTGCACGCGGAGCTCCCGCGCCAGGGCGGTCTTCGTCACCCGCTTCTCAGCGAGCACGACGTTCAGCCTCGACCTCATCGCTCGCTCCCTCACTCTTGAGATCGTCCGATAAAACCCAGGCCGCCGTCTTCGCCGGGCGCTACCCGAGCGCCGCCACGACCTTGACGCCGATGATCTCGGAGGCCGCCTTGCACGCGTCGCCGAGCAGGCACGCCGCCACCGTCCCGCGCTTGGCCGCCACAGCCCGACCCGCCCAAAGCGCGAGCGCCTCGGCCTTGAGGGCACAGGCGAGGGTGTAGTCGCCCTCGTCCTCCTCGAGCGCCGCCTCGCGCAGGGCCGCCGCGTCCTCCGCGACGGTGTCGAGCGCGTCGGCGGCGAGGTTCCAGACCTCCGCCTCCGCAAGGCTCGCGGCGGCGCTGGCCCGGTCGCAGAGCACGACGGCCGGCATCACGGTGCGGGCGAGCCCCTCCAGGTCGGCCTCCAGGCCGTCGCCGTCGCCCCCGTCCTCCTCCTCGGCGCCGATCCTCTCAAGCATCTCGCGGATGGCCTTGTCGGCCTTCTCCGCAGCCTTCGCGTCGGAGGTGCTGATGTGGTAGACCTTCGTTGCCTTCTTCGCGCTCATGTCCTTGTCCTTTCTCACTGGTCGGTAGATTTGCTTGCTTCCTCGGTCACTCCTCGCTCGAAAAGCCTGGGTTTGCCTGCGCGAAGATCTCCGCGTCGAGGTCGAGTGCGTCGACGTACCCCTGCTCGAAGCCCTCCTCGCGCCTGGCTTGCTCCCTGGCCCTCTCCGCGCGCTCGCCGAGCCTGGCGGACACGGCCGAAAGTACCTGCTTGCACCACATGAGCACGCTGCCGAACTGGTGCGCCTCCATCCAGTGCATCCGCTCGGCCGCGCTGTCGACGCACCCGGCCGCGTCTCGCAGGAGCCCCGCGGCCTCCTCAAGCTCCCCGGCGCCCATCGGCGCCGACATGCGCCTGTAGCAAGTCACTCCCTCGTCACTCATCGCCGTCCTCCATCCCCTCCGACATCTCCCGCATGTAACGGGCGCACGAGAGGAGCTGGTCGGCGAGCATCGCCAGGCCGTCGCTGTACCTGAACGCCTGCTTGCCGCGCAGGTCGTTGATTGCGCGCACGACGTCAACGGCGGCGCCCTCCAGCGCGCGGCACGGGCCCTCGACCTCGCGCGCTCCCATGGGCCCGAGGCCGAGGTCGACGACGCGCAGGCACACCGTGGCGCCGTCGACGACCTGCGCTGGCCCCTTGCGCATGAGCCTCCGTGCGTCCTCAGCGATGAGCTCGGCCCTGAAGTCGAGGGCGACGGCCTTGGCCCTGAGGTAGTCGGGGTCGACGGCGTCCTCCGACGCGGCCACCTCGCGCAGGAACCTCGAGAGCTCGCCGAGCTCCTCGATGCGGGCGCGCTCGCCCGTCGTGAGCGGGCTGGCCATACCTCCCAGCTCGTTGAGCGGGCTGCCTGGCTCGTTAAGCATCCCTACCGCCTCCCTTCCCCCTGTGCATGCGCTGCCAGAACAGCTCGTCCCTGACCTCGTCCACCCAGGCGTCGAGCGCGCGCAGGAAGGGCATCGCGTCCCTCTCGTCCGCCCACTCGGCGATGCCCAGTGGGCGGTCGAGGTTGATGTTGATCCCCTCGCGGGTCACGTGGTCCGAGCAGTCGACGCGGATGAGGGCGGACTCGACGCAGCCCTCGTAGCAGCTGACGCCGACCGCGCCCACCTCCATCCGTGTGCCCTTCGCCCTCCCGCCCGCGATGCGCCTGTTGCGGCGGCACAGCTCCACGCCCACCATGTGCGCGAGCTGGTGAATGTCGTTCTTGGTGAGCCCGTCGTAAGTGCCTATCGCGCGGGCGAACCCGTCCCGCACCCCCTCGCGCGTCAGACCCAGTTCCCTCGTGTGCATGGCTAGACCCCCTCCCCGCCGAGGCCGCGCATCTCGGGCGAGAGGAGCCACTCGTCGAGCCAGCGCGCGAAGGCGCACAAAAACGGGCGCTCATTGCAAGAGTCGGCCCACCCCGCAAAACCAATGAAGCCGCTCGGCTCGAGGCTGATCCCCTCGCGTCGCATGAAGTACGGCCCGTCGACGCAGATCCTGAAGTTGTCCACGGGCCCGCTCATGTGGTCGGTGATCACGTCGCCGACGAACATCTCCAGCGCCGACGAACACTCGTCGACCTCCTTGAGAGCGTGGCGGCACAGCTCCTCGCCGAGCAGGCTCGCGAGCATGCTCACGTCGAGCACGGCGAGCTGGTAGTCGCCGACCTCGCACTCGTAGGCGGCACGCATGCCGTCCTGTTCGACGGAGTAGCGGTTGCCGTTGATCTCAAGGGAGCCGACGATGGAACCCTTATCAGGTCGTTTGAACATCGTGAAACCTCCTTAGACTGCCGGGGCGAAGGGGGAGGCGATGACGTGCTTGGTGGCGACGGTGTAGTGGTCGGCCTCGGCGTAGGGGGATGCGGCGGCATTGGCGGCGGCAGACTGGGCGACGCCGGAGGCCGTGCGCGGGTCGCGTCTGGACGGCGCGTCCAGGGAGATGCCGCACAAGTCGTTCGGCGTGCACCCGAGGGCCTGCGCGAGGCGGAACGCGGTTTTGAACTGCGGCAGCATCGCGCCGCTCATGTACTTGCGAATCGCGTCGACGGAGCAGCCCGTCTCGCGCGCCAGGCGCTCGGCGCCCATGCCCGAGAGGTCCATGTAGGCCTTCAAGCGACTCGGGAAAATCTCTTCCAAATCCGTCATTGGTACTTCCTCCTAATATTAAGTCCGCAAACCGTACTTCTGACTCTGCAGAATAGATACGCTTTACGAACTTGTCAATACTTTTCTGCCAATTAAGTTGATTCATATACACGTTTTTGGTAGATTTCTCGCCATAGGAGGTGAAGCCTATGGACAAGGAGTACACCTTGCGCCTGAGAGAGATTCGAAAAGCGAAACAACTCACTCAAGACGACTTGGCTTCAAAGATTGGAACGACTAAACGAATTGTTGGCAGCTGGGAGAGGGAGGAAGCGGCCATGTCCCTCTCCGACGCCGTGGACTGCGCGAAGGCGCTGGGCTGCACGCCGAACGACCTGTGCGGGTGGGACGAGGGCGGGGACGCCCCCGCGCCCGAGGCCGCGTGCCGCCCCGACGACCCCCTCAAGCGGCAGGTCGTGGACGCCTACGACTCGATGACGCAGGCGGGCCGCGAGTCCCTCGCCGGCGTGGCCAAGGGTCTGTGCGCCCTCCCCGAGAACCGCCCGGGGGACTCACGTGATCGCGTTTCGGCCAGGGACGTGGCGTAGCCGCTGACGTGCAGACGGAAAATCGGCGGGCGGGGCTTCCGTGACGGTTTGGTGCGTTGCATACAATTTATCGTTACGCTAAATTGTAAGGAGCAAAATGGGATTGAATCATGAGAGGAGCCATCCGACACACTCGCTCGACGAGGCGCGACGCCTAGCGCATGAAGGCAAGCTGACCGTCAACAGGCGGGCGCGGGACTTCATACGGAACCGCCACGGACGCAACGACACCGGCTGCTTCGTCACCGGCCTGTTCGACGCCATCGACCCGCAGGACTTTTACAAGTCGGTCGAGCTCGATGTCATGCCGGGTTGCTGGGGCGACGTGTACCGTGGCGTCGAGTACGAGGGCGAGGAATGGTACGTGAAGTTCACCGTCAGGGAGGACGGCACGGCATCGCTGTGCGTCCTGTCGGCGAACTGGGAAGGCTACTTGCATTAGGAGGACACGATGAGGTGCTTGGAATGCGGCGCCGAGATGAGGCGCACGGCCGAGGCCATGACGGAGGCGTACCGGGGCGAGGAGTTCACGGTCGATGGCATCGACCGGTGGGTCTGCGACGCCTGCGGCAACGACGAGATGCAGGTCTCCGAGGCCGAAAGGCTCTCCCGCGCCCTGGCGCGCGAGTACGCCCGTGCCCACGGCCTTCTCGCGCCGGACGAGGTGAAGGAGCTGCGCAAGTCGCTCGGCCTCACCCAAAGGGAGTTCGAGAGGCTGCTGGGCGTGTCCTCGCCGACCGCCAGCCGCTGGGAGACCGGGGCCATGCAGCAGTCCATGACCGCGAACAGGCTGATGGCGCTGCTCAGGGACTGCCCCGAGGCAGCCGAGCAGCTCATGGAGATGGCCGAGATTCACAAGGCCCCCGTCGCGGTACCCCTGGGGGTCACGGCCGCAGTCGGCTCCTCGGCGTTCGGCGGCGTATCGGGCTCGAAGTTTTCAGTTGTGGTCGGAAGGGCGTGATGGTCGTGCCAGGCTATATCTCGAATGCGCGAGTGGAGTCCGTGAGGCTCGCGGAATGCTCCGTGTGGACGAACCCCGACGGTCCCGGCGTGTCGATGTCGGCCGAGGCGAACGTCGAGATGGGGCAGCTCTCCCAGCTTCCCGCCGACTCCGACGGCTGGCTGACCTACGCGGCGTCGGTCGGGATAACGGTGCAGCTCGTCGACGAGGAAGGCTCGATGCCGAGGGCGAGGGCGGCCGTGAAGCTCGTCGGCGTCGTGTCCGTGCCCGCAGGCGAAGCCGACCCCGCGCACGCAGCCAAGGTGGCCGCCGCCGCGTCGATGTACCCGCAGGCGCAGGCCTACGTGTCGATGCTCTCCTCGATGGCCCAGGTCGGCACGATGCCGACGCCCGTCATAGACCCGGAGGGGCTCGTCTCCGCGGTCGACGCGCTCGTCGCCGCCAACGGGCAGTAGGCGCGTCTCCTTCGCGGGCCTGGCTTGACGGCGCGGCGGGGGCGGTGTAGTTTCCGGCAGTGACACGGCAGGGGGCCTCCACGGAGCCCTGCCCAGGGCGGCTGCCTTCTGGTGGTCGCCCTCTTTCGTTTGGAGTCACCATGACGCGTGAGCTGAACGTTGGGGGTGTGAGCGACGTGCCCCAGAACCTGCTCCAGGCGTGCCGGAACTACGGGGCCGTCCCCCTCGTCATGGGCAAGGTGACCCCCGGGGAGCGGCAGCTGCTCGTGGCCTAGCGCCGCCGAGAGCCCTGGCGGCCCCCCATTTTCGTGAGGTCGCGAAGATGGTGCCCCGACCTGCCCGCAAACGCAAAAAAGCGGGGCCGCCCGAAGGCGACCCCGCTGCGAAGAGACCGGCGTTTGAATCGAAAGCAATGCAATCTATCGGCCGAAAGAGGCCGAAAACGGCCCCTTTCGGCAAATAGACGGGGGTCGTGGGCTAATCTATGCCGATTTGGCCGATTTGCCGTAGCCGTCTAGCGTGGCGGATTATTACCGTTTTTTACGATCAGTCATTTGGAGGTGTCCCATGGCCACGGGCGAGTGGGGAGGCCTCACCGAGGTCTCGAAGGGCAAGTGGCGCATCCGGTACAGCGCCGACATAGGCGACGGGCGCGGGTACATGCGCCACTCTGAGACCTTCCGCGGCACCCAGCGCGCCGCGAAGCGCCGCCTGGCCGAGCTGCAGACGCTCCACGACACGGGGCAGCGGCGCCCCCGCGTGCCCACCTTCGACGAGCTCTGGGAGCGCGACGTGCTGCCCGAGATCCAGAGGACGTGCGCGCCGGAGACCGTCAGGGGGTACGTGTCGATGTGGCGGCGCGTCTCCGAGCGCTGGGGCACGACGAGGCTCGACGCGTACACCGGAGCCGACGTTCAGGATTGGCTGCAGGGCCTGACCCGCCGCACGGGCATGGCGTGCCTGTCCCTCATGAGGCGGGTCTCGAACCGTGCGTACCTGCTCTGCCTCGTCTCGCGCGACCCGATCGCCGCCGCCATACGCCCGAGCAACGCCCGCGCGGGGGACCCCGAGCGCACGGCCCTCGACCTTGCGCCCTACCTCCAGGCAGCCGCCGGGGGCGGCCGCATGATGCTCGCCGGCGTGCTCCTCATGGCCGCCGGCGGGTGCCGCCCCGCGGAGGCCCTGGCGGTGCGCGCCGACTCCGTCGTGTGGGACGAGGACGCGCAGAGGGCCGTCTTCCGCGTGGCCGACCAGGCCCTCGCGTACACGTCGGGCTTGGCAGGCAGGCTCAAGAACGCCCAGAGCGCCCGCGTCGCGAGCGTGCCGGGCGAGGCTGGCCGCGTGGTCGCGCAGGCCGCTGCGCAGGCGCTCGAGGAGGGATGCGTGTACGTCGTGGACGACGGCTGCGGCAGGCCCGTGCCGCTCGACAGCTTCCGCCGCCGATGGAGCGCCGCGTGCAGGTCGGCCGGCCTCGACCATGTCACGCTGAGGTCGTTGCGCCGCAGCTTCGCCACCCTTGCCCTCGACGCGGGCGCCGACGCCGGCGACGTGAACCTCTCCATGGGGCATGTGAGGGACTCCCGAACCCTCACGGTGCACTACGACCACCCCGACCGGGAGCACGCCCCGAGCCTGCCCGACGCCCTCGGGGCGCGTGCAAATCTTGCCATGAATGGGACATTTTGGGACGAAGGAAAACAAAATACCAGGTAAACATATGCAGCCTGTTGTTCATAACAACACCGAGCTTTCCCCCTTCCTTCCAGGAGGGACGGAGCTCGCAGATTCGCTGGTATATAGCCATGGCGGCAGGTCGCGAGTACACCACAATCATCGCCTTGCCGGTGAGCTCGTGCGCGCGGTTGGTTTCGTAATGCTCAACGATGTCCTGACACAGTGCGTCGATGACCTCAGGCGCACCCAAGACGGCATCCAGATTCGCAAAGTCGCGCTTGCTTGCGTCGATGGTTTCGGCGTTGGCCTGCTCGGTGAGCTTCTCGTACTCGTCATCAACCTTGGCAAGGATGCCTTGGTCAAGCTTGAGCGCGATGACACGGCTCTCGTAGAACACAGGACGCGTTGCGTCGTCCTCCACAGCCTGCGTCATGTCATAGACATCGATGTAGTCACCGAACACCTCGCGAGTCGAGCGGTCATCGATGGAAATGGGCGTACCGGTGAAACCGATGAACGTCGCGTTCGGCAGAGCTCGACGGATGAGCAGCGCGGTGCCCGTGTGCTTCTTGCCATCACGGTCAAACTTCTCCTCGAAGCCATACTGTCCGCGATGCGCCTCGTCAACCATCACCACAACGTTCTTGCGGTCGGAAAGCGCAGAAGCTTCTTCCTCGAACTTCTGCATAGTGGTAAAGATGATACCGTTGGCACGACGGCTGGAAATTTGCTGAGCAAGGTCCGCTCGACTCTGCGCCTGCACAGGCGTCTGGCGCAGGAAGTCCGAGCACTTGGAGAACTGCGCGAAAAGCTGCGAGTCAAGGTCGTTGCGGTCAGTAATCACCACTATGGTAGGGCTATCGAGCTTCTCTTCGAGAAGATGGGCAAGAAACACCATCGAGAGCGATTTGCCCGAACCCTGCGTATGCCAGAAGACGCCACCCCTGCCATCGCCACCAATGGCCTCATGCACGCTTCCAAGCGCCTTCTTCACAGCGAAGTACTGATGGTAGCCCGCAAGAATCTTTGCATCCTCGGAGAACAGGATGAAGTTCTTCAGGATGTCGATGAGACGCGCCTTGGGAAACATGCCGTCCAGGGGTGTTTTCCAATCGGCGAACTGAGTTGCCTCGTAGCTGCCGTCAACGCTCTTCCACTCTACAAAGCGCGACTCGTTGGCGGTGATGGTACCGACTTTGGTGTGCAACATATCGCTGATAACGCAGAAGGCGTTGTACACGAAGAGCGTCGGAATCTGGCGCTTGTAGTTCTGGATTTGCTGATAGGCATCTTCATTGTCAGCATCAGCGCGAGCAGGCGACTTCAACTCGAAAAGCACGAGCGGCAAGCCATTCACGAACACGATAACGTCGGGCCGTTTGTTCGTTCCGCGCTCGATGTAGGTCCATTGGTTTACGACATGAAACTCGTTGCGCTCGGGATTGTCGAAATCTATAAGGCGCACGATATCGTTCTTATCTTCCTTGCCATCGTACCAGCGGACCTCCACGCCACCCTGCAACATATCCGTGAAGACCTTGTTCTTGGCAACGAGCGTGCTGCCCTCAATCTCTTTAAGCTTGGTAACAGCCGCATCTATGGCCCGCCGGTTGACACCGGGATTAATGCGCTCAAGCGCAGGCACTATGACATCGGGCAAAAAGGCGTCGTCGAAGGCATCGGACGAACGTGGCACATCGGGCCCATGAAGATACTCGTAGCCGTGTGCAGTACAGAGATGATCGATGATGCCCTGCTCAAAAGCGTCCTCGTTGAAGGTGTTGACGGTTGAATGCTCGACGGTTGACATGCTATGCCTCAAATCAGAATATGCTCAATTGTATGCTGCGCCGATAAACGATTCAGTACCACGAGCTCGCATTTTATCATTGCAATGAGCAGGTAAGCGATCGAGTGGTGAGAAATCGGCCACCTGGCAAGCACTGGGGATATGCCTTGATTTTCAACTTCACCCGAACAGTTCTTTAACTCAACCGCACGCGTCCCCCTGAGCCTGGGAACCCGAACCCCCGCGGGCCGGAACGGCCGGCCCCGGAAGGATTCGGAGGGACGCATGGCGAGGAAGAGGGAGAAGGGCCCGGGAAGGTCCTACGCGAGGCTCACGAGGGCCGAGCGCAACTCGATAGAGCGGATGCTGGACAGGGGCGAGTCGTGCAGGGCGATAGCCCGGGAGCTCGGGAGGTCGCCCTCGACGGTGTCCGACGAGGTGGCGAGGCACCGGTTCGTGACGTCTCCAAAGCCGATGGCGGGGCAGCCCGCCCCCGAGGACCTGGGCGAGTCGTGCCCCAGGCTCGCGGGGTGGCCCCGCTGCTGCAACGGGTGCGCGAAGCGCGGGGGATACGGGTGCAGCCGCAAGCCGAAGGCGTTCTACGGCGCCAAGGCCGCCCAGGAGGCCGCCGACCGCGAGCTCTCCGAGGCGCGCCGGGGCCTCGACGAGGACGAGGCGTCGATGGGCCGCAAGCTCGCCGTCATCAGGGGGGCCATATCGCGCGGGATGTCGCCGGCCCAGGTGAGCGCATGCTACGGGGGCGAGCTGGGGGTCTCGCAGTCCACGGTCTACCGCTGGGTGGACGCGGGCTACGGCGGGATGACCAACCTGGAGCTGCGCCGCAAGGTGGGCTACCGCAAGAGGTCGCGGTCGGCCCCGAGGAAGCCGACCCCGCACTCGCAGCGCAGGTCGCACGGCGCGTTCGAGGCCCTCGACGAGGGCGTCAGGGACAGCGCCTGGGAGATGGACACGGTGGAGGGCTGCGAGGCGGACGCCGCGTGCCTGCTGACGCTGTTCCACCGCCCCACGGGCTTCCAGCTGGCCCTGCTGCTCGAGGCCCAGACGTCCGGGGAGGTGGCCCGCGCCCTGGGCCTGGTGCGCTCGGCCCTGGGCGGGAAGGCCGCCGTGCGCAGGGTCTTCGGGGCCGTCCTCACCGACAACGGCCACGAGTTCGCCGACGAGGGCGGGCTGGCCGCCCTCGTCGGCGAGCGCGACGGCGAGACCCGCCTGTTCTACTGCGACCCGCGTCGCGCCGACCAGAAGGGCGGCTGCGAGAAGAACCACGTCGAGATAAGGAAGCTGCTGCCCAAGGGGCGCGGGCTGCGCTTCGACCTGCTGGCGCGGGAGGACTGCTCGCTGGTGATGTCGCAGGTCAACTCCGAGCCGCGCGGCCGCCTGGCGTGGATGTCGCCCGCAAAGGCGCTCGAGGCGGCCCTGGGCGAGGACGCCCGGGCGCTGATGGACGCCTTCGGCGTGGAGGCCCTCGGCCCCGACGACCTGGACCTCACGCCCGGGTGCGTCGAGCGCTCGCGCGCCTTGAGGGGCCTGCCGCCGCTGGCCGGCTAGCCCCGCCCGCACCCTGAGAACCCAACGGTCCCGAGGGCGTTCGGATGAGTCCGGGAAGGGCTCCCGGGGGCCGGCGCAAGCATGCCTCCCGAAGTCATCCGAACAGCACCCCGCAAGTCCTCCAACTGGGACAACGCCAAAACATAAGCGTCTCTGCGGCCCACGATTCGTTCGGTTAGGTGCGGGAACGCCGATTCAGCCCAGAGTGTTCGGCTGACGTTGGAAATCAACCCACTGGGGATATGATGCAAGCTTCATCGCATCACTCAGGATGGAGACTCTTTCCCGAGTGGCAATTCATTTCGAAGTGCTTTATTTGGTCGCACCGTGAGTCTCGCAAATACGCGGCAACATCCAGGGCGCCGGCAAGCCGAGAGTTCTCTCCCCCGCCTTGCCGGCATATACAATGGTTACTATGCCGATACGTCAGGCCCCATGGCCCCGGGGTCCGCCTCGCCCGGCTATGCTGCC
>Ga0129308_1001432_pt1 | contig 24930 bp, 21 predicted proteins | sample L827metagenome_FD_94440 | JGI IMG/M metagenome (GOLD analysis project Ga0129308, IMG submission 94440) | Ring-tailed lemur group fecal microbial communities from Wisconsin, USA - L827 metagenome | ecosystem: Host-associated > Mammals > Digestive system > Large intestine > Fecal | place: USA... | reverse complement strand
TTCCAGTTGCGCACCATGTTGGGATTCAGGTTGTTCTCCGCAGCAATGGCTCCCAGCTCCCGCTCTCCCTGGAGTACCTCCAGAACGATCTTGGCCTTAAATTCCGGTGTGTATTTCCCTCGTAACATAGTATGAACTAATTTCATTTCCTTTGGTTTATCTTACTCTGTTCACGATTAATTTGGAAGATGTGGTCTATTTCCTGGGGACCATTATAGTATGCCAAGAGAAATGGTGTTCGACCAGGACAGCATCGTCTGTGTCAGTGAAAACAGCGGCGATATCATCTACACCTACGAATTTGAGAAGTTCCGTCAGGACTGCAGGATGGAAATATACCTCTGCCGGGGAGCGGATCCGGAAAGCAAGGGCAAGATTGAAAACACCGTTAAATTCATTAAGGGCAATTTCCTCAATAACCGTCTGTATGTGGATGACGAGATTCTGAACCGGAGCTGCCTGGACTGGCTGGAGCGTACTGGCAATGCCAAGGTTCATGGAACCACCAAGAAGATCCCGGCGGAAGTATTTAAGGAAGAACGGGAGCAGCTTCGTCCTCTGGTCACGGTCGACCAGAATGCCGGTTCTTATATTCTCAGAACCGTCCGGAAGGACAACACAATTATCTATGACAGCAATCGTTATTCCGTTCCTCTGGGAACCTACAATACCAATCCGGAGGTGCAACTGGAGATTGCAGACGGGAATCTGCGGATCCTCACTGTATTTGGAGATTTTCTCTGTGAACACCGAATCAGTACCGGCAGAGGGCATCTCATCCAGAACAAGAGTCATCTGAGAGACAGGACTACCGCCATTGACCAGCTCCAGGACAGTCTGGATGCGCAGCTGGACGGTCGTGCTGTGGAGTTCCTGCAGCGGATCCGGGAAGAGAAGTCCCGCTATGCCAGAGACCAGTTCCGTCTGCTTCAGTCTCTTCTGGACAAATTCGGTACAGAGCAGATGCTGGATGCCATTTCCTTCTGTATGGACAGCAACCTCTGCAGCGCCAATACCGTGAGAGACTATCTGGAACACCGGGCAGAGGAAAAGGCGAAGGAACTGCCCTTTCTCTATCCGGCACAGATCCCTGTCAATGATCCCAAGTACCACATCACTACCCAGAAGCGGCCTTTGGAGGTCTATGCAAAGGTAGGTGGTCAAGTATGATAACACCTTTGGAACGGGTGCAGAATCTGCTGAACGACCTGCGGATGGCTCAGGTAGACTTTGATGCGGTGTTTGCCGGAAAGAATGACCTGACGCCGCTGGAAGCCGTGGAGCTGTTCCTCCTGGAGCAGCAGCGTATGCGGGTAGAGAAACAAAACGCTCTGCGAAGACGCCGGGCCGCGCTTCCCGCAGAAAAGACGCTGCAGACCTTTGACTTTGGATTCCAGAAAAGTGTATCCAAGGAGCAGATGCTCCGACTGAGCGATATGACCTGGGTGGAACAGGCATATAATATCTGCTTTCTGGGACCTCCCGGCGTGGGAAAGACCCATCTGGCCCTGTCACTGGCTGTGAGAGGCCTGGACCTGGGCTATACCGTAGCCTTTGAGACACTGGACAACCTTATGACGATCCTGAAGACCGTGGAAATCTCCAAGGCCAGCAAGCGGAGGATGAAGTATCTGCACAAAGCTGCTCTGGTGATTATTGATGAGGTGGGCTTCATGCCCCTGACCCCAACGGAGGCGAATCTCTTCTTTGGGTTTGTGTCCTCCATGTCAGAGAAGACGTCGCTGATTATTACATCCAACAAGGGCTTTGATGAGTGGGCGGACTTCCTGGGGGATGCAACGATTACCACAGCGATCCTGGACCGCCTGATCCACCACTGCGAGATTATTAACATGACCGGCAACAGCTACCGCTTGGAGCACCACCGGTCGATTACTGGCTAACCATGTAAGACTGGTATACTTTGTGGCGAGAAGTCCCTTCCCGGACACCCACAAGTGGTATACTTTCTGGCGAATTTTGGCTTATTTTACTTGACTGCTTACACGAACGTTATGGCCCCCACCAGAGTGTGTACAGCCGCTTCTGTAAGTGGTGCGATGACGGTACCCTTTTGCGCATTTTTCAGGCTTTGAATGCGGATGCTGACTACGAAAACCTCTGCATTGATAGCACCTCTATCAAGGCTCACCCGCAAAGTGCGGGAGCAAAAAAGGGGCTGTAAATTCGGAAAACAACCAGTTTATTGGAACAAGTCGTGGTGGAAAGACTACAAAAATCCACATGATTGTAGACACTTTAGGGAATCCAGTCCACTTCATGCTCACAGGTGGGCAGGTACATGATTCCAAAGCAGCGGTGGATTTACTCTCTGGTGTCCAGATTTCCGGAAGTAATATTCTCGGTGATAAAGCCTATGGTGCAAAGCAAATCCGGGATTATATCACGGAGCAGAATGCTGTCTTTACTATACCTCCGAGGGGCGACTGCACCGATCCTTGGTACTGTGACTTTCACACCTACAAAGAGCGGCATTTGGTAGAGTGTTTTTTCAATAAACTGAAAGTCTTTCGCCGGGTTGCCACCCGCTATGACAAGCTGGCAGTGTCCTTTGCTGCCTTTATTCACCTTGCTTCTATCTGCATTTTGTTGAAATAGTACAATCGCTTTGTGTTTTCAGATACGCCCTAATACCTCCGAATAAAATAGTCCCGGATAAGATACCTAAGTGTAGTTCCATCAAAGTACCGAACTTCCCCAGCATATCATTTTGATATAGACTGGGGAAGTTCAATTTTTTTGTTTTCTTCTCTAATCAGCAGGCAACATATAATCTAGCTTGCTGTCATTGAGTAGCTTTCTATACTCACGCCAATACGGCATATATTGATCTAGTATTTGCACAAACTCTGAGCCATGGCTTTTAACTCTTAGATGTGCAAGTTCGTGCAAAATAACATATTCTAAACACTCAATTGGCTTTTTCGCCAGCTGTAGATTCAGCCAGATCTTTCGAGTAGAAGTGTTGCAAGTCCCCCACTTTGTTGTCATGTATTTGCTCTGCCAACCGCTGCATTTCAGTCCTGTGATCTGTTCCCATTTAGGCAAATACTTCTCGACTTCTGCTTTAAGCAGTTGGCGATACCACTCATTTACGAAGTTCTCTCTTTGCTTGGCAGTGCTTTCTTTTCTGACCGTCAGGATCGCCTTATCTCCGGATAGTTCAAGGTGATTTCCCTTGTTACTGTACTCAACCTGAAGAAAATACTGTTTCCCCCAAACATAGATCGTTTCACCGGATACATATTCCCTCTCGCTTTGACGAGGCTGAGACCTAAACTTCTCCTGCTGAGCACGAACCCAACTTAGTTTTGTTCGGACGAACATTGTAATGCTTTCATCCGACACAGACAATGGTGCAGATACTCGGACTTTTCCATCGGGAGGAAGTACAGCTAAGTGTATGTTTTTGATGTTCTTTTTGACGATTTCCACGGGTATATCAGAAACTTGAATCAGCATCAATAATCCTCTTGTTCCACAACGATTCGATAAATACGCTCCACTTCGTCATCATCATTTGTGATTTGGTATAGTGCACGTTTGATTCTGTTCTCTTTTGCTGGGTTATTGCGGAAGCCATCTTGCTTTGCTTTCATAATAGCTTTGTGTAGCTTTAATGCATAAACTTCATCTTCGCCGCAGTTGTCATACAGTGCACGCAGACCGCCATGGCTACGAATGCTTTCAGAATAGCGGGTGTTATCTTCTGGTTTGGTTGCGTTCTTTGCCAGTTCCACATAGGCATCCAACAGTTCAGCATATTTGATGACACCCTTCTTCCGATCAATAATGAGCTGCTCCAGGATCGCAGACATCCGAGCATAGTATGCAGGGTTGATGACCATGCGCTCAACAACCTTTTTACGGATGTTGTTCTCAATAGACTCTGCTGCGCTTTCCTGTCCGGCAGTATCGCCTTCGTTGCCCAATTTGCCTTCTTGGGAAAGAATGAAATCCAGTAAAGTAAAGTCATCCAGCATGCCGATTTTTTGAGAATCCTCAGCGGCAATATAGTTGTCGATTAGATAGCGCATACCGGGTTCATATGCCTTTAGATCAATGAAGTCGCCGCTGGCCCTACCGATCTCATCGCGCAAAGCGATATAGAAGGACACCCTTTCGTCCAGTTTTTCCTGTTCCGATGCAGAATAACCTGCATCATTCATACGGGGTTTTAATTCCGCAAAGGCACGGACAAGTCTTCCGACCAGTTTATACAGCTTTTCACGAAGCCGCGCATAAGCTTCGTCTTTTTCCTCGTCCTGACCGCTTTCGCCACAGAAGTAGTGCTGATATTCCAGTTTTCCTCTTGGATATTCCACACCTTCGCATAATTCATCCAGTTCTTCCAGAATACCCTCAAAGTGCTTCTTGGCTTCGGTGGTGCGATCTTTCAGCAGACCTTCCACATCTTCCTCATCATAGGCTTCAAAGGCACCGGCGGTATACTTGTTGACCGCATCGGTCAAATCACCGAACAGTTCCTTGTAGTCCACGATGTAGCCAAATTCCTTGCTTTCGCCGTCCAACCGATTAACACGACAAATTGCTTGGAACAGGCCGTGGTCGTGCATTGCCTTGTCAATGTACAGATAGGTGCAGGAAGGGGCATCGAAACCGGTGAGCAGCTTATCCACTACGATCAGCAACTTCATGTTTGCGGGCTCATCCACAAATTTCCGCTTTGCTTCGGTTTCAAAGGCTTCCACCTTTTTCGCAATCTGTGTTTTGTCCTCGGTAGGATCGACACCGATCATCTTCAGATAAGTGTTGTACTTTTCAAAGGTTTCGGTTTCCTCATCGTCACTGACGGTATCCGTGCGGAGATCACCTGCATTGGGAGTATAGGAAGAAATGATGGCACATTTCTTGAACCCCTTACTTTGGAAGATCTCATAGTATTTGCAGGCAGAATACACAGAACCGGCTACAAGAATTGCGTTTCCGTTTCCGTCCATCAGTCTGGCTTTTGTTGCAAAATCGAAGATAATATCATTTGCAATCTTGTCCAGACGGGAACGGGAGGAAAACACCTTCTGCAAATTGCCCCAGTGTGCCTTCAGCTTTGCCTTTGCTCTGGGTGCCAACCCGACAGTCTTGGCATCAAACCAAGCATCAATTTTCGCCTGAGAGGTAATGTCCTGCGGGATATCTCTTGCCTCATAGCGCAGATCCAGCACAACGCCATCCCGGACGCCTTCATTGAACTTGTAGGTGTGGATGTATCCACCGAAGGTTTCCAGGCTGGTCTTCTTGTCTTTCTTGAGCAAGGGTGTGCCAGTGAATCCGATAAAGATTGCCTTGGGAAGAATGGCCTTCATTGCTTCATGGAGTTTGCCGGACTGGGTGCGGTGGCACTCGTCCACAAACACATAGACATCTCCCTTGGCGTAAAAACCTTTGGGCAGAGATGCCATCAAATCCTCCACATACTTGTCATAATCCTGCTCAGAGCTATCGCTGCCCCGCTTGCCAAACTTATGTACCAGGGAGCAGATCAACCGATCCTCATAAGAATTCAGTCGTTTCAGAAGATCCTTTCCACTTTTGGTGCGCTTGATATCTTCATCCACGCCCTTATAAAGCTTCTCTATCTGATCGTCCAGTTCCTCTCGATCCGTGACGATCAGCACACGGGCGTTGGGATTATTGGCCAAAATCCATTTGGAAAGCCAAACCATAGTCAAGCTCTTGCCGCTGCCTTGGGTGTGCCATACGATACCGCCACGCTGCTTATCCATCAGCCGATGTTGTGCCCGCTTGATGGCATAGTACTGATTATAGCGGCACACCTTTTTGATACCTTTATCGAAGATTACAAAGTTGTGCATCAAATCCAGGAACCGCTTCTTGTGGAACAGGGAATAGGCCTGCATTTCAAGCTTATTGGGAATGGACTTGCAGACATCTTCAATCAGAATATCTGTTTCATCTTGCTCGTCCTGGAACTGGGCAAAGCCATCCTGCTTCCACTCCAAATAGTGTTTCTCCGGGGTCAGCAATGTGCCGTACCGTAAGCCTTCGCTGTCGTTACCAGCCATGCAAAACTGTATGGTTGTGAAGAACTTTTCGATAAAGTTTGCTTTCTGATTGGTCAGATTCTGGCGGATGCCCTCAGACACCGATACGCTGCTTCGCTTCAGCTCGATAACCGCCAATGCGATGCCATTTACATAAATTACAATATCCGGGCGCTTGGTATTGCCGCCTACAACGGTAACTTCTTCCGCAGTATAAAAATCGTTTTTACTGACATCCTCGAAATCAATGAAATACACTGTTCTGGGCGCCTGTTCCGCAGATTCCTTTACCTTTGCACCGTATTTCAGCAGAGAATACACTTCCTTGTTGGCATAATAAAGTCCCTGCTGCAGATTGGTGGAAGCCTTGACCAGAGCATCCACCGCATTGGCAGACAGCTTTTCAGAATACCCCTGCTTCATCAGCCAGGCACACAAACGCTCCTGCATGATGTTGCTGTTTTCGCTGTCATGCAGGTTGCCCAGATATGTATAGTGCAGCTTGTCCCGGAAGAATCGAACTACACGGTTTTGTGTTTTACGTTCTCTGTCGCCAATGTTGGGCATTATGAACCCACCTTCTTTCTGTTAACTGCGGTCTTGTGCTTCGGTAGATGCTGCTTGGTTCGTTTGGAAGAACATACTTCGGTTCTTTGAATCGGGCTTTGTGTATCTCATCAATGGCATTAAGATTGCTAAAAAGCAAAGACAATTCCTGATTGAATTAACAATAACGACACAACCTGCAGAGGATATAAATGTAAATCCTCATTTTGTAGAGGAAAAGCAAAATAAAAACTACAGGTCATCAAAGAAGCAACTATTTATCAAGATATAACCAAATAGTTGATTTCTTCATTCCATCCTTCTCTACTCCAAAATGATGATAAACTTAGTTGCGAGAACGCAGATAATCCGCCACTTTATCAACTTCTGGAAACAATGTCGCTTGGTTTATACCGACATATTCCAGTTGGTCAAGAATTGCTCTTTTTACAGAATGAGGGACAAACACTTCATTCGCTAAGTACTTGCGGATCTTCATGTCACTTTCTGCAGCATTTTTATCAAGGCCAGAAACAATAAATGCACCGTCTTGCTTCAGAATTCTTGGGTTATCTTTATTCGGTTGTACAAATTGAGGTTTCAGCATATCAAACGGTACAATTTCTCTTTCAAATGCACCATTGTGACGTTTGATTGCGTGATAATACCGCTCCAATATGGAGTAACGGTATTTCCCGTTGCTTTGTTGCGGGAACTTGTCCTTCAATATGTACCGATATGCAAGCAGTCGCAATTGTTTCTGATCCCTGTTCCGAAACTCCGCAAACTTGGATAGCATTTGAATTCTATCGCTATCAGAATATAGCACCTCATTAGCATTGACACTGAAAATATAAACAACGCCATCTATATTCTCATTACCCAAGCAGGCAAAATATAGGGCAACCAAAGGATTCGATGTAATATCCAAAAGTCGCGTGGGACACCCATAGTGCTGCATGTAGGTCAACTTTTCCAGATTATTAAGGCTTCTGAATGCCTCCGGGCATCGAACACTAATCTCATTGAAGTAGTAGTTTTCTTCATGCCTTTCATTATTTCTGTAAATTCCGGCCGTGATTGGGTATCTACTATTGCTTACTCCACGATAGAAAAACGCAAGTGGGTTTTTGCTGTCATTGTTAATTTCAGTTTCGTATTTCCGTTTATACACATAGCTGTAAAGATACTCATAATATTGGTTGACAAAGGTCTCAAGTTCCTCATTTGGATAGTCTATTTTTGATTCCTTTTCTAAAAGGATATCGCTTTTCCCCATGAATTCTTTGACAATCTCGTTCATTTTCGAGAAATACCGGTTATCCTTATAATCATTGGTATCTGCAAGAAAAGGACGATTGCTAATGATTTGGAAATAATCAATCAGGCTATGTATCTCTTTCACGCTTAATCCCTCCAAAACCAAAAACCATACCGAAATCAGTTAAACAATTCAGCACATCTTTTGATTGCCCTGGCAATATCACTATCGGAAAAATACCTCTTGGACAACTTGGCTTTCCACTCTTTGCTGGAAGCAATCAGGTCCTTGATTGACGCAACAGATATAGGGACACCCGCCTCATTCAGATCGCATATTGCCATGTCTACCGTAGCGAACAATTCCAGGTCATTGCGGCTGGTATGCAAAAAGTTTTCTTTCAGCCACTGAAAATCTGACCGCATACCCCACCGCTCAACATAATCAAGTGCCTGAGCCATATTTTTGCCTTTGGAATATAGTGTTCCTTGCTTTCCGCTTTCTAATACGATGTATTTGTTCTTCTTGGCAATGGGCTCGCCGCCTTTGTATCGTACGGTATCAGCGTATGGGCCGGCAGCTTTCTTCTTGAAGTCAGAGACGCTCACAGCCTGATGCCGATGAAGCAAGTATAGAAGCTTCTGAACTTTCACACGCCCAAGAGGATACTTGTCCGAATAGAAGGCGTCTACAATCGCAGCAATGGCGACGGCATCGTCAAACTGATGGTTGTGTGCGGACCTTACAGGCGACGTTTTTGCAGAGGCTTTCTGTTCTGTGTGTACCGAATCCACAACATCGTTCTTTAGCCTGATCTTACCCGTCAGAAGCTGCTGCATCATGCCTTGCTTGACCTGACGGTATCTTCGCAGCTTTTGAATTAACATTTCAATTTCCGCATCCATGCCAATTAGAACATCAGATATCGCTCTTTGTTCTTCCACAGATGGCAAAAGCATCGGATATTCCGCCAATTCATCTCTATTTACTTTAGGGATACCACTTCTCTTAGACAAAGAAACTGTGTAACTTGTAAAGTCGCTTGATAACAAAATATAGAGAAGGTATTCGGGAATTATTTGATCTTTACATGTAATAGGATACATATCTGCACTGCACAAGCCCTTAAATCTTGGAAATGTAGCTTTAGCGAATTGCGGGTTAATTTTTCCATATAAAACATCGTTTTCAGTGAAAAAATATTTTCCGCTTATTAGCTGATCCTCTTTTACCTTGTTATAATGGGTAATTCGTCCAGAAAATTTTTCTATGCTCTCATTTCCAATATGCGGATAGTTTTCATATTCACTTTGCGTGGGATCCACCATTCGTGCAGAAATTTCGCATACGCCATAGAAAGAGTGCTTCTCCCATTCACCAGAGAATCCCGGCAGGCGCTTCTTGCCTGTAAGCAGTTCCTGCATTGCGCCCTGTTTGATGGCTTTTTTCTTGGAAATTTGCTTTTCAATCAGATTGATAAGCTCGTCCACTTCAAGCAGAGCAACGGCTATATCCGCTTGCTCGCTGATAGGTGGGTGTGGGATTTTTATATCCAGCAACCGTTCTTTGGATATATTTTTCATACTGTTGCTGGTACCTGTCGCAGTAGCCCGAACAGCATCCCTGTACTGCTTGGAATTAAGCAAATAGTTTAACCACACAAAGTCAAAACTTCCTGTGTTTAGATTTTGAATTTGCCACAACCTATCTGGCAAATATGTTCCGGCCTTTGTATCTTTTGCAAAGCCACATTCTCCAACTAATGCCGGGGTGTTCATTCGACTGATGATTATACTGCCTTTTACCAACGGACATTTAAGCCGTGGGTAATCCCGAGGAATAACAGGTTTGGTTTCAGCCGTATCCACAACACCATGGTGGACTGCTGATGTTTTTAAGATATGATATTCAGATGATAATGAATCATCTGAATTAACACTTACGCCTGTCTCTAACCTTTGAAAGGCTGTAGCAAGCGAAGAAATCCTCCAATGTTCAGGAATCACACCAACTTCTGTCTGTTTATATCCCGGCTTTACCATACAAATCCCATCCTTTCCAGATGAGCCTTGACTTTGGCCTCCAGAACTTCCGCTTCCTTGGCAAGCCAGGGTAGATCATACTCATATCGCTCTGCCAGTTCGATGATCCGGTTCGCCATGTTATGAGACGCAGTGACATACAGCGCCTTGATTCCCTCAAAGATGGAATAGTACCATTTCCGGTTGACCAACAGTTCCAGAATTTCCTCGTCCGTCAAAAGGGCATACTTTCCCTTAACCTTTTCCTCCAGCAGGGCATTCAGTTCCTTCACCAGCTTGTTCTGCCTGGAAACCGCATCCGAAAGGTCGGCATACTGCTTCAGAATCGTATATTCCTCGCTATTTAGATCAGTCTTCTTCAGGATTTTCAGCCGATTGGCAACAGATTTACCGTCCACCTTATCCTTATCGTTCAGATGATCCTTCAGATAGCCCTCGTCGCCGGTCTGCTCTTCCACCAGTTCATCCAGGCGGCTCTGTGTTTCCTCCACTACAGTTTGGGCATCATCGATTGCCTTACGCTCAGTAGCAAAGAACACCTTTTCGATCAGTGCCTTCGGCAGAAGAACACCTTCCCAACCAACAACCCGCTCTTGCCCTTTCTTCTTGCCGGTGGTGTAGACACCCATGATGTTCTCTGTCTTTCTGGCAGAGGCGTAGCCATCCACAGAAACCAGATACACATCGTCGCCCATCACTTCCTGCCAGTAGGACAGCAGAACTTCATACACATCGTACTTATCCACCAGTTCCAATCCATCAAAAGCCGCAATCAGCAGTTCTGCCAGCTCCACAATATATTCTTTTACATTCACGTTCTCGTCAATGCAGCGCAGGCCGGGATCAACTTGGGTACGCCAGGAATCAAAGGCATCGTCAATCCGGTCGGCATAGGCAGAGAATTCCGCATCATTGTAGATGGTATTGCGGACATCATCCTTGGAGATATTGAGCTGATAGTATCCTTCCCGTAGCACAGAGAACAGCTTTTCTTTCAGTTTTGGGAACAAGGTCCAGTATTTGTCCATGGAATCTACATCTACGGCAGGAATGCCTCCATGGAGATGGGCTTCAATATCCTGCAAATCTTCCGGGGTGGAACTGTCAATATACCGGGGGATATTCAGATTGTACTCGTTCTTGATCTTGATTTCATCGTTAGGAACCAAACGAGCATACTTGGGGTCAGTTGTGATCTGTTGATTAAAGGTGGTCACGATCTTATAGATGTCCCGCTCCCGCAGGCGGTTCTTATTTCCATCCTTCACAAAATCATGGCTGGCATCGATCATAAAGATGCCCTTGCGCTCGTCAGCATCAGACTTGTCCAGAACAATAATACAGGCAGGGATTCCGGTGCCGTAGAACAGATTTGCAGGCAGGCCGATGATGCCCTTGATATAGCCTTTGTCGATGATGGATTTTCGAATGGTGGCTTCTGCATTGCCTCGGAACAGAACACCATGGGGCAGGACAACCGCAGCCTTGCCCGTGCTCTTCAAAGACTTCAGAATATGAAGAAGCCACGCAAAGTCACCATTCTTTTCAGGGGGCCGGTCACCATAGCCGTCAAATCTGCCGTAATCCTTCAGCCCGTCAGTCCAGTTTTTCAGGGAGAACGGTGGGTTCGCCACGGCAAAGTCAAAGCGCTTCAGTACTTCATTATCGGAACCGGGTTCAAAATACTGAGGTGCAGAGAAAGTATTACCTGCCTTGATCTCGCCGGTGGCTTTGTTGTGCAAGACCAGGTTCATTTTGGCAAGGCCAGCAGTGGTAACTTCTTTCTCCTGCCCGTAGATCGCAATTTCAAAGGGCGCTTCATCCGCTGCGCGAATCAGGAGAGCACCAGAACCGCAGGCGGGGTCATACACGGTATAATCCTCATCCCGCTCCTCGATTTTGTCAATGCCGATCACCTTTGCCAGAATTCTGGACACTTCTGCAGGAGTGTAGAACTGCCCCTTGCTCTTGCCGCTTTCCGTGGCAAAGTTGCGCATCAAATATTCGTAGGCATCACCCAGAATATCATCCCCGCCGGCTTTGTTGTTGGCAAAGTTAAACTCCGGACGTTGGAAAATAGATATCAGCCCGGTGAGCTTATCCACCATTTCTTTTCCGGTGCCCAGTTTTGCCTCGTCATTAAAATGGGCATTGTCGATAACACCGCGGAGGTTATTTTTGCCTGCCTCCGCCAGCTTGGCAATTACCTTATCCATCTTCTCGCCGATATTCTTGTCGCCCTTCAAAGCTATGAGGTCATCGAAACTGCCACCTTCGGGGACGGTAATATCTGCGTATTTCACACCCTTGAATTTGTCTGTGACATATTTCACAAACAGCAGGGTCAGGATGTAATCTTTGTACTGAGAGGCATCCATGCCGCCTCTGAGTTTATCGCAGCTGGCCCACAGGGAGCTGTACAGTTCATTTTTCTTTATAGCCATGCTTCAAATACCACGCTTTTCTCTCTTTTATACTAGACAATTATACCCGAAATATCGACTAAAGCAATACACTTTTTTCTTGCATATCGAATCTTTTAGTATGTCGTTTCGATTTACATGTACAATCCAAGGTAAATCCGGTTGATTCTGATCTATTACAGATTATAGGCACTCCTAAGATCACAATAATAAAAAAAGAACCAACCCTCTGTTACTGCAAAAGGTCGGAACAAATTTGTAGATTATTCTGAAATACTGGTTAAAATCGTACATTAAGGTAATCTAATTCTCTTCAATTCAAAATACCCTGTGTTAGAAAAGTGTTAGATGTCTCAATCGTGCATGGAGAAAATCCAACTTTTGGCATAGCAAACCCCCGAAATCAGGACGATTTCGGGGGTAATTTTGGTTGCGGAGGCAGGACTCGAACCTACGACCTCCGGGTTATGAGGGGCAACTTCGCTGTACTAAATAAGTGTGAAATACGTCAATAAGCGTGAATAAGTGAAAATCTTGGAACATTTCTGGCGAATATCATCGCCTAATTTTATCCAATTTGGGGGTTTATAGAGGCAATAAACCCCAAATAAACCCCACGGATTCCTCACCAGGCAAAATCTAAAGAGAGTAAAATAAACTTGATGACATTCGGCAAGGGCCTGAATGTATGAAAAGCGACGAACAGTTCTGTTTACTAATTGGGGTATTATCAAGCCAACACATATCGACTAAGGAAATTCAGCGAAGTCAATCCCTCACATACAGCATGCGGGGTTGTATATACCATATATGGGGGATTGACTTTTTAAATATTCTTGTTATAATTAACATGAAAAAGTTCTTGACTTTTCTGAAATTTTGTGATAATATGCTACGCCGTTCATATAATAGAGCAGGGGGGATTTGTCATGCAGGGTGCGCGCATGCTCGGAAATTATGTTGAATATCTGATGTCAAAGCGAGGCCTGACACATGCGCAATTAAGTCAAATACTTGGCTGCAATCTTCACCAAACAGATGCATTCCTCAAAGGGCGTGCATATGCTTCCTTTCAACAAATTAGCACACTCGCAGAAGCCTTGGGCACAACTGTTCCTGATCTATTAGCAGGCAATATTGACCAATATAATGCATCAGTAGTCCATTGTATGAATGATTTCCAGAATGTCGACAACCGTGAGTTTATCTTGGATTTGATAGACGACTATGTGGATGTGGTTGATGCTGTTGAGACACAACACTGATTAAAAAGGCATGGTTAGCACCTTGCCTTTTAATTTTAAGGAGAATTGTGGATGAAACACGTTACTGTATTACCCATGGAGTTTGAAAAATGCATTCTTGAGATAATTGATGAAAAGAAAAAAATGTATGATTTGGGCGCAGCTTTCCCCAACCCTCTACTCCGAGATGACGTTCTTAATTTGCTAGATCTTTTTTGCACCGTAGTATATTATCCCTTAGATAATGAAAAGAACAACGGATTTCATATGACCAATATTCCACTTGCGAACGGGGAACAAAAGGACTTTGTTTTCATTAATACAGCACAAACCATTGAAAAGCAGGTCTTCACAGCAGCGCACGAGTTAGGTCATATTTGGAATATAGATGATGCTGTTTTACAGAAAGTGGAGCTTAATGATACCCCGGAAAATAGAGAGTTAATTATCAATCGTTTTGCCGCAGTACTGTTAATTCCCGAAGAAATTTTCAAAAAATATCTCTCGTTAAATTTTCGCAAATTAAGTAACACTTCCGGGGAAATTACGATTTTGAATATGTTAAGGCTGATTGTCCTCTTGATGAATCAATTTTTTGTCCCCAGGAAGTCCATTGTACTCCGTATGGTTGAATTAGGAGTGTTGGACCCAAAACCCGCAGATATTCTCCTTGGATACGGGGAGATACCTGATAGCAAAATAGATGATGTAGTTGAAGCATTGATTGCAGAATATGGATTCACCAAATTTCAAAATCCATCTCGAAAAAAGTGGATCGAAGGGCTTAGCGAACTGCTGGAAAAGGCGGAAACGGATCAGTTGCTTCCACAGGAAAAAATTGAACATATGCGTAATACATTTGACATTTCCGCACCCAAACCCATAACCGAGGGACTGAACCATGTGGTTTCGCTGTCTACACAAGAAGGGCTGGATTCATAATGCTTCTAAATGACACATCTGCCGTAGTTGATAATGATTTTATCGAGCATATTGTTGAATCTAATATTACCGATGATTGCTTGGTATTGGCTTTGCGCACGATTTTCTCTGAACTAAATCTGACTGCAGTAATACATCCTCTTGTACACGAAAAGGAAGTGCAGCAGGGAAAGCCACGCATTGAACTTCTAAAAAAGGAAGATATTCTGCATGTTGCGATCTTTTCAGACATTTTTATAAATGATCCAGCACGAAAGGGGTATTATTTTTTCCTCGTCAAAGAATTGTATCGTCACTTGCGGGGACAAGCTCTGCCAGTTAATGGGGAAGATATTCTCACATATTGGTCCCGCAGGCAGAGTTTAGGTGAAATTCACTCGGTTTCTATGTGCTTGGTTTGTGGATGTGGTATTTTCCTGTCTGATGATAGTGATTCAAAGGTGTTAGAGGAATACGTAAAACGTACTTCACTAGGTTCTATAGCAGTCTATAAAAGGGCAGAACTTGTCGACAAGCATTTACAAGAGGGCACTACAAAACTTACCAGACATACTAGGCAGTCCCTATCTCACACTCCAAACAAGCAATAATTTACATATGTCTTTTGCAAATTTGTTTATATTTTCCTCTTGTTCAAAGCCAGGCGCACCGCTTTTGCGGTGCGCCAATAGTATTTTATGTAAGACGATAGGAAGCAGAAAACATTCATGTTCTTATATTCAATTTGCTTTTTAGGTAATGTCAAGAGTTATGCGCAAATTTTGTAAGTCTCTGGTAGAAATCTATTACAGGGGGCGGGTTAACCGCCCCTTGGTTACATCACAGCGGTCAGGGCGCAAAGGGTCAAGGGCGGCGGTACGCCGCTCGTCTTGCCCTTGACCATTTGTGACCTGACTGCTACCTATACAGCCAGCGTCTCCTGTTCCATGGTCTCCAGGTGCTTCATGTTCATGTATTTCTTGCTGCCCCATTGGGTTCCTGCCACATGCCGAAGCCGGGCACAGACCAACATCAGTGCAGAGTTTCCGTCAGGAAAAGCACCGACTACCCTCGTCCTGCGCCGGATCTCACGATTCATCCGCTCAATTACATTGTTTGTACGGATCTTGGTCCAATGCTCAGAGGGAAAGTCACAGTAGGTCAGGGTTTCTTCAATACCGGCTTCCACCTTCTTTGCAGCCTCCGGCAGCTTCATAGATCTCAGTTCGGTAGCCACTGTGGCAGCCTTCTCCCGGGATGCCTTCTTGCTCTCCTGAGCGTGGATAGCCTTCAGCATTTTAGCTACATTTTTAACCTTGGATTTGGGCACAACAGAGAATACATTCCGGTAGAAATGTACGATACAGCGTTGGTATTTCGCCTCGGGAAATACCTCTCCCACAGCCTCCAGCATACCCAGGCACTTGTCTCCCACGATGAGTTTGACGCCCTCAAGACCTCTTCCACGAAGCCACTGAAAAAAGCTGACCCAACTGGCTTTGTCTTCCTTCATGCCCTCGGCTGCACCTAACACCTCACGATAGCCATCCTCATTGACGGCAATCGCTACTAAAACTGCCACATTTTCGTATTCTCCGCCCCAATTTCGTTTAAGGTAGATGCCATCCACATACACATACGGGTACTTGCCGCCTTGTAGGGGACGGTTGCGCCAGGCCTCGATGTTGACATAGGCTTTCTTGTTCAGCTCGCTGATGGTGGAGGCAGACACCTTGCTGCCCCACAAAGCTTCGGTAATGTCCTCCACTCGGCGGACAGATACGCCTGCCAGATACATCTCGATAAGGGCTTCCTCCACGCTGCTCTCACGGCGGCGGTAACGCTCGATAATGGCCGTCTCGAAGGAGATGCCCTTGAGACGGGGCACATGAAGCGTTACATCTCCGGAAGTGGTGGTGAGGTTTCGGTCGTAGTGACCGCTGCGGTAGCCCTGCCGGGCCTCGCTGCGCTCGTAACGGGCAGCCTGTGTCAGCTTCTCAGCCTCCGCTTCCAGAAGCTCGTTGAGGGTTTCCTCCACGCTTCCCCGAACCAATTCCTTAATTTGACCCTTGATTATTTCCTCGTTGAATTGTACAATGTTGTCGGACATGGTTTGTCGTCTCCTTTCGAATGCTTGTGTAGCAACTTCATTCTACCAGAGACCGGCAAGCCGTGTCTACTTTTTTGCTCTTTTCAATTTGCGCAACTTATTGTACCTTATCGCTTTTTATCAGGGAATGGTAGCTTAATTCATCTGAGAATTTCAAAATTCCTATCTTCTCGTTTTTTTGCTGAAGAAAGTAAATATGAATACTTTTTCTCTATTGTTAGCTTTTCATCAATACGCTTAGCGTATATGTCAATAGCCTGAAGAACATCAAGTAAAACTCGATATTTTCCTCTATAAGAGTCCAATGCAGTTTCAACAAGCAGTTCCATATTTTGTGCCTCTGAGAAATAGCCATTATGAAATAACTTGTTCTTTGCTGCATCTACCGCTTCTTTTTTAATAATTTTTGCCAATGATAATAAGGAGAGCGAGTGCGATAACTTATTAATACACGATTCAATAACAACCTCATATTTTTTGTTCCACGAATCTTGTACAACTCCAATAAATACGTTGATATATGAAATAAATTTTCGCCAGTCTTCATCTTGACTTAATGTAAAAATTTCTGACCAACTCAATTCGCAAATCAGCCTATATATGTTTGCATATGTTTTTATGAGAAGGTGTTGCAACCACTTTCCCGTCAATTGGTTTAAAATTAACGAAAGCGGGATCGCATTGCTTGTTTCGGCATTAGCCAACGCAAATGAACGATCCAAGAGAGTCGCAATTATTGTACGTTCCTGATTTGAAGGAGTAAATTCATCCACAATAGCATCTTCAACAACTGCTCTCTGAAAGAGGATTGCTTTATCAAGTGCAAAAGACTGGATTCGGTTCACCATACCCATAAAATTAATTGCACGGTCTAGCTCCAAATATTGGCAAATGGTATCTGAGTGCTTCGTGATCTGATCTACGGCTCCCTTTCTAAATAAAGCATCTGTATCTTTTTCTTTTCCTAGATACAAAATCTCACTTGGTGCAGACGCAATTTGTGGCAGATATACACTAAAGAACGTGTCCGTGCGTCTGCTCTCATATGCAACATACTCGAAATGCGTCAATAATTTTTCTTCTGGCATACCACTGGCAAGCACCTTTTTTCGATTATTAAAGTAGTTTGCTGGATTGCCATGATGCTTCCTGTCTAATTGTAGTAAGATTTTTCCTGCTTTCCAAAACTCATCTAATTTCATTAAAAGCTCTGTTGTGCTTTCTATCTTTATACAAGCAGGAACAGACATACAAAGCGTATCGCCCCCATATATCAGTAAATCAAACCTTAATCTCAGTTCCAGCGCATTAAATGATCTTACCCCGCTCGTGATATGGTCTAAATAGTCAATATACAATAGCATACGTCTCCTCCTCATGATTAGAAAATCTCACATAAGCAACAGACGGAATATCTCATTTATAGTATACAACCCTCACCTTAAATTGACAAGGAAAATTTCTAAAGCAAGCGTTTTGCAAGAATTAATTTAGCACGCATCTTTTTACGAATATTTTATAGGAGGTATCATTTATGACCCCGCAAATCATCGCCATCGCCAACCAAAAGGGCGGCGTTGGTAAAACCACCACCTGCGCCAATCTCGGCATCGGCCTTGCCAGAGCCGGAAAGAAAGTCCTACTCATTGACGCAGACCCACAGGGCAGCTTGACCATCAGCTTGGGACATCCCCAGCCGGACAAGTTGCCTTTTTTGTTGTCCGACGCTATGTGCCGTATCCTTCTGGATCAGCCCATAGCCCCCGATGAGGGCATCCTGCACCACCCAGAGGGCGTTGACCTTATGCCCGCCGACATTCAGCTTTCTGGCATGGAAGTCTCGCTGGTGAATGCCATGAGCCGAGAGACCATCCTGCGGCAGTATCTGGGCACAGTGAAAGGGCAATATTCCCACATTCTCATTGACTGCCCGCCCTCCCTGGGGATGCTCACCGTCAATGCTCTTGCCGCCGCTAACCGGGTCATAATCCCCGTCCAGGCAGAGTATCTCCCTGCCAAGGGTTTGGAGCAACTGCTCCAAACTGTCAGCAAGGTCAGGCGGCAGATTAACCCCAAGCTCCAGATTGATGGCATCCTGCTGACCATGGTGGACAGCCGAACCAACTTTGCCAGGGAAATCTCCGCCCTGCTGCGGGAGACCTATGGCAGCAAAATCAAGGTGTTCGGCACCGAGATACCCCATTCTGTCCGGGCAAAGGAGATAAGTGCCGAGGGCAAGAGTATTTACGCCCATGATCCCGGCGGCAAGGTGGCACTGGGCTATGAAAATCTGGCCAAGGAGGTGATAAAACTTGAAAAGCAGCGCGAAAAAAGTAGAGCTGGCATCGGTAGATGATCTCTTTACCACAGAGGAAAGCCGGGCAGATGCCCAGAGGGAGCGAGTTATGGAGATACCCCTATCGGAGCTTCATCCCTTCAAAGACCACCCATTCAAAGTAAAGGACGATGATGCCATGATGGAAACCGCAGACAGCATCCGGCAATATGGCGTACTGGTTCCGGCCATTGCCAGACCAGACCCCAACGGCGGCTATGAGCTGGTAGCAGGGCACAGACGGCACCGGGCCAGTGAGATTGCCGAAAAAGAAACTATGCCCGTCATTGTCCGGGATTTAGACGACGATGCCGCAACAATTATCATGGTCGATAGCAATTTACAGAGAGAAAGCCTGCTCCCCAGCGAGCGGGCTTTTGCTTATAAGATGAAGTTGGAAGCTGTTAAGCACCAGGGTGCAAGGACAGATCTCACTTCTGTTCAAGTTGAACAGAAGTTGAGTGCGAGAGATAGGGTAGCCAAAGAGGCCGGAGAAAAAAGTGGTATTCAGGTTATGCGCTATATCCGCCTGACTGAGCTAATTCCACCCCTGCTGGACATGGTAGACGAGAAGAAAATTGCCTTTAATCCCGCCTATGAGCTGTCCTTCCTCTCCCCGGAGGAGCAAACCCAGCTTCTGGATGCCATGGACAGCGAGCAGGCTACCCCGTCCCTCTCCCAAGCCCAGCGGCTGAAGAAGTTCAGTCAGGATGGGAAACTCTCTCCTGACGTGATGCTTGCCATCATGTCCGAGGAAAAGAAAGAGGCATGGGATAAAGTCACCATTCCCTCAGAAACCCTGCGGAAGTATTTCCCCAAGAGCTACACACCCCAGCGGATGCAGGAAACCATCATTAAGCTGCTGGAGGCGTGGCAGAAAAAACGCCAGCGTGACCAGGAACGATGAAAGGAGCCGCCTATGCAGGATTTTTCAGCCAGAGAGCTGAAAGGACACAACATTTTAGCCGTGGAACGGTTTCACGACAGCACCCGTTGGATGATTGAATTTACCGTTCTCACCCAGGACACCCCCTACGGAAGCCCCGGAGATGAAGTCCGGCTGTTTCTGGATGACCGGGGCTACGAACAAGCCCTCCTGATCCAGAACCGCCGAAAAATCAAAATCAAGCGGTATGCCCATGTGACAGAGGGGCATATCATCGACTTCAAAAACCGCAAACGACGCCGCTAAAAGGAGAAAAAAGCCTATGCCCTCAATTAAACAAATCCGGGAAGCCATTCGGGAAGAATACCTCATGCAGCAGGAAACTTGCTCCGCTGAGGATGATACCCCTCTGCAAGTCCTTTCTCTGCCAAAAATTGGTAACAGCTTTTATGGCACGCCGCTACCAAAGCGTCCCTATCACCGAAAAAAGAATATCCAAACCGTATGATCGCCGCAATTCGTTAATTTCGAGTTGCGGCTTTTTTATGTCAAAAATTGAGAGGAGTGAAGTCATGGCCGTTTTTCGTATTGAGAGAACCCGTGATTATACCGTAATGAGCAACCACCATCTTCGCAATGGGGAGCTGTCCCTGAAAGCCAAGGGCCTGCTTTCCATGATGTTGTCCCTTCCGGATGACTGGAACTACACCACCCGTGGCCTTGCGAAAATATGCAAGGAGGGTGTGGACGCTATCGGCGGCACCCTGCGGGAGCTGGAAAAAGCGGGCTACATTGTCCGCCATCAGCTCCGGGATTCCTATGGACGCATCCGGGACACCGAGTATGTAATCTATGAGCTGCCTCACCCCAAGGCACCGGATACGCCTCAACCGGATACGCCGTCCCCAGATCCGGCACAGCCAGATCCGCTTCCCCCAGATACGACCTTACCGGGTACGGAAAACCCGTATCTGGCTGACCCGGATACGGAAAAGCCCCCGGAATTAAATATAGATAGATTCAATACGGAAAAATCAAATAAAGATCGATCTAATACCGAATCCATTCCTTTCCGGGAGCCGCCAGCAGTCGGTCAGTCAGAAGGGAAAGGACGGGAAGCGATGTCCATTGAGCGAGTAGAGAGCTATCGGGAATTGATTCTGGAGAATATCGAGTACGGGAGACTTTGTGAGCAGCCCGATATCTGCCGTGAGGAACTGGATGAAATTGTGGAGCTGATGGTAGAGACCGTCTGTGCCCAGCGGAAAGTCACCCGGATTGCCGGAAGCGATTTCCCCCATGAGGTTGTCCGCTCCCGGTTCCTGAAGCTCAATGGCTTCCACATTCAGTTCGTTATGGAAAGTCTCAGGAAAAACACCACCCAGGTGCGGAACATCAAGCAGTACATCCTGACGGCCCTTTTCAATGCACCCACCACCATGAGTAACCACTACACCGCCCAGGTCAACCACGACCTGTCCACTGGCGGCTGGTAATCTGCCGCTTCTGCGGCACACAAAAGGAGATCGACTATGAATCAAATGGAAATATTCCGAAACCCGGAGTTCGGCAGCATTCGGATTCTGGAAGAAGATGGGGAGTATCTTTTCTGTGGCACAGATGTTGCATCGGCTCTGGGCTACACCAATCCCCGCAAGGCAATACGGGATCATACCAAGGGAGGAACGAAACGTTCCTCCCTTACTGCTGGCGGCACACAGGAAATGCTGTTTATCCCGGAGGGAGATGTGTACCGGCTCATCGTCCACAGCAAACTCCCCTCTGCGGAACGCTTTGAAAAGTGGGTGTTCCAGGAGGTGCTGCCCACCATCCGAAAATTTGGAGCCTACATCACCCAGGAAAAACTGTGGGAGATGGCAACCTCTCCGGAGGCTCTCATGCAGTTGTGCGGCGACCTGCTGGCCGAGCGTGAAAAGAACGCCGTTTTGCAGAAAGCCAATGGCGAGCTGCGGGAAAAGGCGGTTTACTTCGATACGTTCATCGAAGCTGGCCACTGCACCAATCTGCGAATTACTGCCAAGGAGCTGGATGTGCCGGAACGTCGGTTTGTCCGGTATTTGCTGGAGCAGCGGTTTGCCTACCGCTCCCCCTCCGGTTGTGTCCTGCCCTATGCCAAGGCAGAAAATAAGGGGCTGTTCTGCGTGAAGGACTTCTATAACCACGGCCATCTGGGGACTTATACCCTGGTTACGCCGGAGGGAAAGCAGTTTTTTGCCTCCCTCCGGCCCCAGATTTTAGGAACCATATGACCCGGAAGGTATTCTTGCGGCGGCTGGTGGTACCGCCCTAGTATTGGGGCATCCCCCTGTAACATCCCACGAAAGGAGGCGAGACAATGCAGGAGGAAGTTGAAAATAGGACCCTGACCCTGGTGGTGAGCAGCTCCAAGTTTACCGGGCGGCTCTTGAAGGATGCCATTGCCAAGTACATGGCCCACCGGAAGGAAAAGAAGCTGGAGCGTCAGCGCAGCCGGGACGCTCCCGTGGTTCCTCACGGGAAGCAGACCATGAAGCAGCTCATCGGGCAGAATCAGGGAGTGTCCAACATTGAGATCACCGACCCGTCCATCAAGGAATTTGAGAAAATCGCCCGGAAATACGGCGTGGACTATGCAGTAAAGAAAGACCGCTCCAGCTCTCCGCCCAAGTACCTGATTTTCTTCAAGGCACGGGATGCGGATGCCCTGACAGCCGCCTTTACCGAATACACCAGCAAGAAGGTCAGACGGGCAGAAAAGGAGCAGCGGCCCTCTGTGCTGGCCACGTTGAACCGCTTCAAGGAGCTGGTGAAAAACGCTGTCCCCAGCCGGGAGAAGCGGAAGGAGCTGGAACGATGAAGAAACCTCTGAATCTCAAAAAGCTCCTGCTTCCCAATGTCCCCTACATTTTGGCTGGGCTGTATGCCACCAATTTCGGAGAAGCGTGGCGTATGGCGGTTGGCTCCAACGCCTCGGAAAAATTTCTTTCTCTGATATCTGTCCTACCAGCAGCACTGCAAAGTTTCTGTCCCAGCCTGCACCCGCTGGATATTCTGGTGGGGATCTGCTGTGGGGCAGCCCTCCGGCTGGCTGTGTACCTCAAAGGTAAGAACGCCAAGAAGTACCGGCAGGGCACAGAGTATGGCTCCGCCCGTTGGGGCAAGCCGGAGGACATTGCCCCCTACATTGACCCGGTGTTCCAGAACAACGTGATCCTGACCCAGACGGAACGGCTGACCATGAACAGCCGCCCCAAGGACCCCAGGACAGCCCGGAATAAAAATGTGCTGGTCATCGGCGGTTCCGGTTCCGGTAAAACCCGGTTCTGGCTGAAACCCAATCTGATGCAAATGCACAGTTCCTATGTGGTCACTGATCCCAAAGGCACAATCCTCATTGAGTGCGGGAAGATGCTCCAACGGGGCGCACCCAGGCTGGACAAAGACGGCAAGCCCATGAAGGACGGCCACGGCAGGGTCATTTATGAACCCTACCGGATCAAGGTGCTGAATACCATCAACTTTGGAAAGTCCATGCACTATAACCCTTTCGCCTATATCCACAGCGAAAAGGACATTTTGAAGCTGGTGACAACCCTGATCTCCAATACCAAGGGTGAGGGCAAGGGTGGGGACGACTTCTGGGTGAAGGCTGAGACGCTTTTATACTGCGCCCTCATTGGCTACATCCACTACGAGGCTCCGGTGGAGGAACAGAATTTCGCCACCCTCATTGAGATGATCAATTCCATGGAGGTTCGGGAGGATGACGAGGAATTTAAGAACCCGGTGGATCTGATGTTTGATGCGCTGGAAGCAGAGAAGCCCAATCACTTCGCCGTCCGGCAGTATAAAAAATACAAGCTGGCGGCGGGTAAAACCGCAAAATCCATCTTGGTAAGCTGCGGCGCACGGCTGGCGGTGTTTGACATTGCGGAGCTGCGGGAGGTCACGTCCTATGACGAGCTGGAGCTGGACACCCTGGGGGATCGGAAAACAGCCCTGTTTCTCATTATGAGCGATACAGACGATTCCTTTAACTTTCTGATTTCTATGTGTTATACGCAGCTTTTCAATCTGCTTTGCGAAAAAGCCGACGATGTGTACGGCGGGAGGCTGCCTGTTCATGTGCGCTGCCTCATTGATGAGTGCGCCAACATTGGGCAGATCCCCAAGCTGGAAAAGCTGGTATCCACCATCCGAAGCCGGGAAATCTCCGCCTGCCTGGTGCTGCAAGCCCAATCCCAGCTCAAGGCCATTTACAAGGACAACGCCGACACCATCATCGGAAACATGGACTGCTCCATCTTCCTGGGCGGCAAGGAGCCCACCACCCTGAAAGAGCTGTCCGCTGTGCTGGGAAAGGAAACCATTGATACCTTCAATACCGGGGAAAGCTGTGGCCGGGAGGTGTCCCACAGCCTGAATTACCAAAAGCTAGGAAAAGAGCTTATGAGCCAGGATGAACTTTCCGTCATGGACGGGGGCAAGTGCATTTTACAGCTCCGGGGTGTCCGGCCCTTCCTCTCAGAAAAGTACGACATCACCAAGCACCCCAATTACCATCTCACCGCCGACGCAGACCCCAAGAATGCCTTTGATATCGAGAGCTTCCTGTCAGCCAGGCTGAAGCTCAAAGGAAATGAGGTCTGCGACGTATACGAGGTAGCCGCCTCAGAATAATCCTGCTGTTCCGCTTTTGAAAGGAGGAATCGAATATACCAGCCTACAGGCCTACAAAGCGGACGATCTAATGAAAATAACGAAAAAGGAGGATGGCCGGAATCAGCCCTCTGTAAGTCAGAGGGAGATTGTTCCGGCTTTTGTATGCCTATGAACCAAGTTTAACTCAATTTGATTCCGGTCAAAGAAAACATGGCATTCTTCAATTCCGCAATTCAGGTATTGCAGACCCTTGTGGTCGCTCTGGGCGCAGGTCTGGGTGTCTGGGGTGCTATCAACCTGCTGGAAGGTTACGGCAACGATAACCCCGGCGCAAATGCTCATGTACGGTAAGGAAGCAAGCAACCGAAAACAAGAGATAGACCGCCAGCACTACACTATTCCGAACCAAAGACCAAAAGATAAGCATTGTGGGAAAATCTAAACTTTTGGATTTTC
>Ga0129308_1001431_pt1 | contig 24937 bp, 21 predicted proteins | sample L827metagenome_FD_94440 | JGI IMG/M metagenome (GOLD analysis project Ga0129308, IMG submission 94440) | Ring-tailed lemur group fecal microbial communities from Wisconsin, USA - L827 metagenome | ecosystem: Host-associated > Mammals > Digestive system > Large intestine > Fecal | place: USA... | reverse complement strand
TACGGCAGATACCTCCCAGATCCAGGCGATCACCAGCGGGCTGGAAGCGTCTTTCAACCTGACGCCGGTCCTGCTCATCCCTCTGGTCCTGCTGCTGTCCATGATCATCATGAAAGTGCCGGCCATTCCCACGATGATCATCGCGTCCCTGATGGGAGCCTTCTTTACCTTTGTCGTCCAGGGACAGGATATCGCTTCCTGTCTGAAGTTCATGCATACCGGCTACGTGTCCGATACGGGAGTCTCCGTCATTGACAGCCTGCTCACGAGAGGCGGTCTGAATTCCATGACCTCCACGGTAATGCTGATGCTGTTTTCGCTGGCGCTGGCGGGCTGCCTGGAACGCACCGGCGTTATGAGCAAAGTGATCGGAAAGATCAGCAACCTCACGAAAAACCGCGTGGGCCTGATCACCACTACTCTGGTCATGGCTATGGCGCTGAGCTTCTTTGCGGCGGACCCCTATCTGGCCATGCTGCTTCCGGCCAACGCTATGGGAAGAAACTTCGACAGACAGGGCATTGACCGCAGAGTTCTGGGAAGGACTATCCAGGATGGAGCCACCGTTATGGCGCCGCTGGTCCCCTGGGGCACCAACGGCATCTACTGTTCGCTGACCCTGGGCGTGGCCGTGGCGGAATACGCGCCGTACTATCTGATGGGATATGCCACTCCGATCTTTGCGGTGATCTGCGCCATTACCGGTTTCGGCGTACTGTACACGAAGAAGCCCGGAAAATCAGACGAGGTGAAAGATGTTGCGGAAGCATAACGAACGGGAAACTCTGGTATTCAACGTTCAGAAATGTTCCATTCACGACGGCCCGGGCATACGCACGCTGGTCTTCCTCAAGGGATGCCCCATGCGGTGCCTCTGGTGCGCCAATCCGGAATCGCAGGAGTACGGTCTGGAGATCGCGGAAACAGAATCGCGGTGCATCGGCTGCAATGCGTGTATGGAAGAATGTCCCCGGGGATGTATCGTTCGCCGGGAGGACGGACGCGGCATGATCGACCGGAGCCGCTGCGATCTCTGCGGCGTCTGTACAGAAGCTTGCTATGCGAGGTCCAAGCGTTTCGTCGGGGAGGCCCGGTCAGTGGCTGAACTGACCGAAGCCATCGCCAGAGACCGGACTTATTATACCAATTCCGGCGGAGGCGTCACCTTTTCAGGAGGCGAACCTCTGACGCATCCAGAATTTTTGCTGGAGGCGGCGAGATCCTGTAAAGAACTAGGGATCAGCGTGGCCGTCGAGACCTGCGGCTACGCTGATTATGACGATTTTGCGCCGGCGCTGGCGTACATCGACGATATCTTTTTCGATGTTAAGCATGTCGATTCTCAGCGTCACAGACAGCTGACAGGGAAAGGCAATGAAAAGATCATCGAAAACCTGTTAAAGATCAGCGCCTCGGGCCACAGCATGACAGTCAGAGTGCCGGTGGTCCCCGGCTGCAATGACGAGACCGAAAATCTGGAGGGCATCGCCCGGCTGGCGGCGTCTGTTCCCGGAGTCAGGGAAGTGGAACTTCTGGCTTACCACGCTCTGGGTGAACATAAGTACGCGATGCTGGGCAGGGAGTATCCGCTAAAGGGTCTGCAGACGCCTTCGGATGAGACCATGTACGGCTATGTGGATTTAATGAACAAAATCCTTCATCCGGCAGGAAAAGCCTGCCGGTTCGAGGGAAAAAATTAGGATTCTGCAAAGTGATTTATGGGAGGTAGAAAAATGCTGACAAATCGTGTGGAAAAATTGAGAGACCGGATGCGCGAGACAAAACCGCATATCTGTATCGAGCGGGCGCAGCTGATGACGGAATTTTACAGGCAGTGTTCCTGTGATACGCCCATGCTGCGGCGGGCAAAACTTCTGAAATACCTGCTGGAAAACATGACGATCTACATAGCGGACGACGAACTCTTTGCCGGAAATCAGGCGAAAGAGTACCGCGGCGTACCGGTATTTCCGGAGTTTGGCGCGAACTGGATCATGGATACCATCGACACATTCTCCACCCGCCCCACGGACCCTCTTATGATCGGAGACGAAGAGAAAAAACAGCTGGCTGAAACGCTGGAATTCTGGAGGGACAGCAGTTTCAAGGAACTGGTGGACGAAAAGCTGACGCCGGAAGTGCTGCAGGCGGAACAGCTGGGCGTACTGTCCGTGGGATCGCGGACCACTTCCACCGGTCACGTGGTGCCTAACTATCCCAGGATCCTGAGCATAGGTCTGTCGGGCGTGATGGAGCGCGCCAAAGAAAAGATCGCTGCTGTGGAATACGTAAATCACGACACACAGCGGCAGATCGATTTCTGGCAGGGCGTGATCATCGCCTGTGAGGGAGCGATCGCGTTTGCACACCGCTATGCGAAGCTGGCCCGGGAGATGGCGGAGAAGGAAAGCGATGAAAAGCGGAAAGCAGAGCTTCTGCAGATCGCGGCGAACTGCGACAACGTGCCTGAGAAGGCGCCCCAGAGCACTTATGAGGCCCTGCAGTTCTTCTGGTTTATGCACCTGATCATGCAGATCGAGACCAACGGCCATTCGATCGGCCTGGGTCGGTTCGATCAGACCATGTATCCCTTCTACAAGAAAGACCTGGCGGAGGGCAGGATCACTTTCGATCAGTGCGTTGAGATGATCGAATGCCTGTGGATCAAGATCACGGAGATCATCAAAGTGAGAGACGACTTCGACGCGCAGGCCTTCGCCGGCTATCCCATGTGGCAGAACTGTGCGGTGGGAGGCGTGACGCCGGACGGCAAGGACGCGGTAAACGAGTTCTCCTTCTGCATCCTGCAGGCCACCAGCGAGGTGAAGACCACACAGCCCACCGTCTCCTTCCGCTATCACGACAATATCGACAAGAATTTCTTCAAAAAGGCGCTGACGATGATCCAGGATGGCCTGGCCACTCCGGCCATGTTCAACGACAAGCTGATCATTCCGCTGGTCCTGTCAAAGGGCGCCACCATCAAGGAAGCCAGAGACTGGAGCATCGAAGGCTGTGTGGAAAACTACGTGACGGGAAAGACCGACGGCCGTCCGGTAGTAGGCTATATCAACACGGTCAAGCTGGTTGAGTTCGTGCTCAACGACGGGATCGATCCGCTGACCGGCAGGCAGGTAGGGGTAAAGACGGGAGATCCGAAAACCTTTGAAACCTTTGACGACTTCATGGCCGCTTACCGCAGACAGATGGAATATTTCACGAAGCTGATGTGCGACGCGTACAACGTGGTAGGCGCCTGTCAGGCGAACATGGTGCCTGCGCTGTTGTCTTCCTGCCTGGTAGACGATTGCATCGAAAAAGGCAAGACGCTGCAGGAGGGCGGAGCGAAGTACAACTTCTCCGGTTCCTTCATCACGGCCCTGGCCAACGCGGCGGACTCCATGGCGGCGGTGAAGAAATTTGTCTACGACGAGAAAAAGATCGGTTTCGACGAGCTGAATGAGGCGCTGTCCGTCAATTTTGAGGGACACGAGAGACTGCGCCAGATGCTGCTGAACGGAGCGCCGAAGTACGGAAACGACGACGATTACGTAGATGAGATCGCGCGCCAGATCGTGGAGAGCGCGGTGGACGAAGTAGAAAAGTACCCGGATTCCAGATATGGGAAATACGTGCTGTCAGTGCTGTCCCAGTCCTTCAACGTTCTGCAGGGAAAGAGCGTGGGAGCGACGCCTGACGGGCGCTTCGCCTTCGACGCACTTGCGGACAACGCGTCGCCGGTCATGTCCAGAGACGTGAATGGACCGACGGCGGCTCTGCGGTCCGTTTCCAAGATCGATCAGTTCCGGCCGCTGATCGGAACGCTGCTGAACCAGAAATTCGATCCGGTGATCGTGAAGGGGGAAAAGGGTCTGGAGATCCTGGGAACTCTGGTGAGATCCTACTTCGATGAGTACGGGGAGCACGTTCAGGTAAATGTAGTGGACGAAGAGACCCTGCGGGACGCGCAGGTGCACCCCGAAAAACACAGAAATCTGATGGTCCGCGTAGCGGGATATTCCGCCTACTTTATCGAGTTGGATAAGGACGTTCAGGAAAACATCATCGCTCGGACAGCCCAGCAGGGTCTGTAAGGAAGGTGAGGAGCGCCGCCGGACAGACGCTGGAAGGCATGCCGCTCTGACGGCGCGGCGTCGTTGAAGTGCCGGTCTCCGGACCGGCAGGGTGTGGTTCGATCTATAGAGGGAGCGTGCGGGATCCGCACGCTCCCTTTTGAAATGGCCGGAGGGGGGACTGGAGAGAATCTGAGAAAAATGTCCCGTTACTATTGCGCAATGAATAGTAGTGTGCTAGTATGATGATATCGAACTATTATTTAGTAAATAGTAATTCAATGAATAATAGCTGCGTGGGCAGATGCAGTGCGGGGCAGCAGGGAGGGGAAGATGAGAAAAGACGAGTTTTTGCGGGAACTGCAGTATGGGCTTGAGGGTCACTTGGATGCGGCGCGGGTCTCCGCGCTGACGGGGGAGTACGCGGACCGTTTTGAAGAAGGTCTGTCCGCAGGAAGGGCAGAGGACGAGATCTCTGCGGAAATAGGTTCGCCTGCGAAGCTGAGCAGGCGGCTCCTGGAAAGAGAAGAAGTCCCGGCCGGGACAGCGGAAACCGGAGCTGACGGAGCTGAAGCCGGCGGGGTGGTCGGAACTGGAGCTGACGGAGCTGAAGACGGTGGTAGGATCAGAACTGGATCCGGCGGACCGGCGGCAGGCGGCGCCGGCTTTACTGCTTCGGGGGAGGATCGCTCTGCCGGGACATGGAACAGCCGGGGTCCCGGTCAGGATGCGGGCGGCCCCCGGCAGGGAGCCGGAGCCGGGGACAGGCAGTATACCGATTTTCAAAAGAAAGTAAACAGAGCCGCGGAGTCGGTGAGGTCCAGAGTGGCGCAGGCGGATCCGGATGTGGCGTGCAGGGATCTGGCCTCGATGGGCGCAAGGTTCGGGGCCTGGCTCATCGACAATCTGCTGGGTCTCGCCGCCATCCTGATCCTGACGCTGTTTCTCGCCCTGGTCTGGAGGGCTTTCGGCAGCTATAGCGGCTATGGCGACTATAGCTGGAGCGGTCACGGGTCTTTCTTCGAAGGGATGATGCACAGGCATGGCATGTTCCAGCAGGTTCCGGGATATCTGAAGAATATGTACTACGGTTCTGTGCCGATGATTTTTTCCGGGATCTACGCCGTGTCCATGCTGGTGTTCGGAGGCGTTATGCTGTTTTCCACGCTCTGTCTGTGGCTGACCAACGGCTATACGCCGGGAAAGTGGCTGATGAAGATCCGGGTGGTAAAGCTCTCCGGCGGGAAGATCCGTTTTTTGGACGCGCTGTTTCGCGAATGCCTGATCAAAGGGATCGCCAACAGTCTGCTGAAGGGATTTTTGAATATGGCATCCTTCGTGTGGGGATGCGTGACGGAGGACCATAAAACGGTGCAGGATCTGGCCGCACAGACCACGGTGGTAAGAGCGCCGCGGCGGTAAAGGAGCGGCACAACAGAAGAAAGACCGGGGAACTGCGGCAGAAGTAGTGCCGCAGGGCGGCAGCGGAGCGGGCGTCGGCGTCCCCGCCGGCGGAAGGTGTGGAAAACAGGGAGAATGATATAAGAAAGGAAAGTGCAGGGGATGAGAAAAGAGGAATTCTTAAAAGAATTGCGGTACAGTCTGGAGGGAAGGCTGTCGGACGCGGATATCCGGGAGATCACCTCGGATTACGGCGACGTGTTTGAGAACGCGGCGGCGGAGGGAAAGAGCGAGCAGGAAGTGGCCGACGAGCTTGGGTCGCCGGCAAAGATCGCGCGGACGATCCTGGAGGAGGACGAGCTGAAAAAGAGGGAGACGGCGGCCAGGGAGGCGGAAGAGCGGGCCCGCATGGCGGAGAATGAGGCCCGGGCGGCCAGAGCGGCGGAAGCGGAGGCCCGTGCCGCGGCTGATCAGGCCAGGGATGCATTTCGGAAAGGGCCGGCGGCAGATGCCAGATATGGACCCTTCGCCGGACGCATGGCTCCTATGGGGACCCGTCTTGCGGCCTATCTGACAGACGGGGTGGTCCAGATCGCACTATTGATATTCGTCGGTCTGGTCATTCTGGGTATTCCCATGCTGCTGTCCGACGGACGTTACGGCTATTGGGGCGGCAGGCTGACTGTCTATTTTCAGCTTATGACTCTGCTGCTGGTGGCTGCGGTGGGGTGCATGAACCTGCTGACCGCTGTTTTCGTCTGGGCTACCAACGGCTATACTCCGGGCAAATGGCTGTTCAAGATCAGGGTCGTGCGTCTCAGCGGGCAAAAAATAACGTTTATGGAGGCTGTCATGAGAGAGTTTCTGATCAAGGGCATCGCCAGCGGCATGACCTCGGGGCTCCTCAATCTGTTTTCCTTTATATGGGGATGCAGCTCGGATTTCAATAAGACCGTTCAGGATCTGGTGGCGGATACGACCGTGGTCTTCGATGAGAGAAGAGGGTAGGAGGGGGATATGGACGCACAGTTGAAGAAAGGCGTTCTGGAAATGTGTATTCTTCTTCAGCTCAGAAAGAAAGACATGTATGGCTATGAGATCATGAAGATCATTCAGGACGCGTTCCCGGAGGTGTACGACGGTTCGATCTACACCATCCTGCGCCGGCTGAAAAGCGAGGCGTATACGGAAAATTATATGAAGGATGTGCCCTCCGGCGGCCCGCAGAGAAAGTATTATCACATTACGCCCGCCGGTCTGGAATACACGGCGCGCATGGTTTCCGAATGGGAACGGCTGACGGAAAGCGTGGAAAGGATGCGTTAGACGGCGCGCAAAATCGCACAGGGAAAAATCCGGCATGGACAGAACGGCCGATCTACATTAGAATAATAGGGAACAGGAGAAGAGAGGAAATGTAAATGGGCAAAGAAAGAGACGGCCGTCTGTCCGGCGCAGGGGGGGACGGCGAAAAAAAAGTGATCGGGAAAGCCGCCTCGGGCGGTTTTCTTCTTGCGTGCATCGTTTTTATCAGCTTTACTCTGAGAGGTCCGATCACGGTGGTGGGACCGCAGGTGAGCGCGATCAGCGAAGAACTGGGCGCTTCCAGCAGCCTCATGGGGCTGATCACCACTCTGCCGCCGCTGGCCTTCGGATTTTTTTCTCCCTTTGTGGGAAATATGGGAAAACGCCTCGGCATTCCGAAGACCATATTGATGGCGCTGACGGCCATTCTGGCGGGGCTTACCATCCGCTGCTCGGATGGGGCGGCGGGTCTGTTCGGCGGCACGGTCCTCATGGGACTGGGCATTGCCGTGGGCAACGTTATGATCCCCGGCATGATCAGAAAGTGGTTCCCGGATAAGGTAGGATCCATGACAAGTATCTACACGGCGGCCATGGGGACTTTTGCAGCCGTGGGAGCGGGAGCCAGCCTTCCCATGTCTTTGCGTCTGGGCTGGGGATGGCGGGGGGCTCTGGGCATCTGGACTGTCCCGGCCCTGGCGGCGCTGCTGATGTGGCTGATCCAGATGAAGAAAGGGGAGCCGGCCGCAGCCGGCGCCGGAAACAGTGAGACAGCCGGAAACGGGGGAGAGGACGGGCCAGCAGCTCCGAATGAAGCCGGCAGATCCGGCGTCTGGACCTCGGGAGCCGCATGGTGTATCACCCTGTTTATGGGGCTGCAGTCGCTGCTCTTTTACTCCACCTCATCGTGGATGCCGACCATCGTTCAGGCGCGAGGCGTTTCTCCAGAGGGAGCCAGCCTGCTGGCGCTGATCTTTCAGGCGGCGGGGATCGCGGCCAACATGGCCACGGCGGTGATCTACGATCGCAGCAGGAATCAGAGCCTGCTTGGAAGCGGCATTGCGGTTGCTTTTGTGGTGGGACTTTCCGGCATGCTGTTTGTAGCTCCTTCCGGCACAGGTTTCGCGCTGGGCGCCGTTTTTATGGCAGTGGCAGGGCTGGCCAGCGGGGCGTCGCTCTCGTGGATCCTGACGACCATCGGGGTGGTGGGGCGCGACGCGGCGGAGACGGCGGAGCTTTCCGGCATGGCCCAGAGCGTGGGATATCTGCTGGCGGCCGTGGGCCCGGCGCTGTCTGGCGTTTTGTACGATCTGACGGAAACGTGGTCTGCAGCGGTGCTGTTCTATCTGGCGGTGGGAGGCGCCATGGCTGTGTTCGGCGTTCTGGTGGGCAGGAAAAAAACGCTGTACGCCGGCCCGCAGAAATAAAATGAAGAAACCCGCCCTCCCGGACAGAAGTATCCGGGCAGGGCGGGTTTTGCGTGTTTTTCGCGTCGGTCAACTGAAAATCTAATCAGCACGGCCGGACCTGTTCGCCCGCCTGGGGCGGAAAGCCGCAGGCGGGACGGAGCCCGGGTCTACCAGCTGCAGCCGTTGCATCCGATCGCCTGGTAGGTAGCCGGAGCGGTTCTGGGCTGAATTCCGGGATTGTGGCAGTGGTCGCCGCATCCGCCTCCGCAGCCGCTGTTTCCTCCGCAGGAGCCGCATCCGCATCCGCCGCATCCACAGCCGCCGGCAGTGGAATTGCCGCAGCCGCAGCCTGTAGTGGCCGTTCCGCCTACACTGCCTCCGCAGCCGCAGGATCCGCCGGCGGTGCAGTTGTTCTCACAGCCGCATCCGGCGGAGACGCCGCCGACACCGGTGTTTCCGGAACCGCAGCGGCAGTCCGGAGCGTAGGGGTCGGGGCAGACTTCATCTTCGTCCGCCAGCTGCTCTTCGAGGGAGCCCTGACACGGGATCATTGCTTCGCAGGCGTCTACGCAGAACAGAGTCTTTCTGATGACTTCTGTCTGGACAGTCGGTTCGAATACAATATTTGCGGTCAGGCCCACATTGCAGGCGCAGGTCTCGCAGGGCGTACCTACGCCGGCGCCTTCGCAGGCTACTGTGAGCCGCGGATTCTGCAGCTGGGCGTTAGCGCCAAACTGGAAGCGGATAGCCGGGGACATGCCCTTGATGGTGCAGGGAAGGCTTAGATCGTTGATAACAAAGTTTGATAATCTGTCGCTGGGCAGAGCGATATTCGGGCATTCGGGGGCGTTCTCGATCTCCAGACGGAAGTTGCTGCACTGACCGCCGGTGGATACCGTTCCGGTCAGGACAAACTTGGCCCGGAAGACCCAGGGACCTGCGTTGCTGATCAGGAAGAACGTCTTCGTGGGAAGACCGGCTTCCAGACAGCGATCCTTCTGGATCCTGGGGATCAGGTTGGTGGTCTCCGCCAGGTACTGTCCGCCCATCTGGGTGACGCTGTCGACGGGATAGCCGTCTACCGTTACCTGACAGGGAGAGAGCATCGAGTTGGCCGCCGGCTGGAATACCTCGACCAGGACGTAGGAGTCTTCTACTGTGAACTGAGCGTTGGCGTCAAGCCCGGCGCTGCATCCGCAGTTGCAGCCGCATCCGCAGCCGCATCCGTTCTGGCATAAGGTGAGCGTGGTTTTGTAGTAAGGTGCGCTGTCTCCGCCCGTGTTGATAGGCACGACCAGAGGGCAGCCGGTTGCGTCGTTATAAGAAAATACCTTATCCATGTATACTAAATTAGATTTCTTCGCTGTGAAGCGAACATCCTCCAGATCGATGCTGGTGCCGCAGACATTGCCCAGGCAGGAGCTTCTACGACGGAGGCAGGAACCCGCTTTATTTTGACTCATGATTGATATACCTCTTTCTGAATTTATCATTCACATATTGATAAGCCCTGCGGCGGACCGCGCTCCCGGCTGAAAATGCCGGTCCTGCGCATACGGTAGGCCGCTCTGGCTCATATTGCGCAATATGTAAGGGTACTTCTGCGCGAAAGAGGCGCCAAAACAGACGGATCCACTGAAGCGCTGGGGCTTCAGTTACTTACAGTATATGAGAAGGCCGCCGGAGTGCTACCGGAAAACCGTAATTTCTGAAAAGAAAGAAAGCCGGCAATGTTTCCCGATGAAAAAAGGATGATAAAATCGAAAAAGCTGAAAAAAACTGAAGACATCCATCGGGCAGTCTCGTTTTAATAAGTGAAAAGGGGAATTGGGGTCGGGATAATGACAGGGAGGTGAAAGCGATTCTCGACCACAAAGAACAATTGGAATATTATATGAAAGAATATGGCAGGCTGGTGTTTACCGTATGCTACTCGATGACAGGGGATTACTTTCAGAGCGAGGACCTGGCGCAGGAGACTTTCGTCTCCGCCTACCGCCATCTGGATTCCTTCGACGGAAAGAACGAGAAAGCGTGGCTCACCAGGATCGCGACGAATAAGTGCAGGGATTTTCTCAAGAGCGCTGCCAACAATAAAGTAAAACCGGCGGAGGACGAAGTCTTCGCCGCCATTGCGTCAGACGGTCAGTCTCCGGAGGAAGCTCTCCTTTCCGCGGATGTGCGGGAACGGATGCTGGCCTGCTGCAGGAAACTGAAAGAGCCCTATCAGAGCATCGCCGTGTCCTACTTCCTGAATGAGGAAAGTCCGCAGGACATCGCCCGGCGGACGGACAAGAATGTAAAGACCGTTCAGACTCAGATCTACAGGGCGAAAGCCATGCTGAAAAAGTTGTGGAAGGAGGGATCCGCATGAGCGGAAACGAAAGGAAAGAGATCCATCTGTCAGATCAGATGATCGAAATGCTGAAAAACGGCCGGCTCTCGGCGGAAGAGAAACAGAGAGCGCTCCTTCACATCGGAGAATGCGATCTGTGCGCGCAGAGTTTCGCGGAAAGCTTTGCGGAGCGGGATCTGATCCCGCTGCCTCCGCAGTTTGCAGAGGGCGTGGAACGAAAGATGGGCCAGCTGCGCATAACGGCCACTCCGCTCTCGCTGGGAAGAAAGCTGCTGCAGAATTCCGGCGGAGATCCGGAGAGAACTTCCGGCAGAGGATCTGCAGAGGACCGGCGGCGGGCTGGCGTGCCGGCGCGGCGGACGGAAGGTCCATTGGAGCCGGGCAGGCGGCAGACGCCCCAGGAGAAGAAACGGGAGTACCGCAGGTATTCCTGCCGGGTGGCGGTGGCGGCCTGTGTGGCGCTGATCATGCTGTTCTCGGGCACGTTTACCATGGGCATGAGCGCGCTGTCCCAGAGCAGAGTGCTGAATCCGGATCTGAGCATGGTCAACAGGATCACGCAGGATCTGAGCGATTTTTCAAAAGAGATAATCCATTGGGAGGTTAGAAATAATGATTAAGAAAAGAAGTAAATTCTGGACGATCGTATTTGCGATGGTCCCGGGAGCGGGACATATGTTCAACGGGTTCATGAAGCGCGGCGTTTCTATCATGGGGCTGTTCGCGGCCATCTGGTTTGTGGCGTCGTGGCTGAACCTGGGCGCGCTGGGCCTGCTGACGCCGGTCGTGTGGTTCTTTTCCTTCTTTGACTGCATCAACCTGCGGTTTCAGGATGACGAAGACTTTTATATGCAGGAAGACGGCTACCTGTTCGACCTGGGCGCGCTGCGGATGCTGAATCTGGGCGACTCCAGGATCAGAGGGGCGGTGGGCATCGGTCTGATCATCGTAGGCGTCTATGCGCTGTGGAATAATGTAGTGATGCATTTTGTGTGGAATTACGGGCTGCTGCCCCATGTGGTGGTTCGGGCGATCTCGGAGATCTCCTATGTCATTCCGCAGCTGATCGTGGGCGTGCTGATCATTCTGGTGGGGCTGGCCCTCGTGAAAGGGAAGAAGCGGGAAATGTTTTATGGACCGGAGGACGAAATGAAAAAGAGCGATCCCTTTGAAGCGGACGCTGCGGAGCGAAACGCCGGGGAAGCCGGTCATGGATACGGCGATGTGAGCAGGCTGGAGAGCCGCTCGGAGGATCGCTCGGAGGAGCTGTAAAAAAGGGGGATGACCGTTATGAAAAACCGAAGGGTGGGGACCTTTACGCTGGGCGCGATGCTGATCGCCGTGGGCGCGGTCTATCTGGTCCATCTGTTCGCGCCGGGGGCCGTGGATCTGATCTTTGTCATGCGGTTCTGGCCCGTGGTGCTGATCCTGCTGGGCACGGAGGTGCTGATCTCGTATTTCATCAATAAGGATGATAAAATGCGCTACGACGGCTGGGCGATCTTCCTGATCATCTGTCTCATCGGCTTTGCCTGGTGCATGGCGGCGGGAGAATTGTTCCTGGAGCATTCCGGAGTCGTGTGGCACAACGGCGTCTGGTATGATTAGCGGCGCGAAAATGAAAGAATAAAAGTGGAGCGGATCTGTTTTTCCAGAAAAAGGAGAGCAAATCCCTCCACTTTTTTGGTTTTTGCTCTACGCCTATATATCGGTATAAATAAAAATTAAACACACAATATCTTGTAAAATGAAATTATTTAGATTTCAAAATTTAAAGAATCTGAAATAATTTAGACATAATCGCTCCATTTTTTGAAGTGAAGTGGTTGCGAAGTGGAGTGAAGTGGAGTATAGTGGAGATACCGTAAAAACAGTGGAGGATTCTCGGATGCTGATGGGCGAATATCAAAATTCAATAGACGCCAAAGGCAGGATGATCGTCCCATCCAAGTTCCGGGATGAGTTGGGGTATAAGTGTGTCCTTACAAAGGGACTGGACGAGTGCCTTTACATCTATCCCATGGAGCAGTGGATGAAATTGCAGGAAAAGCTGGCCACGCTGCCGCTTTCCGACGCAAAAGCGAGATCCTTTGTCCGCTATTTTTACGCCAGCGCGGTGGAGAGCGAAGTGGACAAGCAGGGGAGGTTGACCATTCCGCCCGGCCTGAGAACGTACGCGCACATCGATAAGGAACTGGTCACGATCGGAGTGCTCGAACGGGTGGAGATCTGGAGCAAACAGATCTACGAAAGCGCTGAGAACGGCGGCAATCTGGACCCCAACGAATTTGCCGCACAGATGGAGCTGTACAAAATTTAAAAACATGACCAGTGAAGCAGAGGTTGAGTATGGAATTTAAACATGTTTCCGTTCTGTTTAAAGAATCCATTCAGAATTTGAACATCAGGCCGGACGGCATTTACGCGGACGGGACCCTGGGCGGCGGAGGCCACGCAAGTGGGATCTGTGAACGCCTCAGTCAAAAGGGGATTCTGATAGGAATTGACAGGGATCGGGACGCGCTGACTGCCGCAGGGGAAAATTTGAAGCGGTACGACTGCGGGAAACGGCTGGTTCAAAGCAACTACTCTGACATCAAACAAATCTTAGAAGAGCTTGATATTCAAGCGATTGACGGTGCCGTGCTGGATTTGGGCGTTTCGTCCTTCCAGCTCGACAACGCCGAGAGGGGCTTTTCCTACATGCAGAACGCGCCTCTGGACATGCGAATGAACAGAGACGATGGTTTGACCGCGGAAACTGTGGTCAATACCTACGGTGAGGAAGAGCTCGCCGGAATCATAAAAAGATACGGGGAAGAACGGTGGGCCGCCCGGATCAGTCAATTTATCGTAAGAGAACGTAAGAACAGGCCCATCGTAACCACCGGGCAGCTGGTGGAAATTATCAAGGCGGCCATTCCCGCCTCGGCGAGAAGGGAAGGGCCACATCCGGCCAAACGGACGTTTCAGGCCATCCGCATAGAAGTGAACGATGAGCTCGGCCAGCTGGAAAAGGCCGTGGACGCGTTTATCGACGTGCTGGCTCCGGGGGGAAGACTGTGCATTATTACATTCCATTCCCTGGAAGACCGCATCGTCAAAGAGCGTTTTGCCGCCAGGCTTTCGCCCTGCACGTGTCCAAAGGAATTTCCGGTATGTGTCTGCGGGAAAAAACCGGATGTAAAAAAGGTAAGCGGAAAGCCCTTCGTGCCGTCGGAACAGGAGATCCGGCTGAACCCGCGGGCCAGGAGCGCTAAGCTACGAGTGATCGAGAAAAAATAATTTTGAGAAGTTAAGAGGTTATTTCACATGATTGCAGCAGAAAAGTGGTATGAACAGCAGGTTCGCTATCAAAAGTACGGAATTGATATGAAGCCCGTTCAGGAAAGGATCAGACAGGAGAAGCCAAAGACCGGAACTGCTGCGCTGTCCGCCAAGGACAAGCTGCGCATGTTGATGCTGACCGTGCTTTTTGGCGCACTTTTCATCGGATTTATCGCTGTGACCGCCTATTCGGCCAAGATTCAGTACGACATCAATAAGATGATGGAGGATTCCAAAGTCCTTCAGGGTGAGATCCAGAATCTGGACGTCAAGATCAAAAGCGCCACCAACATTCAGATCATTGAGGAAAAAGCCGTCGCCAGACTGGGCATGGTCTACCCCTCGATGAGCGAGGTGATCTACATTCAGGCCGACACCGAACCGGCCGGTAATTTCGCCATGGCGCTGAAGGAGCAGGCATATAATTAAATTTGCAGCGATATAATTTCATAGAGAATAGAAGAAGCCGGGTAATTGCATTAGGGAAAATGAGGAACTCGGCTTTTTTAATACGAAGGGGATGCCGCCGGGACCGGAGAGGTTGAAGCTCTGTGGTCTTAAGCGCAGGCTTCGGCGGCCTGGGAGATCGAAAAAAGGGGAACGATACATGAAAGAATCCAAGGTCATCATACCAAGCACCAATAAAAACAAAAAACGGCTGATCTTTTTCTTCGGAGTCATCTGCGTGCTGTCGGCGCTGCTGGCCCTTCGCGTGGGCTGGGTCCAGATCGTGGACGGGGAAGAGTATTCCCGCAAGGCCGTCGAGCAGCAGACCAGCGACGTGCCGATCTCGGCCAAGCGGGGGATCCTGTATGACAGAAACGGCAAGGAACTGGCGGTAAGCGCCGTGACGAACACCATCTGGGTGCGCCCGTCGTCGGTGAAGGACAATACGCTGAAGAAGGATGAGAATGAGATACGGATCAACCGTACGGCAAAAAATCTGGCTGAGATCCTGGAGATGGACGAGGCCGAGGTGAGGGAGATCATCACCGCCGACCGGCTGCTGGTGCGCGTGGCCAAATACGTGGATAAGGACAAGGCGGATCTCATCCGGGCCGGTCTGAACGCCGATGTAAAGAAAGAGCCGGAGAAAAAGATATACGGCATCGAGATCGCAGAGGATGTAAAGCGTTACTATCCGCTGGGAGCCTTCGCTTCCCATCTGCTGGGGAGCACCACCGACGACAATCAGGGGCTGTCGGGCATCGAACTGAAATACAATAAGTACCTGTCGGGCATACCGGGCCGATGGATCAAGAGCAAGGACATCGGCGGACGCAGCCTGACGTACGGAGTGGAAAAATACTTTCAGGCAGAAGACGGACTGAACGTAGTGCTGACCATCGACGAGGTCATCCAGCATTACGTGGAAAAGGCCATGGATCAGGTCATGGCAAATACTCAGGCGAAACGCGTCATGTGCATCGCCATGCAGCCTTCCACCGGCGAGATCCTGGCCATGGCGGTGACGCCTGATTTTGACCCCAACGATCCGCGTACGCCTACGGATCCCGCCGAGGCGGCTAAAGTGGAAGCCATGAACAACGAAGAAAAACAGGAATACTGGAATGAGATGTGGAGAAATCCGCTGATCAGCGATACATACGAGCCCGGTTCCACCTTTAAGCTGCTGACCACAGCCATCGCGCTGGAGACAGGCGTGACCTATCCCAACGATCGTTTCGTCTGCCAGGGTTATGTCAACGTGGCGGGGACCAGGATCCGCTGCTCCAAATTTCCGCGGAACCACGGGCCGGAAACGCTGACAGAAGGCGTGCAGAACTCCTGCAATCCCGTGTTTATCGCGCTGGCTCAGCGCATGGGCTGGGATAAGTATTACGACGGACTCATGAAATTTGGCATGGGGGAAAAGACGGGGGTCGACTTCCCGGGAGAGGGAGAAAATATCCTGCAGAAAAAAGAATCGGCCGGACCTGTGGGTCTTGCCACCATGTCTTTCGGTCAGGGCATCGCCGTGACCCCCGTCAGCCTGATCCGTGCGATCTGCGCCATCGGCAACGGCGGAAAGCTCATGGAGCCCCATCTGGTCAAGGCGCTGACAGACAGCGACGGCAACGTGGTGCAGGAGATCGAACCGAAAGTGGTGCGTCAGGTCATCTCGGAGCAGACGGCGGCTGAAGTGCGGCTGATGATGGAAGCCGTGGTCTCCAAGGGAGGCGGCGGAACGGCAAAGATCATGGGCTACCGCATCGGAGGAAAGACGGCTACGGCGCAGAAGCCGGAAAACGGCCGTTACGCCGAGGGCAAGTATTACTCGTCCTTTCTGGGAATGGCGCCCATGGACGATCCACAGATCGCGGTGCTGCTCATCGTCGACGAGCCTCAGGGTCTCCACTACGGAAGCCAGACGGCCGCGCCCGGCGTCAAGATCATTCTGGAAGATGTGCTGCGCTATCTGAACATCGCGCCCCAGTATACGGCGGAAGAACAAAAGCAGATCGACAGTCAGATGACCCAGGTGCCCAACGTCGTCGGCCAGACCGCGGAGGAAGCCATCGGCGTGCTGGGAGGCCAGCAGCTGAAATACGTCATCTCGCCCGCTGTCGAATCGCCGGGGGATCTGCCTGTGGTGGATCAGTATCCAAAAGCCGGGGAGAAGGTGCCTATCGATTCCACCGTAACGATCTATTATAAATAGAGGGAAAGGGAAAAGAAAAGGCGGAGTACCGGGAAGATGCGGCGCCGGATTGAAAGGCAGACCGAAGGGTCCCGTTTGATACGATATTTATTATTAAATATAAATAAGAAGGAAAGGAAGTACCCGTATGAAGCTTTCAGTACTGCTTCACGAAACGGGGATAAAGTGTCCGGAGGACATCAGAGATACGGCAGAAAAAACGGAGATCACAGGCATTGCCTTTGATTCCAGAAAAGTTGAGGAAGGGAATCTGTTCGTCTGTCTGACAGGCGAACATACCAACGGCCATATCTACGCGGCGGACGCGGCGTGGAAAGGCGCGGCGGCGGTGCTGACGGAGGAAGATATCGGAGAGAGGCCCTTCCCGGTGATCCGGGTGGAGAGCACCCGGGCGGTGCTGGCCAGAGTGGCCAAGGCCTTTTACGGCAACCCGGCGGGGGACATGAGGATCCAGGGGGTGACGGGCACCAACGGCAAGACCACCGTCACCTATATGCTGCAGCGGATCTTTACTCAGGAGGGACGCGACTGCGGCGTCATCGGCACCATCGGCTATCACGTGGGTGCCGGGAGCAAAGATCGGGACGCAGGGCGCACCACGCCGGAATCCTTTGAGATATGGGATCTTCTCAGCGCCATGCACAAAAATGGATTGACAGACTGCGCCATGGAAGTATCCTCTCACGGTCTGGCCCTGGGCCGGGTGGAAGGGATCGAATTCGACGGAGCTGTTTTCACCAACCTGACAGGAGACCACATGGACTTTCACAAGACCATGGAGGACTACTATCAGGCCAAGAAGAAACTGTTTTACATGACCCGGGGGGTGAGCGTGGTCAATCTGGACGACGGGTACGGAGCCAGGCTCTGCCGGGAACTGCGGGAGGATGGGAAGGAAGTGTACAGCTGTTCGCTTTCCGATCCCGACGCGGATTTTTACGGGAAGACCGGCTGCCTGACAGAGCGGGGAAGCACGGTGGAACTGTACCGCAGAACAGGAGACGCCGCGCGGGGGGCGGGAAACTCGCTCCTCTGCGAACTGAGACTTTCGGTGCCGGGCCTGTTCAACGTGTACAACGCCGTGGAGGCCGCGGCCTGCGGAGTGCTGCTGGGAATACCTCCGGAGGACGTGGCGGCGGCGCTGGCGGATTTCGGCGGCGCTCCGGGACGGTTTGAACTGGTGCCAAACGACAGGGATATGACGGTGATCGTGGATTACGCTCACACACCGGACGCGCTGGAAAACGTTCTCCGCACCGCCAGGAGCTTCACAAAGGGACGGCTGATCACCGTGTTTGGCTGCGGAGGAGACCGGGACAGAAGCAAGCGGCCCGTCATGGGCAGGATCGCGGGAATGCTGGCAGATCTCAGCATCATCACCAGCGATAACCCCAGAACGGAGTCTCAGGAAGTCATCTCCGCGGAGATCGAGGCGGGGATGAAAGAGACGGGCGGCCGCTACGAAGTGATCGAGGGGAGAAAAGAGGCCATAGAGAGAGCCTTAAAACGATACGAACCGGGAGATGTGATCGTCATTGCCGGAAAGGGCCATGAGACGTACCAGCTTATCGGGGGTTCAAAAAATTATTTCAGCGACCGGGATACGGTCCGCAGGGCGCTGAAGGAGGTAAAGGATGAAAGCACTTACAATCAGACAAATTGCGCAGGGAGCAAAGGGGAGCCTTGCCAGAGGCGATGAGAACGATCTGGTGAAGAAGATCGTTATCGATTCGAGAAATGCACAGCAGGGCGATCTGTTCGTGGCCATCAGGGGAGCAAAGCAGGACGGCCACCGGTTTGCCAAAAATGCGGCGGAAGCGGGCTGCCGGTCCTTTCTGCTCTCCGACGACGCTGTGATCGGAGAGCTCTCCGACAGCTGCCGGGAGGCCAACATCATCAGGGTGGAAGATACCACCAAGGGGCTTCAGGAACTGGCCCGTTATTACCTGGGACTCTTTCAGATCAAAAAGCTGGCGGTCACCGGCAGTACGGGAAAAACCACCACGAAGGAAATGCTCTATGCGATCCTTTCGTCGAAGTACCGGGCTGTGCGCAATCTGGGGAATTTCAACAATGAGATCGGTATGCCGCTGACGGCTTTTACGGTGGAGGAGGACACGGAGGCCGCGGTCTTTGAGATGGGCATGAGCAGCTTCGGGGAGATCAGTGTTCTGGCGGACATCGTCAGGCCAGAGATCGCCGTCATCACCAACATCGGAACGTCCCACATCGAATACCTGAAGACCAGAGAAAACATTCTGAAAGCGAAGATGGAGATCACGGACTTTATGTCCGAAGACGACTGCCTCATCATAAACTCTGATAACGATCTTTTAACAACAAAATCTGTTTCAGCATGTATGCAGGAGAAGTATCGGGAGAATTATAAGTACGGAGGCAATTTCGATATCATCACGGCGGGCGAAAACAGCGGCGCGGACTGCCGGCTCTCGGAGCGAAAAGATCTGGGCGACGGGGGTATCTCTTTCCGGCTGACTTACAAAGGGCAGACGCAGGATTTTCACCTGCCCCTTCTGGGAAACCACAACGGTTTTAACGCCATGCTTGCCGTGGCCGCGGGCGTGGAGTGCGGCGTTTCCCTTGAGGAAGCGGCGAAAGCTCTGGAAAAAATGGAACCCGAATCCAGACGGCTGCAGATCGAAGAGTGCAGCGGGATCAAACTGATCGACGACACGTACAACGCCAGCCCGGACTCCATGATGGCCGCCATCGACGTTCTCATGTCGGTGGAGGGACGCAGAAAAGTGGCGATCCTTGCCGATATTTTGGAGATGGGCGACACGGCGGAAGAATATCACAGGTCGGTGGGGGAATATGCTTCCCAAAAGAAAGTGGATGTGGTAATATCTATAGGGCAAAATGCCAAATACATAGCGGAGGGGGCCAGAGCCGCTTCCGCCGGCGCCGCCAGAGTGATCTGGCACGATACGAAAGAGCCGCTTCTCGCAGCCATATCCCAGATCATAAAACCGGGGGACGTGGTGTTGGTGAAGGGCTCCAACAGCATGCGGATGACTGAGGTGGCGGGCGCGATAAGGAGCTTATAAATGAACGACACACAGATAATGACAGGGGAATATTTTCCGCTGGCGGTGAAGCTATTGGTATCCTTCATCATCACGGCGGCGGCAGTGCCGATCTTTATACCGGTGCTGAGGAGGATCAAAGCGGGGCAGAGCATCCGGGAAGAGGGACCGAAATCTCATATGGTCAAATCGGGTACGCCCACCATGGGCGGACTGGCCATGATCGTGGCTGTTCTGATCACCTGTTTTACCTCCGGCCGCATGAATACGGATCTCTGGATCCTGCTGGGCGCTTTCGTGGGATTCGGCGCCATCGGATTCATCGACGATTTCGTCAAAGTTGCCATGAAGCGGAACCTGGGCCTGACAGCGGTGCAGAAGCTGATCCTGCAGATCGCCATCGCCTGCGGGGTGGCCTTCTACCAGTGCCGGGTCTCCGTCTACGGCACCACCATATTCGTCCCTGTCATCGATCAGCACTGGGATCTCGGATGGTTCTACGTTCCATTCGTGGCCTTTGTCATCGTGGCGATGGCCAACAGCGTCAACCTGACCGATGGTCTGGACGGTCTGGCCTCCGGGGTGACGGCCATCGTGGCCCTGTTTCTGGCCATCGTGGGGACCGCCTTTCATTTTACAGCGCCCACGGCGTTCTGCGCCAGTATTGCCGGCGCGTGTATGGGATTTCTTCTGTACAATAAATACCCCGCGAAGATCTTTATGGGGGACACGGGATCCATGGCCCTGGGCGGCGGCATCGCCGCGGCGGCTATTTTAATGAACATCGAGCTGATCATTCCCATTGCCGGGGGAGTCTACGTGGCAGAGGCTCTTTCCGTCATCATTCAGGTGGTGAGCTACAAGACGAGGAACGGCAAGAGGGTATTCCGCATGGCGCCGCTGCACCACCACTTCGAGCTGGGCGGCTGGAAGGAGACGAAGGTCGTGCTGGTATTCTGGCTGGTCACGCTGGCTCTGTGCGTGCTCAGCCTGCTGATCATATAATAAAATGAAACGTTTCGGGTGAGGAAGCGGATCAACGGACGTCGTCCCGCTACAATGATATGACGCAGAAAGAAGGGAAAAAGATGGAACAGGATAAGAAATATTTAGTCGTCGGAATGGGAAGATCCGGAGTGGCTGCGGCGGAAGTGCTGACGGCGCGGGGGGCGGACGTGAGCGTGTACGACAAACAGCCGGAGGAAAAAATGGATCCGCAGCTGCTGAATTATCTGAAGATCAAGGGGATCAGGGGCTTTTTCGCCCAGGATCCGGAGGAGATCGACAGTTTTGACTGCCTTATCATGAGCCCGGGAGCGCCGCTCTCCATCCCCTTTGTGCAGGCGGCGAAGGAGGCGGGCGCGGAGATCATCGGCGAGCTGGAACTGGCCTGGAGACTGGGAAAAGGAAAGTACGTGGCCATAACGGGAACCAACGGAAAGACCACCACCACCACGCTGGTGGGAGAGATCTTCCGCAATGCCCGGCGCAGGACGGAAGTGGCGGGCAATATCGGCGTGGCCGTGGTAAAACGGGCCGCGGAGGCTGACGAAGATACCTGGATGGTGACGGAGACCAGCAGCTTTCAGCTGGAGACCATCGATACCTTTCGTCCTATCGTATCCGCGCTGCTCAATGTGACGCCGGATCATCTGGATCGCCACGGAAATCTGGAAAACTATGCGGCCGCCAAGGCCCGGATCTTTGAGAATCAATGTCCGGAGGACTATTTTGTGGTCAATTACGACGACGAGACGAGCTGGAAGCTCACCTCCGGCTGCAGAGCCAGAGTGGTGCCGTTCAGCAGAAAAGCGGAGCTGCCGCTGGGGGCCTTCGTCAGGGACGAACGGATCGTCATTCTGGACGAGGAAGCGGAGCTGTCCGACATCTGCGGCGTCTCCGAACTGATCATACCCGGGGCGCACAATCTGGAAAACGCGCTGGCCGCCGCTGCCATCAGCTATTTTTCCGGCGTGGAACCGGAGGTGATCGGAAAGACGCTGCGGGAGTTTCAGGGGGTGGAACACCGGCTGGAATTTGCCGGCGAAGTAAACGGCGTCCGCTATGTAAACGATTCGAAGGGGACCAACCCCGATGCGGCCATCAAAGCTCTGGAGGCCATGAAGACCGGCGTGGTGCTCATCGCCGGCGGGTACGATAAGAAGGCGTCTTTTGAGGAATATATCAGGGCGTTTGACGGCAAGGTGCGCTATCTTCTGCTGCTGGGAGATACGGCGGAGAAGATCGCAGAGACGGCCCGGTCCATGGATTTTACGGATATCGTAATGTGCAGGGATATGGAAGAATGCGTGCGGAAGGGATCGGAGCTGGCAAGACCCGGCGATACGGTCCTGCTCTCGCCGGCCTGCGCCAGCTGGGATATGTACGACAGCTACGAACAGCGGGGGCGGCATTTCAAGGACTGCGTGAGAAGACTGGAACGGTAGGTCTCTTCGGGGGGGCGAAGGCGTCGGACTCAGGGGAACAGCGGAGGGCCCGGACCGCCGGAGCAAAATAACAGGTATGGGAGAACGGGATGGCAAAGACGAAAAGACTGACAAGTAAATTGAAAACGGGGGACTTTCTGCTGACTTTCATCGTCATGGGACTGGTGGTCTTCGGTATCATCATGGTATTTTCAGCCAGCTACTATGTTTCCATCAGTCAGAAGGGAACGCCCTATTACTGGCTTCGGCAGGATATCATGTGGGCTGTGCTGGGTACCTGCGCCTTTATATTCTGCTCGCTTTTCGATTATAAATGGTACAAAAAGCTGGCGCCGCCGGCCATGGCTGTCAGCGTGGTCCTGCTGATCCTGGTGCTGATCCCCGGCATCAGCAAGAGCGCCAAGGGCGCGGCCCGGTGGATCCCCCTGGGACCGGTAACGATCATGCCCGGAGAGATCGCCAAGGTGGCCTGCATCATGTTCGTGGCCTGGTATCTCAGCCGCCGGCCTGATGTGATCAAGTCCTTTAAAGATGGCGTGCTGCCTATGGTGGGACTTCTGGGACTGATCTGCGGGCTGATCATGTTGCAGCCCAATCTGTCCACAGCCATCACCATCGCGGGCATTATCGTAGGCATTATGTTTATGGCGGGACTGAACTGGTTTTATCTGGGGGGCGTGGGCGCCGTGGGCGTGGCCGCCGTGCTGGCAATGATCTACGTGGTGCCGGGAGGGGACTATCGTCTGGCGCGCATGATGAGTTTCCGGGATCCCTTCGCCGACCCTCTGGGCACGGGGTGGCAGGTCGTTCAGTCGCTGCTGGCTCTGGGTTCAGGCGGGCTGTTTGGCGTGGGGCTGGGAAAAAGCATCCAGAAGACTCTGTATCTGCCGGAGCCCCAGAACGATTTCATATTTGCGATCATCGGCGAGGAGCTGGGATTTATCGGCTGTCTGATCCTGATGGCGGTCTATCTGGTCCTGATCTGGCGCTGCTGTCACATCGCATTTAACGCGCCGGATCTGTTCAGCATGCTGCTGGCTTCGGGGATCTCCGTTATGGTGGGCGTGCAGGTGGTGCTGAATATCGCCGTCGTCACGTCCTCGATGCCGCCCACAGGAATCATTCTGCCGCTGGTCAGCTATGGCGGCAACGCCCTGCTTTTGATGATGGCTTCCATGGGCGTCATGATCAATATTTCGCGTCATTCGGCCAACTGACGGCTGATGAGCCGCCTGCGCGCTGCCGATGCGCCGCTGACCTGCTGCTGGCGCGCCGCAGACGCGCTGTTGATGCGCCGCGCCCGGCGCAGGATATGCGGGCGCTTTTGAGAGAGGAGTCGCGTGCTTTTATGAAGGTAATCATGACCGGAGGCGGCACGGGAGGGCATATCTATCCCGCCGTCGCCATCGCAGACAAGATTAAGAGAAAACATCCCCAGGCGGAGATCCTGTTCGTGGGAACGGAAAAAGGGATGGAAAAGGAACTGGTGCCGAAGAACGGATATCCCATCCGGTTTATCACCGTCAGCGGCATTCACAGAAAACAGATCTGGAAAAATGTGAAAACGGCCATGGACCTGCTGAAAGGAGATCGGGAGGCCCGGGCGATCATAAAAGAATTTCAGCCCGATCTGGTCATCGGGACGGGAGGATATGTCTGCGGTCCGGTGGTGCGGGCGGCGCACAAGATGGGCATACCCACCTATATCCACGAGCAGAACGCCTTCCCCGGCGTGACCAACAAGGTGCTGGAAAAGCATGTGGACAAAGTATTCGTCAGCTTTGCGGAAGCAAAGCAGTACTTCCGGCATCCGGAAAAACTGGTGGTGACGGGCAATCCCATACGCAAGAGCTTTCTGGTGGGCGGCGCTTTCAATTACCGTGAGAAACTGGGCGTGCGGGACCGGGATTTCGTGGTCCTGTGTTTCGGCGGCAGCCGGGGGGCGGGCAAGATCAACAGCACCATGAAGGACGTGGTGGCGGCGGTCAACGGCATGGAGGACGTGAAGCTGTTTTTCATCACCGGGCGCATCTACTTTGAGCGGATCAAGAAGGAGCTGGCGGAGAGCGGGGTCGATCTCAGCGGCAATGTGACGCTGATGCCTTACGCGGACAACATGCACGAATACCTGTTTGCGTCAGATCTGGTCATCAGCCGGTCCGGCGCGCTGACCGTCTCCGAGATCACGGCCTGCGGAAAGGCCTGCATCCTCATCCCCTCGCCCAACGTGACGGGAAACCACCAGTACTTCAACGCCAAGGTGGTGGCGGACAAAGGAGGAGCCATTCTCATCGAGGAAAAGGACCTCACCGACGAAAAACTCATCGGTTCCATCATGCGTCTGAAGAACAACAAGGAGATCCTCAACCGCATGGCGAAGGCCAGCGCGGCGGCGGGCAAGCTGGACGCTGTGGATATCATTTACGACAATCTGAGCATACCGGCGTCAGAGAAAGAGTGAGGCGGCGGCAGACCTGAGGGTCCGTCCCTTTTTGACGTCTTTTGTCACGCTTTCGCGGGAATATCATATCATGACAGTATCAGGCATGAGAGAAAGAGATGTTCTTGTGGAGGTGTTGGAATTCATTGGATAGTTATCATATAACCGGCGGGGAGAAGCTGGCCGGAGATCACAGGCTCAAAGGAGCGAAAAACGGCGTTCTTCCCATTCTGGCGGCAACGGTGCTCACCGGACAGCCGTGCGAGATCTGTTCGTGCCCCAGTCTTTCCGATGTACATACGATGGTCGAAATATTGAGGTCGCTGGGCTGCAGTGTAACCTGGGATGAGGACAACATAAGGGTAGATGCGAAAACAGTGGACCAGTGGGAAATACCCGAACGCCTGATGAAGGGCATGCGGTCTTCTGTTTTTTTAATGGGTCCGCTTCTGGCCCGGTGCGGCCAGGTG
>Ga0129308_1001430_pt1 | contig 24954 bp, 22 predicted proteins | sample L827metagenome_FD_94440 | JGI IMG/M metagenome (GOLD analysis project Ga0129308, IMG submission 94440) | Ring-tailed lemur group fecal microbial communities from Wisconsin, USA - L827 metagenome | ecosystem: Host-associated > Mammals > Digestive system > Large intestine > Fecal | place: USA... | reverse complement strand
ATACATTCCCTTTTTATCCCAACAAAGTTTTGCTCCTGCTGTCGAATGATCTACTCTTTCTTCACTACCTCGAATTCTTTCTTGAAATTTCAATGAATATTTTCCAAGATCATGTAAAAGACCGCAACAATAACCCTCTTTATATGCCCCAAAATTTTCTGCAAATTTTCCACAAAGGTTAGCTACATTTTCCAAATGTTCTTTTAAAGATTGCTGCCTTCCCGTCTCATCTATATGCGCTAAATATACCATATTATCGCTCTCTCTTCCTTCCAACCGGCGTATAACCCGTGCCTTCCACGATATCCTGCCCCTGTTCTCCCAGAATCCACTCCACCAGACGCCGGGTATTTTCACTTGCATCCGTCCTGGTCACGGCATAGAATTCCGACGCAAGGGGATAGGTATCATTCTCGATATTCTCAATCGCAGGTGCCATCCCTTCAATACTCAGCAGCTTAATCTGGTTATTTTTCAGCATCTCCGTGGAATAGAAACGAAAGGAAAATCCAATCGCATTCTTGAAGTTCTTGTAATCCGATACCTGATCAATGATTCCGGCCATGGTATCTATCTTCTCTTCTTTTGGCGGCTCCATCAATTTCTTTCCGTCCATCAACCTGATCAGTCTGCTCTGGCTCCCGCTCCCTTCGCTCCTCTGGAACGCCCGGATTTTCCCCAGACCAGAGACTCCAAGCTCCTCCCATTTTGTAATCTCTCCGGAATAGATTCCCCTGATTTCCTCTACCGAAATATCCTCCAGCGGATTCTCAGAATTTACAAAAAATACGAAGCCTTCTCTTCCGATCGGTGTCAATACCAGCTCCGTTCCCTGCTCTTTCGCATATTCCAGCTGTTCTTCTGAAGGTGCAGCCGCAAAGATCACGTCCGCCTCCCCGTCGGCAAGCCTCTGGTAAGCCCCCGTTGTTGTACTGCATGTCAGATACTCATTCAAGTACACATTATACTCTTTTGCAAGCAGCTCTTTCGGATATGTCGCCCTCGCAAACGCAGAGTAAACCGGGTACAGTGCGGTCGCTCCATCCATTCTCGGAATATCCTCCGTGAGTCTCAGTGTCGCCTCTTCATCCGGAACATAGACCTTCGTCCCCTCCCCGTAGGGACTATATGACTCCAGCAGGTTAACGCTCTCCTCCAAAGTCGGTATACTGTCCATATATTTGTCATAACCGATATTTCCGGCATAAACAGCCGCAAGCAAAATTCCGGAGATTCCGATCGACAAATATACTTTCTTTTTCTTTAATACTCCCCACAAAAAACACAGAAACAGCACCGTCATCAGCAACATGGCGCAGCACCACAAAATCGCGTATCTGGCCACGCCTTTCATCAGCATAACAATTTCGGCCCCCAAAAACGTAATCAAAGCCACTGGAATTATAAACCATAGAGTCAGCAAAATCCGTCCCGGCAACAGCTTTTTCTTCACCAACAGCACAATTCCCACAATCAGCGCTGCCGCCCATGGAAGAAACAACATTGCCAATAACGCAACGATACTGATCTGCATACCACACCTCCGCTCTCTCCAGCCTACATATTACACAAAACAACTTAATCAATGATCATCTGACTTTTCCCAAATCCTGCTTTCTCCCTCCACAGAAACCTGCACCTGGGTTCCATTCCAAATCCGGTAACTTTCCCCATATACACGCGGCCGGTCCCCATCGACATCCTTACGAATCACAAGATAACTTCCGTCCGGAAGGGCACAGAACGATTTTCCCGCGCTGTCCGAGTAAATAATCTCCTCCAAAACCTTTTTCCCATCCAGCACGCTATCCTTTATCTCGTGAAAGTGCGGAATAACCATCACATCCGTAAGTCCTGCCCCTTGAAGGAATCTCTGATAATTTTCATCCACACTCTCGCCTTCCTCCTCGGGTGCAGCATAAACCATTTCCGCGCTATTCATGGTTCCCGCACTGATTCCGATTACGATTCCCTCATATCCATTTATTCTTTCTTTAAGTCCGATTTCCCGGAAAAAACGGTTCTGCGTAGGTACGTGCCCTCCTGCTAAAATCAATACATCAAAGTCACAGATTCTCTCTCCCATCTCCTCCCGGTTTCTGTCATCCCACACCTCCATCTGAGAAATGGGAAGTCCGCTCATCGAAAATGATTCCCGCAAAATATTCATCATGCTGTCATTGACTTCTGCCGCAGCAGGCGCGGAACTGATCAACAGGCTTTTTGCACCACTTTTCCAGATTTCCTTCAAGTTATCCACAAAATGATTTCTGTTGTCCAGTTCACAGGCAATCCGCCGTCCCTCTGTTTTATAGGAACCGCCCGGACTACTTGTAAGAAAAACAACCCTGCTCATAACACATTCCTCCCTACCAAAAGTTAAAATTCAATTACTTTTGGCTCTTCCGTGAAAGAACAAATCTGTGCAACTCCATTCTTCAGATAGAACACTTCCGTATTCCCATCTCCCGGCTGATACATCCTCTGCAGGGACGGGTACGAATCCAGCATATGCTTCTGCGCTTCTATTCTCTCATCCAGAACCGCCACGCCGGAAACACGAATCCATTTTCCATCCGCCATACCGCTGATCTCCACTTTCGGATTTTCCTTCATCTGCCGGGATACCGCCTTAGATTTACCCGTCTGAATATACAACTTTCCTTCAAAAATATCCACAGTTCCAAACGGGCGCACACGCGGCTGATCTCCCTCAACCGTTGCCAGATAATAGGTCTCACATTTCTTCAAAAAATCGTATACTTCCTGCATATTCTGCTTCCTCCTTTTATAAAATATTATTATTGCACCCTAATTCTTATCAATCTTCAAAAGTTCTTCCGCCTCAGTCAAATATGCCGAAACCTCTTCTGTAGAAATTTCATATTTTTCGGCAATCTTAGTTACAATCTCTTCTTCTGACATTCCTAATTCCTGATAAGATTCCGCCAGCAGCTTGACAGCCTTTGCTCGTTCAGCTTTACGTCCTTCTTCTCGCCCTTCTTCTCGCCCTTCTTCTCGCCCTTCTTTTCGCCCTTCTTTTCGCCCTTCTTCTCGCCCTATTTTAAGCCCTTCTTCCCGGCCCTCTTCTATCGCTTCCCTGCGCATACGCGCTTCTATTTCCCACAATTTCATATAGCTGAGTTCAACCTCCTCGTCATGCTTGATTTCCGTCACCAGCCGGTGAATGTTCTTCAAGTCATCGTTTACTGCATTTTCCTGAGTGCTCTCTTCTATATATCTTAACATATCGCGCAGTTTCTGGCTAGTCTCCCCTTTCTTCCCCTTCGTATAAAGATAGATTGTTTTCAAACCATCCTCATATTCCACCGTGCCGTCCTCTTCGCACTGATTCGATATTGTATATACCATCCTGTCTTTTCCATAGGGATCATACGGAAGAATGATGATAATGGTCACGTTTTTCATGTCTTTGTATTCCACTCCTGTCTTCAGGATCTTGGTATCCATCAGCGCATGGTAATATCTGCCGCGTTTCGGCTCCGCCCCTTCTTTATACTTGTTGGGCTCAATATCATAAATATTCGCATCGACTTCCGCGTCATCTCCATGTTGCCCGGGAGTTTCTTCAATATAAGCGTCGATCACAATTCCGTGCTCTGCCGTTCCCCGACCCTGAATTTTCCGCTGTGCGGTAACTTTTACATTCCTGAGTGTCCTGTTCAGGATCGTTTCGAGCAAAATCCGGCAGAACTCCACCCCTTTTTCGTCCCTTGAAGTCATTTCATAAAACAGGAAATCGTCCAGTACATTCATTTCTTTTAATGTCTTTTTCATCATAGGCATTTCTCCTTCGTAAATTATTTTCTATACAGGGATATTCCATATGCGGTGAACTCCGCTTGATAAAACATTTGAACAATATATGATAATTACAGAAATCCCGAATAGGTGGCTTTTATATTAGCACCCGCCGCTCCCCGCGTAAATATACTTTAGAGAAATATAATAATCTTCACAAAAATTCAACAAAGAATCCCTTCTTAAAAATTGTTTTCCCACACCAAACATTTCCCACTCATTTCACATAAATGCCTGCACGGCTCTGCGATAAAACCCTTTTTCTCCACAAAACCGGGCAGATTACTGGTAACGCTCCCATATTTTCTGCCCAATCGCCGCCAACTCTCCCCGGAAATGAGCCGGCTCCAGAAGCTCCGCCTGATCCCCGAACGTAAGAATCCAGCTAAACAAATTCTCTTTATCCGTAAATCCCCAACTGTAAAGAAGTCTCCCATCTTCCTGTTCCGAAAAACACCCCAGCCCAAATTCTTCGATCAGCCTCCATTTACATTTCGCAGCAAAAAGCACCTTTACCTGAAAATTCGCAGGGAAAATCCGCTCTGTCGATAGGTCAGGCCGCCTCACCTGCCGCCTTTCAAATCCTTCCCCGGCAAATTGAAGCTTCGACATCCGGTTCAGCTTAAACATCCTAAAATCTTCTCTTGCCTCACACCAGCCCCACACATACCAGCTTGACCACTGAAATACCAGATGGTAAGGCTCTATTTTCCGCACCTTTTCTCCTTTTGGAGAAATGTACAAAAACGTAATCTTTTCCTTTCTCTCAATCGCCTGCCGTATCAGTTCAATCTTCGGTGCGAGGCTTTCCTTATACCAAGAAGAAAGATCAATCAGAATATGCTGATCCCCCGCAATCACATCCGACGCTCCCGGTGAGATCTTCTCCATCAACTGCCCGTACCGGTTCGTCCCGCTCACACTGTCAAGGCTCCCAAGTCCTGCCAGAATCGCCTGCATATCAGAAGAGGTCAGAAGGGTCCGATCAATCTTATACCCTTCCATTATGGAAATTCCGCCGCCCATCCCCTGCGTCGTAACGATCGGAATCCCTGCTCTGCAGAGATCTTCAATATCCCGGTTGATCGTACGCCTGGATACCTCGAATTTTTCTGCCAGATAGGGAGCCGTCACCCTTTCCTGCTGTAATAAAACAGACAATATTCCGATTAGCCGGTCAATCTTCATCACGCAACCTCCTGATTTCCTTTTACAATGTCCCGTTTCTAAACTTTACTCCTAATTAGCTCTTTCTTAAGAATAACATAATACTTAAAACACGTCATCTCTATGTCATGTTTTTGTTTTCCAAACACAAAAATCTGCAAACTTGTTATAACTACAACATACATTACATGCCAAATATTATATAATATTGTCGTCAAGCCGAGCTGCCGGGCCACCTACCTTTACTTAGCCATGCCTGGCATCTGAAAAGTTCATACCTCTCATATCTGCATGAAAAGTATAACTTCAGCGATATCATAATGATTTAGAAAATGAGGAAATGACAATGGGACAAAACAAATCTGATTTTCAACACGAACCGCTCACTGACGATGCCACCTGCGGCATCTCTGCAGAATCGTTCTGCGTCTCCAAAGAAATTACCGCCTTACAGGATAAGCTGACCGGAGCATTGATTGGTCTTACCCGCACGATGAACGGAAAACCGGGAATGGCTTTTAAGAACCATTCCCGGCCAATCAATTAATTCACTTTTTCTACCTGATGACACGCCACATAATGACCTGTCTCTACCTCCCGCAGCTGCGGGCACACGCTTCGGCATTCCTCCGTCGCATACGGACATCTGCCTGCAAAACGACACCCATCCGGTACCTCCATCGGACTTGGCATCTCTCCTGTCAGCTTAATCCTGGCACGGGCTTTTGCCTTTTGGGGATCTGCCACCGGAATCGCCGAAAGTAATGCCTGGGTATATGGATGTAACGGATGTTCATATAATTCGTCACTCTCCGTCACTTCTACCAGATTCCCCAGATACATAACACCGATTCGGCTGCTGATATAACGCACCATTGAAAGATCATGAGCTGCAAACAAATAGGTCAGTCCAAATTCATTCTGAAGATCTTCCAGCATATTTATTACCTGTGCCTGAATCGACACATCAAGCGCCGCGATCGGTTCATCACAAAAAATGAACTCCGGACTCACACTCAAAGCCCTGGCAATTCCGATCCGCTGCCTCTGTCCACCGGAGAATTCATAAGGGAACTTGATCAAATCGTCCGGTTTCATTCCCACTTTATTTAACAGATATTCCATCCGCTCCCGGCTTTCTTTTTCTCCCATTCCAATCTGTTTCAAAGGCTCATGCAGTATTTCTTCCACATTCCAGAATGGATTCAGCGCAGAATAGGGGTCTTGAAAAATAATCTGCATCTTATTCTGAAATTCTTTTAATTCAGATGGTTTGGCATGGGTGATATCTTTCCCTTTGTAAGTAAGCGTACCGCCCGTCACATCGTACATTCTGATCATTGTCCGGCCAAGCGTAGATTTACCACATCCGGACTCTCCAACCAATCCAAAAGTTTCCCCTTTAAAAATTTCCAGGGTAATACCATCCAAGGCTTTTACATATTGTGTTTTACCCCCGAGAAATTTTTTAACGGGAAAATATTTCTTCAGCCCGGATGCTGAAATAAGAACTTCCTTACTCATCTTTCTCCCCCCGTTCCATTGAATTTAAGAAGCACATTGCTCCATGTGTCTCGGAAAACTGCTGATACTCCGGCATTTTCTCGCGGCAGCAATCCATCGCATATTCACAGCGTTCCGCGAACGGGCAGCCTTTCGGCGGCTCGATAAGTGACGGCGGAAGCCCCGGGATAGCCTGCAGTCTCTCTCCTTCTTTCAGATCCAGGGATGGGATCGCCCGAAGAAGTGCTTTTGTATAAGGATGCTTCGGCTCATAGAAAATCTCATCAACCGTTCCTTTTTCCATGATCAAACCACCGTACATAATCGCCACCTTGCTGCAGACTGTTGCCACAACTCCCATGTCATGTGTGATCAGCACGATCGAAGTATGATATTCTTTTTCCAGTTCCTTTAAAAGATCCAGAATCTGTGCCTGAATTGTCACGTCCAATGCCGTTGTCGGCTCATCCGCGATCAACAGCTTCGGCTCGCATGCAAGCGCCATCGCAATCAGCACACGCTGGCGCATCCCTCCTGAGAATTCATGCGGATACTGTTTCACTCTCTGCTCTGGTATCGGGATTCCGACCTTTCTGAGCATTTCAATCGCCTTTTCCCCGGCCTCAGCCTTGGAACATCCACTGTGCCTGATAATGACTTCTTCCAGCTGTTTTCCGATCTTTATCAGCGGATTCAATGCCGTCATAGGATCCTGAAAGATCATGGTCATTTCTTTCCCCCGCATTTTCCGATATTCTTCTTCACTAAGCTTTGTCAATTCCGTTCCATTTAATTTCAACGCATCCGCAGACACCTCTGCATTTTCCGGAAGGATTCCCAGAACCGCTTTCATCGTAACAGATTTTCCGCTTCCTGATTCCCCCACCAGTCCTACAATCTCTCCCTTGTCCACAGACAGGCTGACACCGCGCACCGCCTGAACTTCCTGGCCCCGGCTCTTAAAAACGGTCCGTAAATTTTTTACTTCTAATACTTTATCTTTATTCATCTTTTTCACCTGCCGTAATCTTGGGTTCAACAAATACCCGAAGTACATCCCCTAATTTATTAAAGGAATACACAGTTAATATGATCAAAATACCTGGCAGCACCGCCATATACGGTGCTTTTTGCAGATACTGCTGTGAACTCTGCAGCAGGCTTCCCCAACTTGACATCGGCGCTGCCACACCAAGTCCCAAAAAGCTGAGTGAACTCTCCACCATGATCGCACTGGCAATCGCGGCCGTCGCAGCCGTAATAATGGTCGGAAATACAGATGGAAGCACATGCTTGATCATCACGTGCGAGGGGTGGGTTCCGATAAATCTCGCATACTGAACATACTCTCTTTCTTTTGCGGAAAGTACTTCCGAACGCACAAGCCTCGCAATTTCCATCCAGCTGAACAGACCAATTACGATAATAATCGAGAACAGGCCTCGTTTAAACAGCAGACCGAACACCGTTACCATAATAATCCATGGGATTGATGAGAATACATCTACCATTCTCATCAATATACTGTCGACAATTCCTCCAAAATAACCTGATACCATGCCCACAGCCACACCGATTACAATGGAGGTCAGCATGGCGAGTACCCCAACCAGCAGAGAGACACGGCCTCCGTAAAGCACACGGATCAGATAATCTCTTCCCATCTCATCCGTCCCGAACCAATGCGCTCCGGATGGTGCCTGCAGCTTATGTGCCACATCAATCGCATCGGGATCCACATTTACAAATACAACAAATATACTGATACAGATAATTATAATCAAATACGCCGCGGCAAAAATAGCCTGCTTATTATGTTTAAACTCATACTTGACATTTTCCAGTCTTCTATTCTTCTTCATGCTCTCCCTCCTTACTTCATCGACTTAATTCTTGGATCTGTTAAACAATACAGAATGTCGGAGAGCAAATTTCCCAGTATGATTAATGTACCGGAAAGTACAAGAATACTCATGACAATCGGATAATCCATTGCCTGGATCGCGCTCACAAAATACGGTCCTATTCCCGGCCACGCAAAAATAGTTTCGGTGATCACCGCGCCTGTTACCAGCATCGGCAGTGCCATCCCCAGCTTTGTGATCAGCGGTATCAACACATTTTTACTCACATGTCTAAACAAAATCTCTGCCTTCTTTGCCCCGAACGCCTGCTGAACGATCACATAATCTTCTTTTAATTGTCCAATCGTCGAGCCGCGCACATAACGTGTAAGGTCCGGAAGAAAACCGATCGTCAGAACGATATAAGGCATCATAAAGTGCTTCATATAATCCGCAAAGGAATTCTCAAGCCCGATCGTATGCATTCCCATCAGTGGGAAAATTTTGAACTTGTATCCCAGCAGATACATCATGATCATCGCAAACCAGAACGTAGGCATGGAAATTCCGACGGAGCACAGGCCGTCAATCAATTTGTCCTGCCATTTATTCTTATGACTTCCCGCAATAAGTCCCAAGACGATTGATAAAAAAAAAGCCGTCAGATATGCAGGTAATACCAGCTTTATAGTCGCCGGAATACGGATTTTCAGGTCATATTTGATACTGGTATGTGATAAAAGCGAATATCCGAAATTCCCTTGCAGCAGATTTCCCACCCATCGTCCGTACTGAACAATGACGGGATCGTTTAATCCATAGGCTTCCCTTTTTGCCTCTACCTCAGCCTGTGTCATATCCGGTGTCGTAATAGAGTCGATCGCATCATACGGCGCCAGATTGATAAGCGTAAAGCAGATCACCGTGATTAAAAGAAGCAGAGGGATTGCCTGTAAAATACGTTTTACAATGTACTTTAACATTATTTTTCTCCTTTTTGTACAATACCGGACACATGTCCGTCCAGCATTTACTTTGGTATACTTAACACCAAGCCGACAGCCCGCCGGGATGCCGCTTAGATATGCTTGGCATTTAAAAAAGGGAGGCACTTTCCATACCTCCCTTCTATCATGCCCTGTTATTTCAGTTTCAGTTTAGACAAGTCACCAAATGTATAAATTGGTACTAACTGAGCATCATCAATACCGTCTACACGGGAAGATGTTACAAGCGTTCTCAGATTTGATCCAAACGGATAGAAAATAGCTTCTTCTGAGATTTTTCTCTGAACCTCAGCATAAATCTCTTTTCTTTCATTCTCATCAAGGGTTGCATTTCCCTTTGCAAATAGCTCATCAATCTCTTTACTACTGTAGTTGATCATGTTATCTTTTATTGAAACGAATAACATAGAGTACATATCCGGGTCAACTCCCATAACATATCCGCCAAGGAAAATATCATATTCGGTGTTGCTGTTATCATATGCAACCTTCATATATGCAGCCTGATTCATACCTACCAGCTCTACCTGAATACCGATTTCTTTTAATTCTGCCTGAATTGTAAGTGCCTGATTGGTCTGCACTGCATCTTCTTCAACGTAGCAGAGTTTCAAAGCTTTTGATCCGTTGGCAGTCAGTTCTTTTGCCTTGTCCAGGTTCTGCTCCCATTTTTCTACATCTTCTGAGTAGAACTTATTATTGCCCGGCAGGAAAGAATATCCTATATTGTAGAATTCTTCATCAGAATAAGCTGCCAGCATGATCTCATTACGATCCAATGCCTGAAGAATACCTTCACGATAAGATTTATCCTTCATGCTCTCCGTCATCGGGTTCAGTCTCATGTATGCCACACGGCCTTCACTGTAATTGTTGATGTTAAAGTTATCGTTATCCTGGAATGGCTCTAACATATCCGGAAGTCCGATCCATGCATCAATCTCACCATTCTGAAGTGCTAAAGTAGCAGTATCATTCTTCTCAATGATTCTGTATACGATGGTATCGATCGCTGCTTCCCCATTTGCATAATTTGGGTTTTTCTTAAATTTAAGATACTGACCGGTCTTGTACTCCTCCAGCATATACGGACCTGCACCTACAACTTCTTCCTCAAGCATATTGATGTCGAATGTATTCTTACTTTCAAAAATATGCTTTGGCAGAATGCTGACTTCTGATGATAAAATCTCAGTCGCACTTGCACATACGGCCGGAAGTGTGAATTTCACAGTCAGATCATCTTCTTTTTCCACTTTGATCGGCTGTCCTTCAATATAGAGGTTCTGGCTTTCCTCATTCACTTTATCGTAAGTAAATACGATATCCTCCGCTGTCAGTGCCTCTCCGTCACTCCATTTGAGTCCATCTTTTAATTTCATCGTGTAGGTAAGTCCGTCCTCTGATGCCTCCATACTCTCTGCGAGAATATAGTCAGTCGTTCCATCCGGATAAATATAATATGCCGGTGCATACAGCAAATGGCAGGTCATCAGTCCCCATCTGTCATCTGCGGTAAGCGGGTTCAGGGTATTACCCGTGTCCCCTCCAATGGCGTAGGTAAAAATACCATCTGTTCCACTGGTTGTCTCTTTGCTGCCCTCAGTAGCGGCCTTTGATTTTGCTTCCTCTTCCGGGTCTGAGCTTCCACAGCCAGCTAAAGCTGTAACAGCCAGTACCGCACACAGCAAAATACTCACTAATCTTTTTTTCATGTTGTTCCTCCTCTACAATATCTACCCCGTCAAATCGGTATTATCATTATATCGTTCCCCCCTTATCCTGTCCAATTGATATAATTCATAAGCAATACTCGCATATTGACAAAACCAATCAAGATTCGACCTATTTTCATAAGCTATATATTCACCATTTTACCTCTTCCGCACCCTCCTGTTTCTAACTTTACTAAAACATGAATTCATAAAATGTCAGTCAGCTACCTGCGCCGCCATTCCCGGTATATCCGCCAATACAAAATGTCGGAAGCGAGTCTCTCTTGATTCGCTTCCGACACCTATATCTACTTCAATTTTTCATACGTCCCCGGATCTGCCGGTTCAACCCATTTGCCGCATTTTCCCGGGTGCTCTCTTCTATATAATTCCCAGATAAGCACCTGCCAGGCATAGGTAATATTATACGCACACGCAAATTCTTTTCATTGAATAAACCATTAAAAAATGATTCTCGAACAAATATTACCATCATTTTAATGGTTTTATATTGTCAATCAAAAACGAGAGCACCACCCATCCAGCAGCACTCTCATTCATACATTACGCTTTGTTTTACGTCACTCCGATTTCTTTAATATTAAACTCATTCCCCTGCAAAAGCCAGGTATTCTCACTCTGACAATACGGACAGACCTTGGCATACTTTACCGTCTCATACTCTCCCTTACAGTTTTCGCAATAAGTAATCCCTTTGATCGTCTCAATCTCCAGCTTCGCATGTTCCATGATCGGCTCTTTTTTCACCGCCCAGTTCCAGCAGTCAATCAGATACTCATGGACCACTCCCGAAACCTCTCCGATCTCCAGGGTAACCGTCTCCACACTTTCCACCTGATTTTCTTCCGCCACCTTTTTCACATCCCGGATGACATAAAACACGACACCTAATTCATGCATAACTATTTTTCCTTCTTATGTACAGCAATCTTCGCTGCCCTTTTCAACTGATATGGAATAATATGTTTGAATTTATCCTCTGCCTTAACCATATTCGTGCACTCCGGGCGATCCCTGTGAAGCGTGATCGCATCAAATGCACACTTCGTCGTGCATACCCCGCATCCAATACATTTATTCGGATCGACGATGGAGGCTCCGCATCCTAAGCAGCGCGCAGTCTCTATTTTCACCTGCTCCTCGGTCAGCGTCAGATGTGCATCACGGAACGATTTCTCCGGCAGGGATGCATCCACCCCTTCCACCTGACGGGATGAATTGTCATAGCTTTCCACAGAAATATTGTTCTTGTCCAGCTCGATGAACTCCCAGCGGTTCCGGCCGATCGTCATGTGTCCGCCCTGGGCAAAACGGTGAAGAGATTCTGCCGCGTGATGTCCCTGCGCGATCGCATCTATGGCAAACTTCGGTCCGGTGTAAACATCTCCGCCCACAAAGATGTCCGGCTCCGCAGTCTGGAAGGTAAGAGGATCTGCCGCCGGCCCATTGCCGCGGCCCAGTTCTACCTTCGTTCCGTTCAGCAGATCACCCCATACGATCTGCTGCCCGATCGCGAAAATAACTCTGTCACATTCTAAGGTAATCGTTTCATTCTCATCATAAACCGGGCTGAACCTTCCATCTGAATCAAATACAGAAGTACATTTCTTAAATACAATCCCCGACACTTTTCCGTCTGTGACAAGCACTTCTTTCGGTCCCCAGCCGTTCTGAATGGTCACGCCGTCTTCTGAGGCTTCCCGGACTTCCTCCGCCGATGCCGGCATCTCCGTCTCGGACTCCAGACACAGCTGAACCACCTCGGCCGCACCGCTTCTCGCACTGACTCTGGACGCATCGATCGCAACATTGCCGCCGCCGACCACGACCACCTTACCCGTATATTTCTTATTTCCGGTATTTGCTTCCTTCAAATACTCGATCGCGGTCATCGTGCCTTCTGCCGTATCGTTCGGGATTCCCGGAAGACGTCCCGCACTGCAGCCAATCGCAATATAAAATGCCTTATATCCCTGTGCACGAAGCTCATCTAAAGTGACGTCTTTTCCGACTTCGACACCTGTCCTGATCTCCACGCCCATTTCGCGCATGACATCAATTTCCGCTTCAATCACATCTTTCTCAAGCTTGTAAGACGGAATTCCATAGGTCAGCATACCGCCCGGCTTTTCATTTTTCTCAAACACCGTTGGGTAATATCCTCTTTCCGCCAGATAATATGCCGCAGAAAGGCCCGCCGGTCCGCCGCCGATGATGGCGATCTTTTCATCCCAGCGCTCTTTATGGATACTTGCCGGAATAATTACCGGCGGAATATACCGGGTCTCCGCCTTCAAATCCTGCTCTGCAATAAACTTTTTAACTGCATCGATCGCAATCGCCTGGTCAATATTTCCCCGGGTACAGGCATCCTCACACCGACGGTTGCAGACACGGCCGCACACAGCCGGAAACGGATTCTGTTTTTTAATCAACGCCAGTGCTTCTCTGTATTCGCCCTGCGCCGCCTTTTTCAGGTACCCCTGTACCGCGATATGCGCCGGACATGCCGTTTTACACGGAGCCGTTCCGGTCTCATGACAGTTGATCCGGTTATTATCCCGGTAATTCGGGTCCCATTTCTCCGGCCCCCATTTCACTGCATCCGGGAGCTCCTGTCTTGGGTACTGAATCTCTTTTCCATCCTTGGTACACAATTTCTGCCCTAGCTTTAACGCGCCTGCCGGGCAGTATTCCACGCATCGTCCGCACGCCACGCATTTTTCCTTTGATACATGTGCAACATAAGCAGAACGTGACATATTTGGTGTGTTAAACAACTGAGAGGTGCGAAGCGCATTACAGATATTTACGTTACAGTTACAGATACCAAATATCTTATTCTCGCCGTCGATATTTGTGATCTGGTGAACAAATCCATTGTCCTCCGCGCGCTTCAGGATCGCAAGCGCCTCTTCCTTCGTAATGTCATGGCCCTTTCCGGTCTCGCGGCAGTAATCGGCAAAATCCCCCACACCGATGCACCAGCCATAATCATCATCCCCGCAACCGTCTCCCAGCACCTTTCTGGATGCACGGCAGCTGCAGCGTCCTACCCCGATCTTGCCCTCGTATTTACTGAGCCAGTAAGACAGATGTTCCAGGTCAACCGACTGGTTCTCCATAGAAATCGCTTTTTCAACTGGAATCACATGCATCCCGATCCCCGCCCCTCCCGGCGGAACCATCTGCGTGATCCCGGCCAGCGGTATATAAGTCATTCTCTCGAAAAAGGATGCCACATCCGGGTGCTCCTTCAGTCTCGGGTTGCTTCCGTCCGGGAGCTCCTCCATGTTAAAAAGCTCCGCGGAACCGGGGACAAACATCGGTAAAATATAGCGTCTCTCCGTCTGCTCTTTCGTCCGGCCATTATGGTCATAATGATAACCATAATCGTATTCCAAAAGCCCGATGTAACTCATCTCATCCAACAGTTTCTGGAATTTTTCTTCCCCGGCCTTGTCAATGTGATTTAATTTGCACATCTCACTGAATGTGTAAGGAGTCCTCAGTTTCATCGAAAGCGCGACATCGGCCATCTCTTCTGTGATAATCTCCGCCAGCCCCCAATACTCAGGATCTTCTACCGTCACACCTTTCAGTTTGTGGGCGGCAACATCCGTAATCTTTTTCCCCAGCTTGATAATCTTAGGACTGGGATTTTTGTCCCCTTTGTGCCTTGCAGGCCAGTCATAATACTTATTCATGTCCATACGCGTTTCTCCTTTATTGTTTTTTCTGTTCTTTACTCCTGCTTTTCATGCACAAGCGCCTGAAAACACCTCGTGGAATTGTGGTGTGTAAACGATAACCGAGATGAAGGTCCACCGGACCTTCACTTAGGTATGCTTGGCAACCCGACGTGCTCTTATCACCAAAATCATGTCATTTTCCAATTTACTTTCTGATACTTCCTGCCTTATAATAAGTTATAAACGATCGCATGATCCAGGAGGTTTTATATGGAATTTCAAAAAATCAGTTCACCGACTCTTCGGGAACTTTTTGTAGAGCAGCTTCAGCACCTGATTCTTTCCGACAAATTAAAAATCGGTGAAAAACTCCCGCCGGAGCGCCAACTCGCGGAAACGATGCAGGTCAGCCGCGCCGTCGTCAACGGCGGAATCTCCGATCTGGAAAAAATGGGCTTTCTCATCGTCAAACCCCGCAGCGGCACCTACGTCGCCGATTATCGGAGACGGGGGACCCTCGATACGCTGACGGCTATCATGAAATATAACGGCGGCCGTATCCGCAATGATGAGATTCGCTCCATCCTGGAAGTCAGAACCGCTCTTGACACATTAGCCGCACAGCTTTGCGTGGACCATGTAAGCGATGAGGATGTGCAGGTCCTTTTTGAAAAAGTAGAGCTCATCCGTACCGCCGCCAATGTCTCTGAAGCCACACAGGCAGCGTTTGAATTCCAGCATGAATTTGCCCTTATTTCGGGGAATACTTTGATTCCCCTGATATTCCAGTCATTCAAGGCTCCTATCTTTACCCTCTGGGAACGTTTCTGCACCTTATACGGAATCGATACGTTATACGAGAGTAACTACAAGACCTGGTCCTATATCCGCGACCGAGATACAGCCGGAGTTCTCAACTGGATTCAGTATACGATGAACGAATGCATTAACGGGAAATGGAAAATCTATTATTAATTCAGCAAATAAATCCCTTGAAACGAAAGCTCTGACAGTGCGTCCTGACGCTTTCGTTTCTTTTTTTGCCGCCATGCATATCGAAGGAAAGCTCTGCAAGCCCTCATCTTCCAACTTGGACGCGCTCCTGCTCTACTTCTGCCACTCCTCCACTTCATCCTTCAGCCATTTTGTCCACTCTTCAATCCCCTCTCCCGTGCGGGCAGAGATCGGAATAATTCTGGCATTTGGATTTCTCATCAAAATATTCTTCTCACATTCTTCCATATCAAAATCAAAATACGGAAGTACATCTATCTTGTTAATCAGCACCACATCGCAGATGGAAAACATAAGCGGATACTTAAGCGGCTTGTCGTCCCCTTCCGGAACGCTTAATATCATCGCATTTTTCACCGCTCCGGTGTCAAACTCTGCCGGACAGACAAGATTGCCCACATTCTCCAGAATCGCAAGATCGATATCACCAGTCTCCAAGCCTTCCAGCCCCTGCTTTGTCATGTCCGCGTCCAAATGGCACATGCCTCCGGTATGGAGCTGAATTGCCTTCACTCCCGTTTCTGAAATCGTTTTAGCATCCACATCCGAATCAATGTCAGCTTCCATGACTCCGATACGAAGCTGGTCCTTAAGCTGTTCAATCGTTCTCGTCAACGTCGTCGTCTTTCCTGCTCCCGGCGAAGACATCAGATTCAGCAAGAATACTTTCTTTTCCTTCAGCTCCTTTCTGACCTCGTCCGCACGCCTGTCATTGTCCGCAAACACACTTTGTTTGATTTCCAGAATTCTAAACTCTCCCATCCCTTTCAGCCCTCCACGTATTTGGTCATACCAATTATTTCTATTTTTTTCATTATAATATTCCGCTATGATAATGTCAATCTACATTAGATTTTTCTTAGCTTTTCAGGCTTTCGCATCATTTTCCCCACTTTGAATTCCAAATCATGTTTTTGGATGTTGGTATGACCAGTTCCAGTTCCATTCTTTCTTTATTCTTCCAATTCACTTTGAAATCGAAAAATCCTCAATCCCACCAGCAAATCATCCCCCTTGTCACGGCAATGAGAAGAGCAGGCGCATTTTCTTATACCGCCTGCTCTCATCATAAATGATTCCATTCAGAATATTTTCCCCGCCTAAAATTAAGGCTTACACTTTCCACTGCCACTCCGGCCAAAGCTCCTGACTAATTCGCATTACTTGCCGCAATCTTCACCCGGCTCCACAGATTCGCGATCTCTTTTCTGGTATTCTCATTATAGACGAACACCTCATCCATGTCATTATCCGTTCTCGGGATGTAAGCATTGATTCCCTCGAAATCGCCTCCCTCGCCGGAAAGGTCATCCATAACTTCTTGATTTGCCGACGTATAACCCACATAGCTGGAATTATCATAAGCTCCGTCATAATCGCTGGCAAAATTGATAAATGCATGCGCCAGATCCGGATTCTTCGCGTTCTTCGGAATCACCATCGCGTCTGACCACAGGTTCGTACCTGTCTCCGGAAGATAATATCCCATATCCTCGTTCTCATCCATCACATACGTCGCATCACCGGAATAAATCAGCCCCAGAGCTTTTCTTCCCTGCGCCATATTGTCGATGATCTCATCCATCACAATCTCCGGCTCCATTGTCTGTACACATTTCACCAGCCACTCATAGGCCTCATTCAGCTCCTCTTCATTCTCCGTATTCATGGAATACCCCAGAGCCTTCAGCGCCATCATAAAGCTGTCTCTCTCGGAATCATACAAGTAAATATCCCCTTTATACTTCTCATCCAGGAAAATATTGTATCCTTCCCGCTCAAGGTCCTCGATATCCACCTTATTCTTGTCATACACAATTCCCACGGTCCCCCAGAAATACGGAACCGAATACGCATTTCCCGGGTCATACGGCAGATTCTTCACCGCATCCGTAAGCTTATCCATGCAGTCCAGCTTCAAGTGGTCGAGCTTTTGCAGGTACCCCTCGGAAATCAGCCTCTGAATCATATAATCACTTGGCACAAGGATATCGTAAGCCTCTCCGTTTGCCACCTTGATATACATTTGTTCATTTGAATCAAAATTCTCCTGAACTACCTTCGCACCGGTCGCCTCCTCGAAGTCACCAATAATATTTTCGCCGGTGTATTCCCCCCAATTATAAATATGAAGCGTCTGGCCTTCAAACGGACGTTCCTCCTTCGCTCCGCCAACCCGGAAGAATACCACAAGTCCCACCACACAGACCCCTGCCGCTATGGCCGGAACCAGAATCTTCTTTTTCTTCATATCGCCTGCCTTCTGCCTTTTTGACGCAGCCACAGGCACCACATTGATCACAATCAGAACGACCGTGATGATGACGATCATCAGTGTGGAAATCGCATTGATGCTCGGATTGACTCGCTTACTCATGGTGTAAACCATGATACTGATATTCTTCACCCCGCTGCCCGTGACAAAATACGAGATGATAAAGTCATCCACCGACATGGTAAATGCGATCAGCGCCCCGGACACGATCCCAGGTGTGATCTGCGGCACGATCACCTTTGTCAGCGCCTGCCAGGGCGTCGCCCCCAGGTCCATCGCGGCATCCGCCAGATTCGGATCCAGGGAACGAATCTTCGGCATCACCGAAAGAATCACATACGGGATACAAAAAGCAATATGCGCAAGAAGCATCGTCATGTACCCCTTTTCCACCTTAAATGTGATGAACAGCAGCATAAAGCCAATCGCCGTCACAATCTCCGGATTCATCATGGGCAGGTTGTCCACCTGCTGCATCAGATCCCGCACCAACTTTTTTGATTTACTAAGCCCGATCGCGGAAATGGTCCCCACGACCGTAGAGATAAATGTCGCGATCAATGCAATACTAAACGTCGTATAAAGCGCCTCCATCATATCCCCGGAGTCCAGCATATGCTGATACCAACGCAGGGAGAATCCCGTAAAGCTGGTCAAGGATTTTCCGTCATTAAACGAAAAGATGATCATATAAAGTATCGGCAGATAGAAGAAGGCAATTACGAGAATCATCAAAATCTTTCCCACCGGACGTTTCCCTTTTTTCATAACGCCTACTCCTCCTTTCCGCCCTGGTTGCGAAGTTCCACCTTATGCACGCACATCATGAGAAGCATCATGATCACCGCCATGATCATAGAAATCGCACTGCCGAAATTCCATTCTCCTACAGTAATAAATTGATTCTCGATCACATTACCGATCAGGAAATATTTTCCTCCTCCTAAGAGCTTTGGAATAAAGAAGGAGCTGACTGCCGGCAGAAACACCAGTGTGATCCCGTTGATCACTCCCGGCAGAGAAAGCGGCAGTGTCACTCTTCTGAACGCCTGCACATTGTTTGCCCCCAGGTCCGCAGCCGCCTCCAGAAGCGAATGATCCATCTTACACAAAGCCGTATTGATCTGCAGGATCATAAACGGCAAAAAGTTATAGACCATCCCCAGAAGCACCGCACTCTCGGTATACAAAAGCTCGGTTCCTCCCAATCCGAAAATTCCTAAAAACTTCTGAATCAGGCCGCCTTCGCTCAGAAGCCCGATCCACGCGTAGGTTCTCACCAGCATGTTGATCCACATCGGGATCGTAATGCCAAGGACCAGAATATTCTGCACCCGTTCGCTGCAGCGTGAAATATAGTACGCGATCGGGTAACCGAGAAGCAGGCAGATAACGGTTGTTTTTACTGCAATCCACAGAGAACGCCAAAGAATAATCAAAAAATCCTGGTCGGTAAAAAATTTGACGTAATGGTCCAGCGTAACGGAAAAAGAAACAATACTATTTCCCGGCTGCGTAATGGAATACAGGGCGATCAATACCATCGGAAGTACCAGCATGATCACCGCCCAGACAATATAAGGGATTGCCAGCTGTGAAAATTTCTTCATTTAAAATACCATCCTTGACATTACATGAATATCTTCCGGGAAGAATGTCAGTCCGACCTCCTGACCTACCTCCGAATAATCCGTGGTATGGATTTTCAGTTCCCGCCCCGTTGTGGAGAAGGTAACCCGGTAAACGCCTTCCGTCACATTTTCCGGATCAAAATCATAATCTACACTGATGTCAACGCTCTGGTCCTCATCGCTCAGCTTCCACGCCTGCGCATTGGCCCAGGTCTTAATATCCGTATCCAGAGCCTGGGATTCCTCCAGCTCTTCTACCGTGGTCATAAAATTAAACGCCATCACCGCTTCATTTGCCTTCTCATTCTTGACAAACGGCTGATTGACCACAAAAATCGTGCGCTCGATGGTTGTCCCGTTGGAGGTGGAAAATACGACCGGATACTGCCCTTCTTCTTCCCGTACATCATATTCTATCTTGGAAATGGAAATGTAATCGTCCGTCTCCGGGTCCCATGCCTGCGCATTGGAACGCGCCACCACTTCTTTATCGTCCAGATCCTTTACATCCTCCAGATCCACATAGAAATTAGTCGCACTGATCTTCTCTTTTCCATCCTCACTGGTCACATCGTGATTCCGCGTCACATGCATCCGCACCGTTACCTGCGTACCCGGAACCGTCTCTACCATGATCTCATAGTGAACTCCTTTGAACAGGACACTCAGAACCTCACCGGTCATCTTCCCATCCTTCACATCCACAATATCGATATCCTCCGGACGGATGACCACATCCACCGGCTCTTTTTCCTTAAATCCGAAATCCACACAGTCAAACGTAATATCGTCAAACCGTACCTTATAATCCTCCAGCATCACGCCCGGGATGATATTACTCTCGCCGATGAAATTCGCCACATACCGGTTCGCCGGTTCATTGTAAATCTCCTGCGGTGTGCCCACCTGCTGGATTTCTCCGTTTTTCATGACCACAATTTTATCCGACATGGTCAGCGCCTCTTCCTGGTCGTGGGTTACGAAAATAAAGGTGATCCCGACCTCCTGCTGAATCCGCTTCAGCTCGTACTGCATTTCCTTTCTGAGCTTTAAGTCCAGTGCAGCCAAAGGCTCATCAAGAAGCAGCACCTTAGGCTCATTTACCAGGGCGCGCGCAATCGCTACCCGCTGCTGCTGTCCGCCGGATAACAATGTCGTATTCTTATTCTCAAACCCTTCCAGACCGATGAGCTTTAACATCTTCATAACCTTCTGTTCGATCACGTCCTTGCTCATCTTATTGATCTTAAGACCAAACGCGATATTCTCGTACACACTCAAATGCGGGAATAACGCATATTTCTGGAATACGGTATTCAGCTCCCGCTCATAAGGCGGCTTCTGGCTGATCTCCTCGCCGTCGAAAATAACTTTTCCCTCATCCGCTTCCAGAAATCCTCCCAGAATCCTGAGAAGCGTCGTCTTACCGCATCCGCTTGGTCCAAGAAGCGTCACAAATTCCTTCTCATAAATATCAAGGTTGACCCCTTTTAACACAATCTGTCCATCAAAATTTTTTACAATATTCCGAAACTCGATCAGTTTCTTCTGTTCCATATCACCTTCTCCTTCCTGGGACTTAAGGTGTCAGAATACTGTACAAAATTCGCAGCCGTCTGCCGTCCTTCCTTCAGGTGAACCCGGTATCGGCCATATCCCGCCGGATCTTACCTCTAAAACATTGGCGGCGTGGTGATCCACAGCACTTTTGCATCACCGCTGCCATGATTGTACAGATAATGACTCTTCGTCCCTTCTAAGTAAAATGTCTCCTGCGCCTTTAATTTGTACTTCTTACTTCCGCAGACCAATGTCACATTTCCCTTCAGCACATACCCGAACTCTTCTCCTTGGTGTGCCAGAAGCTCCTGACTTTTCTTATGGGGATGAAGTGTCAGAAGGATGGGTTCCATCTCGTTCTTCTGGGCATTCGGAATGACCCACTCGATCGTGTAATCATCCTGTACATCCTCAAAAAAGTCCTTCGTCTGGAACACAATCTGTCTCTCTTCCTCTTCACGGAAGAACTCGGACATATTCGTGCCCAGCGCTTCCAGTATATCTTCCAAAGTTGCAATACTGGGTGTCGTCAGATTTCTTTCCACCTGGGATAAGAATCCTTTGGTCAGCTCGCTGCGCGAAGCCAGATCATTCAGCGTCAGATCATTCTGTAATCGAAGCTCCTTGAGCTTCTTTCCGATATCCAAAATTACACCTCCCGTTTCCTTATTAAAGTTTTCTAATATTATACTTTCTTTTTAAATATATCGAACAGAACTTATTATACAGATACACACGGAAAATGCAAGAGGTTTTACAACATTTTACAAAAAATATTCATTTACTAAACCTCCCCGAACTTAAGTCAATACCACATCTGAACTTACACCCGACATGTGCAGCATTACAACATATAAAGAAATGTCGGATGAATTTGCTGTCTTAGGTATATCATTTTCATTCCTGTCTACCGCGACCTGAAAGTAAAAACTTTTTGTATAAAAATCTGTACAAAATTTACACTGCGCTAAAAACATGTGCTATGCAATATGCCTAATTACCACCAGAAATATGATTTCCATACTTTTCTTTATAAATAATTTAGTTTCTTTTTTGCATCTTTCACACCAAAATCCTGATATCTTGCACTGCGGCAATCACAGTGCTATAATCATGGGCAGTAAATTAAGATCAATTAATTTATATTATTTTAAGGGGGTAATCATGAAATGGAAACTTACATAATTTTTAAAGACTTAGCCATCATTCTTATTTCTGCCAAGTTATGCGGTCTGCTTGCCGCAAAACTGAAGGCTCCCCAGGTAGTCGGCGAGATTGTTGCCGGACTTCTGATCGGCCCCAGCGTACTTGGACTCGTCCAGCAAAGTGAACTGATTGCCGGCATGGCTGAGATTGGTGTCGTGCTTCTGATGTTTTTCGCCGGACTTCAGACCAGCTTAAAAGATCTGATGCGAACCGGCTGGAAAGCTCTGCTCATAGCCAGCGCAGGCGTGTTCGTTCCTTTGGCAGGCGGCTATCTTTTGTACAGTTTATACTACGGTTTCGCGCCCACCGGAAGCAGCCAGTTCTTCTCCGCTGTTTTCATCGGTACCATCCTGACCGCAACCTCTGTCAGCATTACCGTTGCATCCCTTCAGGAATTAGGCTATCTCAAATCCGAAACCGGAACAACGATCATGAGTGCTGCGATCATTGACGATGTCATCGGCATTATCGTGCTGACCTTCGTCATCGGTATGAAGGACCCGAACTCCAAACCGTCTACCGTTATCATCAGCACCGCTCTGTTCTTTGTGGCAGCGATTATTTGCGGGATGATTATCTATCATATATTTAAATACCTGGATAAGCGCTATCCGCACACCCGACGTATCCCGATCCTTGGCTTTGTACTCGCCTTTACCATGGCATATGTGGCAGAGAAATACTTCGGGATCGCAGATATTACCGGAGCATATGTGGCCGGAATCATTCTCTGCAGTATTGATGATTCCGAATACATTGCAAGAAAAGTAGACATCAGCTCCTATATGCTGTTTGCACCGGTATTCTTCGCAAGTATCGGGCTGAAGACCTCCATCGACGATATGTCGCCCTCCCTGCTGATCTTCTGTGCGCTCTTCGTCATCGTAGGACTGATCACCAAGATCATCGGCTGCGGGCTGATGTCCCGGATTCTTGGATTCCATACTTTGGATTCGCTGAAAATCGGTGTAGGTATGATGACGCGTGGAGAGGTCGCACTGATCGTAGCTCAGAAAGGACTTGCCGTAGGAATGATCAAATCCAGCTACTTCTCGGCTGTGATTTTATTGATCCTGGTTTCCTCCGTCATTACGCCGATTTTCCTAAAAATGCTTTATCAACACAAGGGCAAAGATGTTGCCGAATCGCAGACAGCAAAAGCGTAACATAGACAAATTTTAGCTGAGGCGGCATCCTCAGCGTTTACTCTGGCACGCTTGACGACCGAAATGGCCTCTGCGGGGCTGTCACTTATGCAGGTGTGGCAAATCCAAAAGAAGCAGTAGGAGTTTTCCTCAATACGGGAATTTCCTACTGCTCTATTTTTTGCTATGAATACCGAGAACCTATCCCTTAGGCTTTCACATGTGATGCTCCAAAATAATCCGTGAGTATATTAGCTGCTTATGATTGACAACTACTCTGCCAGTTCCTCGCTGCCTTGCGGGCAGCTCATATCCCACACCTTTTCCAGCCCGTCGCATTTTTCCAGAACCGGACATTCTCCTTGTACATAGGCATAAATCGGTTCGCAATCTTTATATTCCTCAATCACTTTATCCAGCTTCTCTATCAGCTTCTTCCTGTCATCCGGCATCTTTCCTCTGACACGCGCCTGAATAAAATCATGAAATCCGTCATACAGGATGCTGGCCTCCAGAAGCTCCAGCAGTCTTCTCTCTTCCTTCAGACATTCCAGTTCATCAGCAGGCACAAACGTCCCGTCTTTCACATGCACAAACAGCGGAACCTCCTTATGTAAAAACATGGAAAAATTCACCACATGGGCCGGCCGTGTCCGGTTCAGGAACGCTGCAAGCTGCTCTGCATTCTCCTGCCCCCGTCCTTTTCCTGCCACTCCGGTCATAATATGCGCATCGTATATCAGCCCCGCATTGTGCAGCCGTTCAATCGCTTCATATGCCTGCGCAAGATCATGATCCTTCTCCATAAACTTTAGTACATCGTCGAGCCCGCTCTCAATCCCCAGATACAGATGCCTTACTCCCATCTCATATAATATCCGCAGTTCCTCATCCGATTTCCTTAAGATACTTGTAACTGTGGCATCCATGTTGATACACTCGCACTCGGGAAAATACGTCCGAATCAGCTCCAGTATTTCCAGAAGCTGCCCTGTCCTAAGTCCGAACGCATTGCCATCTCCCAGGAAAATCTTCTTCGGGCTTCCGCCCACATCCTTCACCCGTTTCAGCTCTTTCTCAATCTCTTCCATCGGCAGCTCCCTGTATTTCAGATGCCGGAACAGATTACAGAACTTACAGCGATTGTAAGAACAGCCCACCATCACAGGCAGCATAAAAGATGACCGCTCCATCGGCGCCCTGCAGATCTGACCTTCGTAATTCATACTCATTCCTCCCTAATAAATCAAGTCTTTTTTCCTTTAAAATAAAGGTTTTTTAAAGTTTCTATCTCAGATGAATGAACAAGAATCATGGATATTTCTCTGTATCTGGTACGAAAATAGCTGGTT
>Ga0129308_1001429_pt1 | contig 24966 bp, 16 predicted proteins | sample L827metagenome_FD_94440 | JGI IMG/M metagenome (GOLD analysis project Ga0129308, IMG submission 94440) | Ring-tailed lemur group fecal microbial communities from Wisconsin, USA - L827 metagenome | ecosystem: Host-associated > Mammals > Digestive system > Large intestine > Fecal | place: USA... | reverse complement strand
CTGGATGCTGATCCGCATCTACCGGGTAGAAGACCTGAATACCCCTCAGCTCATCACCGTGTTTTCCGACCGCACCGATGAAGTCAGGTCGCGTCAGGTGCTGCAGGAAGCCATGATGACCGCGGAGCGCGCCAACAGGGCGAAGAGTGAGTTTCTCTCCCGGATGAGCCATGAGATCCGTACCCCCTTAAACGCCATCATCGGCATGACCACCATAGCGGCGGCTTCTGTGGAAGATCCGGCCAGGGTGGAGGACTGTCTATCAAAGATCACCTTCTCATCCAAGCATCTGCTGATGCTGATCAACGACGTGCTGGACATGTCCAAGATCGAGAGCAGCAAAATGGCGCTGCAGAACGAGCCTTTCGACATTTTCGAGATCATCAACGGATTTGTATCCACCGTTTATGCCCAGGCAAAGGGGAAGGGGATCCAGTTCAGCGAGACCATGGAGGGCTTTGGGGAAGACACCGTATTTATCGGCGATTCCCTGCGGCTCAACCAGATCCTTTTGAACCTCAGTTCCAACGCGGTGAAGTTCACCGCGCCGGGCGGTTCCATCCGTCTGGATGTTTCCAGGCATAAGATCGGAAATACCACCGACGTCCTTCGCTTTATTCTCTCAGACACCGGGATCGGCATGACGAAAGAGGCTGTGGAGCGTATCTTCCAGCCCTTTGAACAGGCCGACGCCTCCATCGCAAAACGATTTGGGGGTACGGGACTGGGCATGTCGATCACGAAAAATCTGATCGCCCTGATGGGCGGCCAGATACAGGTGGAGAGCGAACCAGGCGTGGGGACCACCTGCATTGTGGATCTGCCCTTTGAAAAAGGGGAGGAGACAGGCATAGCGGAGCCGGATTTTGAACAGCAGGGGCTGCGGGCGCTGATCGTTGACGACGAGCGGCAGGTATGCGAGCAGACCGCCGTCCTTTTGGGAAAGATCAAGATCGGCGCGGAATGGCGTCTGTCCGGCGCCGAGGGCGTGGAGCGGGTGAAGGAAGCACATCGGGAGGGGCGGGATATCGACCTGTGTCTCATTGACTGGAAGATGCCGGATATGGACGGCGTCGAGGTGACGCGGCGCATCCGCCGGGAGGTTGGGTACGACGTTCCCATTGTTATGATCTCAGCCTATGATGTCTCAGAAGTGGAAGAAGAAGCCCGAGCTGCAGGCGTCAACGGCTTTCTTCCCAAGCCCCTCTACCGTTCCTCTGTCTACGCTGTCATCAAGGCGGCCCTGGAACACAAGGGGCAGTTCTTCAATACAGGGGCGCCAAAACCGGCAGGCAGGCCGCTGGATGGTCTTCGTCTGCTGATGGCGGAGGATAACGCCCTCAATCAGGAGATCGCGGCGACGCTGCTGCGCATGAGCGGAGCTGTGGTAGACTGTGCAGAGGACGGCAGGCAGGCGCTGCAGGCCTTTCTGGCGTCAAAGCCCGGTGATTACGACGCCATTCTGATGGATGTACAGATGCCGGTCATGGATGGGCATGAGGCCGCAAGGAATATCCGGGCTTCCGGTCATCCGCAGGCGCTGACGATCCCCATCATCGCCACGACGGCCAACGCATTCAGCGACGATATCTCCGCCGCCCTTGCGGCCGGAATGGACGCTCATGTCAGCAAGCCGCTGGATATGGCGCAGCTCTGCAAGACACTTGCGGATTGTATGCGCAGGGCGGATGGGTGAAAGAAAGACGTTAGAGAGAACATAAATTAATGATCAAAAGGAGCGGTCGGCTGTGGAAAAACGGTTTAAAATTTCGATGGGGCGGGGAACAGCTGTCCTTCTGGCGGTACTTCTGGCCGCCCTGCAGGTCTCCGTCGCGGGGGCCGCGGAGCAAGAGCCCCGGGTGCTCAGGGTCCCCTTCCCGGAGGTGAGGGGGATCACTGAGACGGCTGCTGACGGCAGCCGTCAGGGCCTGGTGGTGAACTACTTGAACGAGATCGCAAAGTATACCGGCTGGGAGTACGAGTACATAGAAACTGACGGAGACCAAATGATCGCGGAGTTTCTGGAAGGAAAGTACGATCTGATGGGAGGGACCTATTATTCTCCCGGATTTGAGGAGTACTTCGCCTATCCGGATTACAATATCGGGTATAGCAGATCGGTGCTCATGGCCCGTGAGGATGACGACAGCATCAACAGCTACGATCTGCGGAGCTTCAACGGCAAGACGATCGGCGTTTATGAGCGGGCGGTGGAGAACATCCGCAGACTGAAAGAATATCTGTCCATGCACGATCTGGACTGCGGGATACGCACCTACAGTTTCGAGCAGCTCACCTCGGAGGGTAAGCTCTACCCCTATCTGGAAAACGGTGAGGTCGATCTGCTTCTCGGGAATGGATTCGAGGATCCGCCGGGGTTCCGCATCGTCGCATCCTTCGAATCGCAGCCTTACTATATCGTGGCCAATGTGGACGATCAGGAGATCTTAGAGGGACTGAACATGGCCTTGGAGAAGATCGCAGATTCCAATCCAAATTTCAGTGCGGAGCAGTATGCGGCTAATTTCCAGAACGAGGGCGCCGTCGGCATTCGGCTCAGTGGGGCGGAGCGGGACTATGTCAGGAGCAGGGACGCCGTCACCGTGGCGGTGCCCGAGAGCTACCATCCCCTGTTTTGTCTCAATTCGCCTGACAGTCTGCACAGGGGGATCGTACCGGATGTTCTCGACGAGGTAGCGGAGTTTACGGGGCTGACCTTTACCTATGTCAGTACCGGTACCTACAGCGACGCGGTGCGTATGGTCCAGCGTGGGGAAACGGATATGCTCTGTTATTACATAGGGACGGAGGAAGCGTCGATCCGGCAGGGACTGACTCTCACAGCGCCCTATGTGGATCTGAATAATATTGTGGTGCGCAACAAGGCGTCCACCTATCCGGACGATGGCCTGGCCTGCGCCGTCATCGAGGGACAGGGGCTGCCCGCTGGGATCGAAGCGGCCGAGATACAGGCTTATCCCACCATGACAGACGCGCTGCGGGCGGTAAACAGGGGCGAGGCTGACTTTATTTACGGTCTGGCCAGCCGGTTGGAAGTGGATATCCAGCGTTATCATTTTTCGAATCTAGTACCCGTGACCCTGATCAACGATCGCAGCGATCTCTCGTTTGCACTGGGACGGCCCGCCGATCCCGACCTGCTGACCATCCTCAACAAAGCGATCAACAGCCTTTCACCCAAAGAACGCTCGACCATCCTGGACCGAAATATGATCTCCATCGGCACGAGCAAACTATCGCTGACAGAGCTTATTTACGCTGATCCCGTGATTTTTGTCGCCGTACTCACGCTGTTTCTTCTGGCATTGGCGGCGGCCTTGTTCTGGATCTATCGGACGCGGATGCGCGCCGCCCTTATGCAGAGCGATCTGGAGAAGGCCGAGGCGGAGAGCCGTGCCAAGGGAGAATTTCTCTCCCGCATGAGTCATGAGCTCCGTACTCCCATGAACGCCGTGGTAGGTCTCACGGACCTCACCGACATGATGGAAGGGGTGCCGGCCGATGTGCGGGAGAACCTGTCCAAGCTTCGCTCCTCGTCCCACTATATGCTGGACCTGATCAACGACATTCTGGACATGAGCCGTATTGACAGCGGCAGGCTGTCGCTGGCCGACGAGCTTTTTTCCATGGAACGCATGCTGGGCGAGATCCAGGCGATGATGGAGCCCGAGGCGCATAGGAGAAAATTGACGTTCAGAATGGAAAAGGAGATCGCCCACGCCTGTGTCACCGGCGACGTCATCCGCCTGCGGCAGGTGTTCACCAACCTGCTCTCCAACGCCTTCAAATTCACTCCGGCGGGAGGCTCTGTCCTCCTGCGGGCAACGGAGGAGGAAGGAACAGACACGGAGGCCGCCTTCACTTTCCAGGTGATCGACACGGGAACCGGAATTGAGCCGGAGGATCAGGAACGCATTTTTGAGAGCTTTGAGCAGGTGGGCACCAGCCGTTCCAAAAGCCAGGGAACGGGACTGGGTCTGCCGATCAGCAGAAACATCGTATCCAAGATGGGCGGCGAGCTGCAGGTCAAGAGCAGGCCCGGTCAGGGAAGCGAGTTTTACTTTACCGTCACACTGCCCCTGGGAAATTCCCAGGAAGCTATTATGGGCGGACAGGAAGGGCGGCGTGAGGATAAACTGCTGGATGGCGTCAATATCCTTCTGGCGGAGGACAACGATCTCAACGCTGAGATCGCGGCGCAGCTTCTGGAGATCCAGGGCGCGAAGGTATGCCGGAGCGTGAACGGCAGACAGGTGCTCAGGGCGTTCGCCGAGAGCCGGCCGGGCGCGTTCCAGGTAATTCTCATGGACATTCAGATGCCTGAGATGAACGGACTGGAAGCCGCCCGCGCCATCCGGGCTCTGGAGCGCCCGGACGCGGCGGCGATCCCTATTGTGGCTATGACAGCGAATACGTTCAAGAAGGACGTGGACGCCGCCATGGACGCCGGCATGAGCGGCTTTGTCTCCAAGCCGCTGGACGTGGACTATCTTTACCATATTCTGCGGGATCTGCTTGACGGCGCTTCCCAATAGCGCACGCTGAGACTAGGCCATTTGGCTGACAGCCACATAGACGTTGGAGATCTCATACCAGGTGGCAAAATCCACCGTTCCCGACTGGGGCAGGTGAAAGATCTTCTGAAATTCTTTGACGGCCTGCAGTGTGGTATCGCCGTATACGCCGTCCACACGCTGTTTTGGTATGGCCGGATAGTTGTCGGAGATCTTGTTGAGCTGCTGCTGGATCGTCCGGACATCTTCCCCGCGGCTGCCGGGCTGCAGCACGACGCCGCTGTAAGAGCGGGGAACGCCTTCTACTTTTTCAGCCTGGGCCAGATAGATATCCGAACCGTAATAGGTGCGCAGTATGCTCACAGCGTCCATGCCCTGTTCCCCGAGAGCCTGAGAGCCCCATTGGGAAAGTCCGCCGCACTGGACGCGACGGCCGTCGCAGTATTGAGTGAACAGCGGCTGACGTATGGTTTCTCTGGTGATGTAGGTGGTGAACAGCTCGTCTGTTACCGTGGAGATCTCTTCAAAAATATTTCTTCCATGGCTGTAGGCCTGGTCGTATGCGGTTGAATTGGTGATAGTAAAATTCTTTCCTTTTCCCCGGTACCACTCCGTATAGACGCGGTTCAGCGTGAAAGAGAGGATCGCAAGGACATTTGCTTTGATGGTCTCCACAGGCCAAGTGGAATAGATCTCACAGCTGGCTACATTTTTTATGTAATCCTTGAAGGGCACCCAGATGTCGCTGGCCGAATCGTCCTGGGGAGTGCCCAGGTGGACGATCATATATTCCGGTACGACCGGTTCAGGCAGCACGATAAAGCCGCCGGGGCCGGGCAGCGGTTTGACCTCATCCTCAGGGATCTTCGGCGGGTAATCGCTCCACAAAACATGAGGATCGATGAGGAGGTTGCGGACGTTAAAGCCGTCGGGTACCGCAGGCCGCACAGCGGCGTTCTGTATGGCCAGGCAGCCAGGCAGAATTTGTACGCCTGCAAAGTTCAGTGTTTCCCACTGACCGGCGCTGACCGTCACGTTATAAGACGCATAGGGTCTTGCGGCGTTTCTGCCACGGGAAAGATCCGGCGGCGGAGCGGGCCGTTCTATCTCGGCCGTCTGGCCGGAATCATCGGTCTGAAGCACCTCCAACACCGATCCGTCGGCCGGGTCTGTGATCCGGACCGTGGCGCCGGCTACCGGCATACTGTTTCTTTCACTGCAGACGGACACCTGCAGCCGGCCTTTCTCGTTATCATTCATATTCATAATCTCCCCCTTTACTCATACTATTTATAATGGAAATCCAGCTCGATATGATAGATTTTTGAGGGGAGAGCGATGGAGTACATTGTAAAGTATCACGGAGACATCCGATTTATGAGCGTTCAGATCGAGATCCTGAGCAGCAGTTACGCCATCGCGGAATTGAGCGCCGGCGAGGCGGAGGAGCTGCTGTCTTTCAGGGAGATTGAGTATCTGGAACCGGCGAAAAAACTGCTGCTGTCTGCGGATCGGGGGATGGACGTTTCCTGTATCACGCCGGTCCATCAGGAAAATGGATACCACCTCACCGGCGCCGGCGTGGCTGTGGGGATCATCGACTCCGGTATCGATCTGTCTCACCCCGAATTTCGCAATTCGGACGGGAGCACAAGAATACTCTCCCTGTGGGATATGACGGCTGTTGGAACGCCGCCCGCGGGATTTTATAAAGGCGCGGAGTTTCAGGGAAGCGACATTGATGCCGGCGCTGCGGAAAGCCGGGACAGCGTGGGCCACGGCACAGCGGTGGCGGGGATCGCGGTGGGAAGGAGCGGCGCTGCGCCTCAGGCTTCCATCGTGGCGGTCAAGCTGGGCGATGCGGATTCCCGGACCACCGATATGATGCGGGGGATCAAATATGTTATCCACAGGGCGCAGCAGCTGGGCATGCCCTGCGTCATCAATCTGAGTTATGGATCCAACAACGGCTCTCACCGGGGCCAGTCTCTGTTTGAGACGTTTATCGACGAAATGTCGCGCTGCTGGAAGACAGTGATCGTGTGCGCGGCGGGCAATGAAGGATACGGGGGCCACCATTTCAGCGGCAGACTCACCTCGGGCGGTACGGTGGATGCGGAGTTTACGGTAGCTTATCACAGAAATGATCTGTATCTGACTTTGTGGAAAAATTTTGCAGACGTTACCGGATATGAGCTGTTTCTGCCCGGCGGTCAGTCCACCGGCAGGATAATACCGGCAAACCGGCGGGCTGAGATCTCGCTGGGCGGAGTGAACATTACGGTGGAATACGACGAACCCAGCCACTACACCACGGCGCAGGAGATCTACATCACTTTGGAAGAGGCGGGGGGACATATGGAGGGGCTGTGGACGCTTTCCTGCTACGGCGATCAGGTGGTAGACGGGCGTTTTGATATCTGGCTGCCCACCATAGAAGAAGTGACGGAGCGTACGTCGTTTCTGCTCCCGTGCATCGATATGACCATGACGCTGCCCGCGTCCGCAGTCACGCCCATATCGGTGGGCGGTTACCGCCCCGATACGGACGCCGTATGCCCCTTTTCCGGAAGAGGAGGATCCGTCTTTGAGAGCGGCGTGCCGCAGCTCGATCTGACGGCGCCCGCAGAGAACATCTATTCGGCCAGATCCGGCGGCGGTTACGATGTGTTTACCGGCACCAGCATGGCGGCGCCCTTCGTCACCGGCGCGGCGGCGCTTCTGATGGAGTGGGGCGTGGTCAGGGGGAACGATCCGTTTCTTTACGGTCAGCGGGTCAAGGCTTTTTTGTGCAAAAACGCGGGACGGAACTCCTATCTGGCCTATCCCAACCCACTTTGGGGATATGGCAAGCTCAACTTGTGCGCCGCGCTGGACGATCTGATGAATTACAGGAGGAGCTGATATGACGCCTTCAGAAGAGATCCGGTCCTTTATACAGTCCCCGGACACCATCGACTTTATTGCCAGGGATCCTGACTATCTCGAAGATTTTGTCAAAGAATATCCGAATATTCTTTTCACCCAGACACTCTCAGGGAGATACGCGGTGGGCTATATCGACAAAGCTCATTACAGTCAGATGACAGCGTCGCTGGGCACGGGATTCATCAGCAACGCTCCTGTTCTTCTTGGGATCCTGGACCGGCCGCCTCTGGACGCCGCCGGCATTATTCCGGTCCACAACCAGCCCTATCTGGATCTGAAGGGGGGAGGCGTGCTCCTGGGTTTTGTGGACACGGGGATCGATTATACCCAGGAAGTCTTTCGCTACGAGGATGGCAGCAGCAAGATCTGTTCGATCTATGATCAGACTGCGGAGGGAGATCCGCCGGAAGATTTTTATTTTGGACGGGAATACACCAATGAGCAGATCAATGAAGCGCTGGGAAAAGAGGATCCCTACACCATCGTACCGCAGCGCGATCAGGCGGGACACGGCACATTTTTGGCCTCCGTTGCGGCTGGGCGGGAGAACGGAGATTTTGTCGGGGCCGCGCCGGATGCGGAGATCATAGCTGTCAAACTGAAAAAGGCCGGGCCCTTTTATCGGGAAAAATATTGCGTTCCGCCGGAACAGGAAAACGTATTTGAATCCAGCGCGGTGATGATCGGAATCGAATACATTTTGAGAAAGGCCCGGGAGCTGGGGCGGCCGGTGGTCATCTGCATTGGTCTGGGAACCAATTTCGGCAGTCACGACGGATTCAGTATATTTGAAGAATATCTGAGCGGCATATCCAATCGAAAGGGAGTATGTGTGTGTGTAGCCGCAGGGAATGAAAGCCAGGAGCGCCATCACACGGAGGGAAAGATCACCACGGAAGGCGGGGCGCGGAATATCGATCTGAGAGTGGGGGAGCGCGCGGGAAATATCTGCGTTTCTCTGTGGAATACGGTAGCCGACCGGTTGTCCGTGTCCATCCGTTCCCCTTCGGGAGAGCTGGTGGGACGCGTTCCAGCCAAGACAGGCCCCGGCACCGAGGTAAAGCTGATCCTGGAGAATACCCGGGTGAACGTGGAGTATCACTTCCCTTTGGAGGGAAGCGGCGGTCAGCTGACAGTGATCCGCATATTGGATGCGACTCCAGGCATCTGGACCATCACCGTACACGGCGATATTCTGCTGAACGGCCAGTATCACGCCTGGCTGCCCATGTTCGGTTTCGTATCGCCCGATGTGGAATTCCTGTCCGCGTCGCCTTACTGTACCGTGACCATCCCGTCCACGGCTGCAGGCGTCATCAGCTGCGGCGCGTATAACAGCCTCAATCAGAGCCTGTATATCCAATCCTCCTGGGGGCCTTCCCGGGAGAACGTCATGCTGCCTGATCTGGTGGCGCCGGGGATGAACATCGGCGGATATTTTCCCTACGGTTTTGGAGCCATGAGCGGAACCAGCGGCGCCGCCGCCATCGCGGCCGGCGCATGCGCGCTTCTGATGCAGTGGGGCGTGGTAGATGGAAACGATCTGGCGCTGAGCACCTATCAGATCCGCGCCTATCTGATCAGAGGCTGTGTAAAGAGCGCGGCCATGAATTATCCCAACGAGAAATGGGGCTACGGCGCATTGAATCTGATGCAGACCTTTCACCTGATGCGGGAATTGTAAGAGAAAGTAAACAATTACCCGTGATAATGAGAAAAAGTAAAATTCTTGGAGCACTGGATCAGTTTCTTTGCCCCGCTGTGAAGATAACTGTCCTGCTTCCAGACTAGAGCGATTTGAAGAATGATCGGATTTTTTAATGGGATATGCACGATTTCGTCGTTTCTGGGAACGATGATGTTGTAGAGAAAAGAAGAGGCCAGCTCATGGTTTATCATGTGCTGTATGGTGTATACCTGATCGGAAAAAAAGATGATATTCGGGGCCACGTTCTCTTTGTGAAACTGCTCCGACAGAAGTTTGTTTTCAACCGAATCAGGGCGGACGAGAACCAGCGGTTCCTCTTTCAGCTTGTCAAACGTAATTTCGGTTTCTTTTGATAAGGGATTGTTCACGTGGACGCAAAAAACAAGAGAAACATCCAGAAGGTGGACATGACATAACCTTGAGAGGTTGATATCGTTGGTCACGATAAGTCCGATATCGATCTTTTCCATTTCAATATGTTCTAAGATCTCGTTTGTGTTTAATTCTGCCAAGTCTAAGATCAAATTGCTGTCGAATTCCTGAAGCTCCTGGTAAAAGGGAGGGAGCAGACAGCTTCCCACAAGCGGCGAAACGCCAAATTTTACAGTATTGTTTTTGTTGTTGATATCGCGGGCGGATGTGTAGAGCAGGCTGACTTCACTTAGGATCCTGTTGGTCCGTTCCAGAAAATTTCTCCCGTCGGCGGTAAGGAAAAGCGAGTTGTTGCATCGATTAAAAAGGCTGATCTCAAATTCTTTTTCCAGCTCTCTGATGGATTTTGAGATCGCAGACTGCGATATGTGAAGTTCCTGCGCAGCTTTGCTGATATTTTCATACTTACATGTAACCTGAAAATATTGTAATTGATTAATATTCATTTTGTCACCTGTCTGATCCTGTCAGAATGCGCATATGTTAAAACATTATAGCATATTTTAATTCTTTTAAGCGGAAATATGATCATTCAAAACCGTGATTTTTTTTCATAGTATCCAGATGAAAAGTCGGCCTTCCGAAAGTTCATAGACCCATGAAGAATCGATTCTTTTCATTTCGCATCAGACATGATAGTTTAAGGGTATCAAAGGGCTGATCGCGCGGTGAAGCTATCGAATCAATTGATAAAGGAGGGTAATTATGACTTTGACAACAGGCGATATCATTGTAATTGTGTGTTACTTTTTATTGATCGTGGGAATTGGACTTTATTACTCTAAAAAGATCACATCCAGTGAAAGTTTCGTGGTTGCGGACCGCTCGCTCAATATGAAAGTAATGATCGGAACAACGGTCGCGACCTGCATGGGATCGGGCGCGGTAATGGCTGACGTGGGTTTTACTTACGAGTCGGGCGTGGGGGCGTTGATCGTCATTGCAACATTCAATGTGGGCTGGATCGCTTTGATCCTCATGTCGAGAAAACTGAGGGCTTCCGGCTGTACGACGCTGCCGGACTTTCTGGGAAAGACCTACGGCCATTCGACGAAGACCATTGCGGCCATTGTAACGCTGGTGGCGATGGTTGCCTCCACTGCGGCGCAGATCGCAGGCTGTGGAACGATCATGGCGGCCCTGGGGCTTACAAGCAAGACCACAGGGATCCTGATCGGATTCGTAGTGATCATGCTGATCACGATCTTCGGAGGATTATATTCCGTCGCCATTACCGATACCATCCAGGCAGTCCTGCTGACGCTGGGGATCGGGATCATTCTTCCCATCGTGGCCTTCAAGGCCGCAGGGGGCGTCGGCGAAGTATTCTCGACCGTGGACCATGTGAATGCAAACATCTTAGATCTGGGATCGATCTCGGCTATCGAGATCATCGGGTACATCTTTGTCTATATATTCAACGCGGGTTCTCATGCGGGATATTCACAGAGGATCATGGCCTCGGTGGACGAAAAAACAGCGGTAAGAGGCTCCATCTGGTCTAATTTGATCACATTAGTCATGGCATTCTCCATCGTGTCGGTCGCTTTTTGCGCGTACAAATTGATCCCTGGACTGGAAGATCCGGAAATGATCGTTCCTCTGCTGATCGGACAGCTGTTCCCGCCGGTGGTCAGAGGCGCACTGCTGGCATCCCTGATCGCTCTGGTCATCTCGACGGCGGACAGCTTCCTGCTGCTTCTGGGAACCACCTGCGCCAACGATATCTATCGTTCCTTCAAACCGGATATCAGCGGCGATCAGCTGTTAAAGCTTTCCAGGATCTTTACCGTCGCCGGAGGAGTGATCGCTCTTGCCCTTGCATTGACAGGCGGCAACGTATTTACGCTGATGAGGTCCGGCGGCGCCGCATATGGTGCGGGCATGTTCATTCCGCTTCTCTGCGCGTGCTTTGCAAAGAACCTGAAAACAAAGGCCATCAACATCGGCATGATCCTGGGCTGCTTTACCACACTGATCTGGAATGCGGTATGGAAAGCTTCTACTGGAGTAAACGGCGTGATCGTAGGCGGCTTGATCTGCCTGATCTGTGTATTTTTACTCTCGGCGATCTTCAAAAATGATCAAAGGCCTGAAACACAATCAGTTTAATGAAGGGGGATAAGGTAAAAATGAGAGAACGGATCAGCGAGCCAATGTCCGATTATTACAAGAACGAGGTGGAACTTCCGCTTCTGCTGGACGATTACGATAACCTGTTTGAAGAAGAATTATATGTACAGCGGGCCTATGCGGTCATGCTGATCAAAAGCGGCATCATCAGCCCGGAGGACGGCAAAAAGATCGTTGAGGGACTGGATCATGTAAAACGAAATCTGAAAAGAGAAGATCTGGACATCGACAATGAAGATCTGTATTTCAATGTTCAGCACAGCCTGGTGGAGAAGATCGGGATTGAAGCAGGCGGAAAACTCCATATGGGCAGAAGCAGAAACGATATCGGGTCGACGCTGAACAGGATCACAGTCCGGAAAACGACACTCTCTGTCATGGAAAGTCTGATCGCGCTTCAGAGAGAACTGGTTCGAAAATCAAGAGAAGAGCAGGATGTGATCATTACGGGATATACACACACGCAGCCGGCGCAGCCTACCTGCATGGGTCACTATTATACCGCGATCTTCAGCGCTCTCAGCCGGGATTTTCAGAGACTGAAAGCCGCGTTTCAAAACGCGAACCTTTCTCCCTATGGCACCGCCGCTTCATTAGGCGCCACATTCCCTGTGGATCGAGAGCTGCTTGCCGATCTGCTGGGGTTTGACGGAATACTGGAAAATTCACTGGACTGCATTGCGTCCAAGGATTTCCTTCTCGAAGCAGAGATGGCCTTTGTAAATATGGGCATCACGCTGAGCAGGTTCGCACAGGATCTCTATGTGTGGAGCACCTTTGAATTCGGTCTGCTGGAGTTTGGCGGACAGATCGCGGTATGCAGCTCGATCATGCCGCAGAAGAAAAATGCTTCCGGAATCGAATATGCGAAGTCAAAAGCGGCGCATCCCATCGGGACCCTGGCCAGCACACTGGCGACTTTGAAAAATATTCCCTTCACCAATTGCATCGACATTCATGAAGCCCTCTGGTACTACAGCAGCGGGGTGAAGGAAACAAATAAGATGTTGGGCGTTATCACGGAATGTCTGAAGTATTCTCACATAAACAGAGAACGGGCATATAAGGCGGCGTCCCGCAACTTCTGCACCGTAACGGGACTGGCCGATCATCTTGTCAGGAAATATGATATCTCCTTTGATCAGGCCCATCACATCGTAGGAACCATGGTGGGATCTGCCACAGACGATGGAACGGGGATCGACGGGATGACGGGCGAACTGCTGAAAGCGGTATCCGAAGAATATCTGGGAAGAACGCTGGAGATATCCGATGAGGAACTCAGGACAGTACTGGATCCCTATCACAACGTACAGGCAAAGGTCACTTACGGCGGCCCGCAGAAAGATTCTGTGGAAAAGATGATCAGGGAATCGGAGGAGAGAGTGCGGGAAGAAGAACAGTGGCTTGAAAACGCAAGGAAAAAGATAGAAGCCGGATACGCAAAGATCAGCATGGAGGAACGGCAAATCATAAATGCATAAAAAAGCAAAAGCTGGCGAAAGATGATCCGCCAGCTTTTGTTTTGAAGCTCGGCGGCGCTCCTGTGAAAGGAATAATAGTTGTTTGAAAAATCAAGGGCCTGAGTTATAATAAATAGGGTGGCAGTAACCTGTCTTCTGAAGTAAAAGCCGCTGTTAAGGAGTATGATCCATGTCTGATGAAAACCTGGTCAATTTGCTGGACGCGCTGAGTGAGATCAGCATATATGTTTTCGAGGAAGAAACGCACCGCCTTCTCTATATGAATGAGCGCTGCCGCAGTACGGGACGGGGGAACGCCGTTATCGGGGCCATATGTCATGAGATCTGGCCTGAGGTGTGCGCCAACTGTCCGCTCTGCGCCATGGGGGACAAGGGCTCCGGTCACATAGTCTGCTATGATCCGCTGCTGAAGACCACGGTGGACGTCACCGCTGACCGGATCCTGTGGGACGGCTTCGTTAAGGCCGTTGTGGTGACGGCGTCTCCCCATCGGCTGAGCTTTGAGGAAGAGCAGGGATTGCAAAAGATCGAACGAATGTACGCCCAGAGTCTAGTGACGGTATTCGATGAATGCATCATCGCCAATCTGACCGCGGATTATTATGTCAATTGTCAGAAGGACGCTCTGTGGTCCGATATACCGGAGCGTGGAAATTTTGGCGCCGAAAACCGGAAATACGCGGAGCGGGCTGTGCATCCGGACGATCTGGAGCTCTTCAACGCGACCTTTTCCCGGGAGGCCATGCTTCAGCAGTTCCATGAGGGGAAAAAACAGATATCCAGACGTCTGAGACGGCTGCGCGGCGACGGCGCTTACCACATGGTGGAGTTTACCGCAGCCCGCGTCCAGCTGTCGGGGGAGAAAGATTGCTGGTGCGTTTTGGTATACCGTGATATGCAGGAGGAATACGCGCTGGAGCAGGAGCGCAATGTGGAGATCAGCCAGCTTGCCACGGCGGCCCGGATCGCGTATCAGATGCTCATCGCGGTCAATCTGACGCAGAACACCTACCGCATGCTGGAATACGAGCGCTATCCCGTTAAAAAGCCCCCGGAGTCGGGCTGCTTTGAAGAACTGCTGGAATTTGAGTGCGCCGCCGTCCACCCGGACTACAGGCAGGAATTTATGCGGAAATTTTCCCGGAGATCCCTGATGGATCTCTATTCCAATGGAGGGCGCATCGTTTCCATGGAGGTGCCCCACGTGGGAGAGGACGGGGTCTATCATTGGAATTTTACCCAGGTAGTGCGGGTCGAAAGCCCTTACACGGACGATATGATCGAGCTCACCCTTTCGCGTAATATTGATGAAGAACGCCGGATGCAGGCGGAGGCGCTGGAAAAGGAGCGTCAAGCCAAGCAGCTCCTTGAAGAAGCCCTGCAGAAGGCGGAGAAGGCCAGCAGCGCCAAGAGCGACTTTCTCTCAAAGATGAGCCACGACATCCGCACACCCATGAACGCTATCATTGGAATGACAGAGCTGGCGCAGCTTCATATCGGCGAAGAGGAAAAGCTGAGAGATTATCTGAAAAAAATCAAGGCCTCTGGTTCGCATCTTCTGGGATTGATCAATGAAGTGCTGGACGTCAGCAAGATCGAAAGCGGCACGGCTCAGCTGGCGGAGATGGAATTCAGCCTTCTCGATCTGATCCGCGATACGGTGGAGATCGTCCGGATCTCGATGGAAAACAGGCGGCAGGAGCTGACTGTGCGGATCGATGACGGACTTCACGCTCAGGTACATGGCGACGCGGGGAGACTGCAGCAGGTCCTGGTCAATATACTGGAAAACGCATCGAAATATACGGAGGAGGAGGGAAGGATCACCTTCACTCTGGAGGAGCTCAAAAAAGAGGAAGAGGCGCGCGTGGGCACTTATCGCTTTGCCGTTGAGGACACGGGGATCGGTATGGAGCCCGCATATCTGGGGCACATCTTCGAGCCCTTCAGCAGGGCGGACGACAGCCGGATCAGCAAAGTGGCGGGAACAGGTCTGGGAATGACCATCGTAAAAAATCTCGTGACGATGATGGGCGGTGATATTCAGGTGGAGAGTGTGTACGGGAAAGGGTCCAGGTTTGTCGTCACCCTCTGTCTGAACAAATGCGACGCTCACCCATCCGCGGGGCAGGATGCGGATGCGGGGCCGGGGCCCTCCCTGGTCGGTCTTCGCGTTCTTCTGGTGGAGGATAACGAGCTCAACCGCCAGATCGCGGTGGAAATGCTTCAGATCCTGGGGGCGGAGATCGAGATCGCGGAGGACGGGCGGCAGGCTGTGGACGCTGTCCGCGCCCATCCGCCGCTTTACTATGATATCGTGTTCATGGATGTTCAGATGCCGATTCTGAACGGTTACGAAGCCACCAGAGAAATCCGCGGCTCCGGCATGGAGCGGATCGACGAACTGCCGATCATAGCCATGACGGCGGACGCGTTCACAGAGGACGCCAAACGGGCCCGTCTGGCGGGGATGAACGGACATCTGGCAAAACCGATCTCTATCAGTCAGTTGAGGGACGCTTTGTCAAAGTGCGGCGCCTGGAAAGAAAGAAATAAAACATATCCTCCGGAGTGATTCCTCACAATAGCTGGACTTCCGATCTCGGCGCGGCAGGATCCCGCTTTGACAGTTTATATGGGACGAACATGCTCCAAAGCTTTATTCTGATGCCATCAGCGTTTTTTTTCCAAGAGACGGTACACCAGCTTTGAAAGGATGAATAGTTGTTTGAGAAATCAGGAGCCTGGGTTATAATAGATAAGGCGGCAGAAGGCCGCTGGTATGGAGGAGGTATGCCTGTTGAAAATCGAATCGATCCGGATAAAAAATTATAAAGTGCTTCAAAATGTGGTGGTAAATGAGATTCCAAGTATGGCCGTTTTTCTCGGACAAAATGGAGCCGGAAAAAGCACTTTTTTTGATGTTTTCGGTTTTTTGCACGATGCACTGCAATCAAATGTCAAGGCGGCATTGTCGAAAAGAGGGGGATTTAAAGAAGTAATATCGCGCGAACAGACAGGCAGTATCGAGTTTATGATCAAATTCAGACCTTCAGAAAACGAGCCTTTGATCACTTATGAATTGAGTATTGGATTGTCAGAAAAAAAGTATCCAGTGGTAGAGAAAGAGATTCTGCGTCTCAGGAGAGGTCAAAATGGTGCCCCCTGGAAGGTGCTTGAATTCTCCAATGGTGAAGGTGTGGCCGCAGATGGCGAATTGAGCTCCTATGAAGACGTGAGATTAGCGGAACGATCGAAGCAAAAGCTGGATTCCCCTGATATTCTGGCGATAAAAGGACTGGGGCAGTTTAAAGAATTCAGTGCGGTGTCGACCTTGAGAAAGCTGATCGAGGACTGGTATGTTTCGGACTTTCATATAGAAGATGCCAGAGGAGTAAAGGACGCTGGTTATAGCGAAAGAATATCAACCTCTGGCGATAATTTGGCGCTTGTTGCAAAATACATGTATGATAATCACCGGGAAGTTTTTGACGAAGTCCTGAAGAAGATGGAACTTCGGGTACCTGGCGTAGAGCGAGTGGCAGCGCAGGAAACGGAAGATGGGCGCATCGTTTTGCGCTTTAAAGATGGCAAATTTAAAGACCCGTTTGTTTCGCGATTCGTTTCAGATGGGACCATAAAAATGTTTACGTATCTCATCCTGCTTCACGATCCGGAACAGCATGCATTGCTCTGTGTAGAAGAGCCGGAGAATCAGCTGTATCCACATTTGTTGGAAGAACTGGCGGAAGAATTCCGCATTTATGCAGAGTCGGGAGGGCAGGTATTTATTTCGAGTCATTCGCCTGATTTTTTAAACGCCGTGCTGCTGGATGAACTGTACTGTCTTGTGAAGGAAAATGGTTACACTAAGATCTACCGCGCAGCAGAAAATGAGATGATATGCAGCCTTTATAAAAGCGGAGATATGCTCGGACAGTTATGGCGTCAGGGTCTGTTGTTGGAGGAGTTACTGTAATGAATCTGATCATTATGACGGAAGAGCGGTCTATGCAGGAACTGTTGGAAAAAATCCTGCCTCCCATACTGCCTGAAGATGTATATTTAAAAGTTATACCCCACAGCGGAAAAAGCGATCTGCAGGCGTCGATTCCTAGAAAATTAAAAGCGTGGAATGTGCCTGAAACGAGGTTTATCATTGTACATGATCAGGACAGTGCAGACTGTATAAAACTGAAAAAGAATCTACAGCATGTGTGTGACCAATATAGAGACGGTGTGTTGATACGTATCGCTTGTGTGGAGTTAGAATCTTGGTATTTCGGTGACATGGCAGCGGTAGCAGAGGCTTATGGAAAACCGGATCTGATCCCATTGTCTAACAAAAGTAAGTACCGAATTCCGGATAAGATACAGAATCCAAAAGACGAATTAAGGAAAATTTTGCCTGAACATCAGCAGATTGGGGGAGCACGAAGAATAGGTAAGCACATGAATATTGGCAGAAACACTTCAGAAAGTTTTCAGATGTTTATATCCGGTGTCAAGAAAATTACTGGTTCTGTAACATAATTTCAAAAGATGGAATATCGATAAATGGATATGGTACGGCGGAATACATAGTTAGGAGAAATAGAAGCAATGGAAATCTATCTGATGCGTCACGGGGAAACGGATTGGAACAAGGCAGGGAAGATCCAGGGCAGCGCGGATATACCGCTGAATGAATACGGAAGGCAGCTGGCGAAAATGACGGCGGAAGGTCTCAGAGATACCTATTTCGATCTTGCCTACACAAGTCCGCTGATCCGCGCTGCGGAGACTGCGCAGATCGTGGCGGGGAGCAGGGGAATACCGGTCATCGCGGACCGCCGTCTGCAGGAAATGGATTTCGGAAGCAGCGAGGGCTCGGAGATCTCCCGCTGCGCCGCTGATGAGAACTCCGTTCTCTATACCTTTTTAAAGAAGCCGGAGCTGTATGTGCCTGCGGACGGCGAAGCTTTCTCCGACGTGGAGGAGAGGAGCAGAAGTTTTATCCGTCAGGTGCTGGTGCCCAATGAAGAAAAATGGACACGGATCCTTATCACTGCTCACGGAGCGTTCATCCGCTGCTTCCTGAATTGCATCGAACATCGTCCTCTGGCGGAGTTCTGGGAGGGGATACCCCAGAGAAACTGTGCCGTCAATATTCTGGAATGCCGGCAGGGAAAGCTGAGCATTCTGGAAGAAGGTAAATTGTATTATCAGGTCTGATCACCTTTCTGTTTTCGAAGCCAATCGGTCTGCGCGCTCTGTCAAAAGGCTGCCGTAGTCTGGCAGCTCTCTGACGTACTCCTCCTTCAGCAGGGGGGAGGTGAGCAGAAAGTTGGCCGTGGACTGGTTGTTGGCCGCCGGAATATCGTAGACTACAGCGATCCGCAGCAGCGCTTTTACATCGGGGTCGTGGGGCTGGGCTTCCAGGGGGTCCCAGAAGAAGATGAGCATGTCGATGCCGCCTTCCGCGATCCTGGCTCCTATCTGCTGATCGCCGCCCAGAGGACCGCTTTTGTATGCGGTCACCGGAAGGCCCGTGGCTCTGGCGATCAGTGCGGCGGTGGTCCCGGTGCCGCAGAGCTGGTGTTCCTCCAGAACAGTCCTGTTTTTCTGGCACCATTCGATGAGTTCGTCCTTGCGGTGGTCGTGGGCCACCAGGGCGATCCTTTTTTTTGCGGGTACGGTGTTTTTTACTTTGTCGGATTCCATCATATGTCTCTCCTTTTCCTATTCATTTTCTGACTCTTTCGCGATACAAATATTATACACAAAAAAAACCGTTGTCTATTCTTTTTTGCTTCTGTCAATATGGGAAAAAACCGCTCCGGCGATGTGATATAATAACCGCAGAGCAGTTATTATATAGGTTCTGTGCGCGGCAGACGCCATGCGCGGAGTATACCATGAAGTTGTTATATGGATCCTGTGGGCGGCGGCCCCATGGGCGGATCCCATCGTGACCGGCCGCCGGCCGGTCACGGCAGAAAGCGCCGTTTTTTATTAGACGAGATGAAGGGGGAATAAAAAATGAGACGGATCTGTTGCGTTCTTTTGGTTATGGTACTTGTCCTGCAGGCGGTTCCGGCCGTGGGATCTGCAGCGCAGCCCCAGGCAGGGGCGGAGTCTCCTTCGGACTGGGCTTCGGCCTATATCGCTCAGGCCAGAGAAGCGGGACTGGTCCCACAGGCCCTTGAGGGGAAATGGAGCGCGCCGATCACGAGAGAAGAATTCTGTACGCTGGCCGTGAGACTGCTTGCCATAAGAAATCAGGATTTTACAGGCTGGGAGACAGTCCGATTTGCGGACACGGACAGCGAAGCGGTGAAAAAGGCGGCGGTGACCGGGGTGGTCCACGGTACGCGGCAGGATCAGAGCGGAACGTATTTCAGCCCGGACAGATCCATCTCCAGGCAGGAAGCCGCCGTCATGCTGTATCAGATGACCAATACGGAAGCGATCCCCGCGGCCAAACGTCTGCAGCTGACGCCCAGAGTGTGGGCGGACAGAAACCAGACAGCAGGCTATACGTCGGACGGAACGGAGCGATCCTATTTTTATCCCTGGGCCAGGGATGCGGTGGCTTTCTGCTACAATGCAGATATCATGAACGGCGTGTCGTCGGATCGGTTCGGGCCTAACGAGACGTACACGGTGGAGCAGTCTGTGGTGACGATGCTGAAGCTGAAGAAATGGTCGGAGGGCAATGGGCAGGAAAATAAAGCGGCGGGAAAAACAGTGCTGACAGTGGACACGGTGAAGGACGTCTATCGTTACGAAAGTCTGGATGGGGCCAGACAACTGTCCATTGAATTTCCCTGTGGAGGCGAGGCAAATCCCCAGACCGGCGAGAACATGTATCGGTGGATCGACGATATGCAGATGCTTGGCGGACATGCCGTGGTGAAAAGCTGGGGAACCGTAAAGCCTGCTTATGCGATGGAAAATCAGGTGACAGAGACTTATTTCGAGAATTACTCGCTGATCAGCGAAGACGGAACGCAGATCGCCAGAGATAACAGGTGGGATGGAACGTTTGCCATGCTGAGCGTTTTATCCGACAAGCTGGCCTGGGTGGGCGGGGATGGAGCGGATGGGCTGATCTCTCTGCCGGATGGAAAGGTGTTGTTGGAATCCGTACAGGTGGAATGGACGGACGAAAAACATCCGGAAGCCTGGGTGTTTACAGACGAGACCACGGGCTTGTGCGGTCTCTTTGATGAGAATGGCAGCGTTACGGTAAGTCCGCAGTATGAGTATCTGGGCCGGCCTGCGGAGGGAGTCCTCTGCGCGTGGAGGAAGGGCGAGGATACGCCGGTGCTGATCGACACTCAGGGCAGGATCCTCAGTGAAAACTGCGGGATCGACTGGGAGGCAGTGAAGGGGATGACGGCCGAGGTCGGCCTGGACAAAGGCGCCGCCTTCGGGAAATATGTGGTGACAGGTTCCTATAACGGCGGAGCGCTCTATACCTTCGAGGGACAGGAGATCATTCCGTTCACAGGCTTTAGCGGAACGCCCGTTCAGATCGCCCGCATGCAGGACGGAACGTTCATGGCAAATAAGGACGGGCTGCGTTATCTTTACAATGGTCAGGGCGTATGTATGACGCCAAAAGGATTTGATCCAAACAATTATTCGGAGATCCTTTTCGGCAGATATGTCCTCTGCATGAACAAAACCACAGCGGACGGCGGTCTGTGGAGCGATTTTACCGATCCGTTGGTATGCGGACTCTTTGACGCCGGCGGCAGAAAGCTCAGCGGCGACGATATGGCCCTGGGGACCGGCGCCTGCGGAGACGGCGGAAACACGCTGGCCTTCAGCAGTTATATCAGGCCGCAGAAAAGCTCGTCCGGCGCGGGCGGCGACAGCGGGCTGGCTGCAGATGAGGACATGTGGGCTATCGTTATGGACGACCGGGGGACAGAGCTGTGCCGCATACCCGACGCGCCGTACGTCTGTTTTGCCGACGGTATGGTCTGTGTGCGTCACGCCGACAGGTCGCTGAGCTATTATACCACCACAGGGCATCCGCTGATGCTTTGATCTGATCCGGCGCCTGATGCGTGGATTTGAGATTTTCGAAATTTCGCCCATATTGACAACCCCACGCGCCTGTTGTAGAATAAATATGTCTGTTCAAGGGACGGAATTTAAGGAAAAGGAGCAAGTCGACATGAAGAGAATTCAGACTCTGAATACCCGTGATCTGGCCGGCAGCGTCAGAAACGGCGGCTGCGGCGAATGCCAGACTTCCTGCCAGTCTGCCTGCAAGACCTCCTGCGGTGTTGCAAATCAGCAGTGCGAGAAGCGCAGCAAGAACTAGAACAACCGGAAACGGGAAGACAGCCGCCTGGCCGCGTATCGCGGTTAAGCGGCGTTTTTCTGTCCGCGGTACGACGGGGAGATACGGCGGCGCGTCTTGGCGGCGCGGACGCAGAAGAGATGGGAAAACGCCGGAAGGCGGTGCATAGATAACGGAGGAAAACAATGATTCACGCGTATCAGCTGAACGGATACAATATTATTTTAGATGTGAACAGCGGTTCTGTCCACGTGGTGGACGAGGTGGCCTACGATCTGATCCGGATGTATGAAAATACTCCGGCTTCTCAGGTGATCGAAAGGCTTTTGGAAAAATACGGCGACAGACCCGATGTGACGCGTCAGGAGCTGGAGGAATGTCTGGAGGACGCGGAGGAGCTGAAACGGTGTGGAAAGTTATACGCAGAAGATGATTACATGCCCCGGGCCGAAGAGTTTAAACGGCAGAATACAGTGGTGAAAGCGCTGTGCCTGCACGTGGCCCACACCTGCAATCTCAGCTGCGATTACTGTTTTGCCAGTCAGGGAAAATATCACGGGGACCGGGCTCTCATGAGCTTCGAGGTGGGACAGCAGGCGTTGGATTTCCTGATCTCCCACTCGGGAAGCCGGGTCAATCTGGAAGTGGATTTCTTCGGCGGAGAGCCCCTGATGAACTGGGACGTGGTGAAGCGGCTGGTTGCTTACGCCCGTTCCCGGGAGGAATCCTGCAACAAGAAGTTCCGATTTACGCTGACCACCAACGGCGTGCTGGTGGACGATGAGGTGATCGATTTCTGCAACAGGGAGATGCACAACGTGGTGCTGAGCCTGGACGGCCGCAGAGAGGTGCACGACCGGCTGCGGCGCACGGTGAACGGCGGCGGAAGCTACGATCTGATCGTGCCTAAATTTCAGGAATTCGTCCGCCGCAGGGGGGACAGGGACTATTACGTGAGAGGGACCTTCACCCGCGGCAACACGGATTTTACAGAGGATATTTTCCACATGGCGGATCTGGGCTTTACGGAGCTCTCCATGGAGCCGGTGGTCTGCGCGCCGGAGGACCCGTATGCGCTGAGACCGGAGGACCTCCCCGTACTGTTTGAACAGTATGAGATCCTGGCGAAGGAGATGCTGCGCAGGGAGGAGGAGGGAAAGGGATTTACCTTCTATCACTATATGATCGATCTGGAAGGGGGGCCGTGTATCTACAAGAGGATGTCCGGCTGCGGCTCCGGCACGGAATATCTGGCTGTGACGCCCTGGGGCGAGCTGTACCCCTGTCATCAGTTTGTGGGCGATCCCAAATACAGCATGGGAAATGTGTGGGACGGCGTCACCGATCAGAAACTGGTGGAAGAATTCCAGTCCTGCAGCGTCGAAGCCCGGCCAGACTGTAAAGATTGCTGGGCCAGGCTTTACTGCAGCGGGGGCTGCGCTGCCAACGCGTACCACGCCACAGGCTCTGTCCGGGGCACGTACGAGTACGGCTGCCAGCTTTTCCGCAAGAGAATGGAATGCGCGATCATGATCAAAGCGGCTCAGGCCGGAAGGCGTGAGAGCTGAGTTGTCCCGGGGACGAAAATGAGGCCCCTGAGGTCCTCTGTTAAAAATGTCTGAAAAGCAGCTGCTGCAGCTGCTTTTTTTTGTGCGAAAGTAATAATGTGAATGTTCGGATAATTTGATATCCTGACAGTGTCGACAAAAGGTGTCTCTGCCGGCGGGGGCGCGGATGTGCACAGAGCTGGAATCTAAGACGGGATCACAATCAGGAGGTTTGTCATGAAAAAGGTCACATTTCGTTATTTATCGCAGGAAGAGGTCATTAAGACCCACGTGCCTTATGAGAGAGTTATCGAACTGATCGAATCGGCCATGGCGTCCAAGGGCAGAGACATGGTGGAATGTCCGCCCAAGCCCGGCGTCCACACGAGAAAGAATACCTTTCTGCACGCCATGCCGGCCTATATCGTTGATAAAGATGTCTGCGGCATGAAATGGGTGAGCGGTTATCCGGAGAACTATAAACACGATCTGCCGCAGATCGCAGGTCTGATCATCTACAACAGTGAGGAGACGGGGATGCCCCTGGCGGTGATGGACTGCCGGTGGATCACAGGCGTCAGAACGGCAGCCGTCAGCGCGGTGACGGCGAAGTACTGCAAGCCGGAGAAGGCGGAGACCCTGTCTATCATCGGAACGGGGATCCAGGGCAGAATGCACGCTCTCATGCTGAAGATCGTGGCGCCGGAGATCAGGCACATCAATATCTGCGACGTGAGAGAGGAAGCGGTGCAAAGCTTCATCGCAGACATGAAGGATAAGATCGACGCGGAGATCGTGATCGCGAAGGACGCGGAGACGGCGGTGCGTCAGGCAGATATTCTGGTGACGGCGACCCAGCGTCTGGATAAGCCCATCGTCATGAGAGAATGGCTGAAAAAAGGAATGCTGGGCATCGGCCTGGAGGCCAGCCGGGCCTGGGACGGAAAGGCGATCCTGAACACGGACCGTTACATCACGGATGACTGGGAGCTGACCAAGTCTTATCAGGCCCAGGGGGCGTTTCCGGACGGCCTGCCGGAGGCGCACAGCACGCTGGGCAAGATCGTCATCGGCCAGGAGCCCGGAAGGGAGAGAGCGGACGATATCATTCTGGCCATCAACGAGGGAATGGCCATATCGGACGTCATCCTGGCGAAAGAAGTATTTGAGAGAGCGGAAAAGCAGGGGATCGGAACGATCCTGCCCCTGATGGAATCAGAAAATATATTGCTGTAATGCGGTTCCCGCACCGTCCGGCGGGCGCCGGGAGAAGGAGATCACATATGGAAAGAAGAAAACCCACATACGGAGAGTCCATCGCCTCCCTGCTGGTCATGGTCCTCTTCATCTTCGTCGGATTCATGCTCTTTAAACTGAGGGTCGAACTGCTGATGATCGCCTCTGCTGCTGCGGCAGGCTTTCTGGCCTGGAGACTGGGCTATACCTGGGAGGATATGGAGACGGCGATCTGTCACAGAATTATGCGGGCGACGCCCGCCATCCTGATCATCTGGGTGATCGGCATCGTTATATCTACGCTGATGTTCTCCGGATCTATTCCCATGCTCATCTACTACGGGATCAAGATCGTGGATCCCCAGTACGTCATCATCGCCGCATTTTTTACTTGTATGGTGTTTTCCACAGTGACGGGGACTTCGTGGGGCTCCGCCGGCACAGCCGGCGTGGCGTTCATGGGCGTGGCGGCGGGGCTGGACGTGCCGCTGTCCGTCACGGCGGCGGCCGTCATCTGCGGCGCCACCTTCGGCGACAAGCTGTCTCCCCTTTCGGAGACCACCAATCTGGCGCCGGCCTGCGTGGGGATCAATCTGTACGATCACATCAAAGCGATGATGTGGACCACGCTCCCGGCCACGGCCGTGGCCTTCGTCGTCTTTTT
>Ga0129308_1001428_pt1 | contig 24973 bp, 14 predicted proteins | sample L827metagenome_FD_94440 | JGI IMG/M metagenome (GOLD analysis project Ga0129308, IMG submission 94440) | Ring-tailed lemur group fecal microbial communities from Wisconsin, USA - L827 metagenome | ecosystem: Host-associated > Mammals > Digestive system > Large intestine > Fecal | place: USA... | reverse complement strand
TGTGTGGCTTCCAGGGTGGGGGCGAAGTAGCCCAGCCCTTCGATGTGCACCTCGTGCCCGTCGCGCAGTTCTTCGCCGCAGATTTGCGTCAGACAGTCTATCGCGTTCATCACGTCGCCCACCGTGAGCGAGCTGCGGGCATGCACGCGGTTGTAAAGCTGCCGCATGGTTACTTTCCCGTTGAGCAACGGGCGGGGATGGAGACCTCTCTCTTCCGGGTCTTCCTCATTGGTGCCCGGATTCTCGTACCAGTCATATAGTATTGCCATATCAATAGGTTTTAGTGCGTTCAACGTATTTGTTTCTTCCCTCGGAAGTACTTTCTCGTAAGTGAACGACCCTGGTCGGTCGAACGGATAACCCGGGCCGTTCGATTGAACGACCTTGGTCAGCCGATTGGACGACTCGGGTCGTTCACTTACGGAAAACCATGCAAATGTACGGAAAATAAAGGGTTCTGCAGCATAAAGATATATGTTTGTCGGCAGGTACGATTTTGGAAGAAAAATCGGAAAATCATTTGCAAAACGCTCCCGGCAGGCAGTAACTTTGGCAAACAATCATTTAAACAGAAATATTTATGAGGAAAAAACTGATGACTTTGCAGCAACACCTGCTCTTGAGGGAAGCGGGACAACTGATTGCCTTTTCTGAAAGGCTGAAACACGCACAAAAAGAAACGACCGACCGAAACCGGGAGGAGCGGAAGGAAGAGGACCGGAAAGAGGGAAACCGCCTTGGCACAAAAGCTGCAAGCACCGTGGCAACACTGAGCAACAGCATAGAGGAGTTCCTTACTTCACGTTACGACTTCCGCTACAACCTGCTGACGGACGAAACCGAGTTCCGCCCCGCCGGACAACGCTCTGCCGCCTTCACCCCCGTGGGCAAGCGCGAACTGAACACTTTCTGCATCGAAGCTCATGCTGAAGGCATTCCTTGCTGGGACAAGGACCTGAACCGATACGTCTATTCCACCTTTATCCCTGCCTACCATCCCTTCCTGCTCTATATGGACGAATTGCCCGACTGGGACGGCAAGGACCGGCTGACTGCGCTTGCCTGCCGTGTCTCTTCCCGGCCCCACTGGGTGCGGGGATTCCATACCTGGATGCTGGGGCTTGCCTCGCAATGGATGGGCATGCCAGGGTTGCATGCCAACAGTGTGGCGCCCATCCTTGTCAGCCGCGAGCAGGGACGGCGGAAATCCAGCTTTTGCCGCTCGCTGATGCCCGACGTGCTGGCGCGTTACTACACCGACAACCTGAAACTGACCTCGCAGGGACAAGCTGAGAGGATGCTGGCGGAAATGGGGCTGCTCAATATGGACGAGTTCGACAAGTATGCCGAAAGCAAGATGCCGCTGCTGAAAAACCTGATGCAGATGTCGGTGCTCAACGTCCGCAAGGCCTACCAGCAGAATTTCCGACAACTGCCCCGCATCGCCTCCTTCATCGGTACCAGCAACCGCTTCGACCTGCTGACCGACCCTACGGGAAGCCGGCGCTTCCTCTGCATAGAGGTGAAGCACTGCATCGACTGCACCGGCATAGAGCACGACCGGATTTTCGCCCAGCTGAAGGCGGAACTCCTTGCCGGGCGGCGCAGCTGGTTCACCAAGCAGGAGGAAGCGGAACTGCAAGCGCACAACGAGGCTTTTTATCGTGTCAGCCTTGCCGAGGAGGCGGTACACAGCTTGTTCCGTGCCCCGTTTCCGGCAGAGAAGAGCCTCGACCTGACTGCCGCCGACATCTACGGCGAACTGCAAAAGGCGCATCCCGCCCTGATGCGTGGCGGCAATCCCATGCAGTTTGGCTCGGTGCTGCTGCGGGCGGGACTGAAACGTCGGCATACGAAGTACGGCAATGTATATGAGGTGGTGAGAAGGAAAAAAGATGTTTCACCGGAAAGGGTTGAATGATAAGGAAATAATGCGAAAGGTGAAGGGGTGAAGGAAGGGAAAGCTGGTTTATAGTCTCATTATGGATTGACGTAGATTCCTAAAGAGTAACTTCTTTATAAGAACAAAACAAGCGAAAGTTGCGATTTTCACTACTCCTTGTCAGATAAAAAACTTATCTTTGCGATTGAAACAATCTCTTGTTAATGATATGAAATACACATCATACTCTTATCCTTCGGGCAGGGCAGAAGTGGCTGCATTTGTTGTAACTGGTGGAGTGACGGAATACCATGTGATGATACATGCCACTGACCCGAAACAGACCTATCGTGAACAGATGAATGCCGTGCTGGATGCGTATGCCACTTTACTGAAAAAAGAATTACCCAGAGCTGTGGCGGTTTTCAAAAGGTATTTCTTAAGTGATGCTGCTAACCAAGCGGAGCTGTTGCTTGCTGCTACGGCAGAAAGTTCCGATTGCGCTCTGTCTGTAGTGGAACAGCCTCCGTTGGATGGCACCAAGATTGCTTTGTGGGCATATCTACAGACCAATGTGCAGACAAAGGTCTTGCCGAATGGACTGTATGAAGTGACACACGGTGCTTATCGTCAGCTCTGGATGGGAGGCAGCTTCAACCGTGCCGCCAATTCCGAATACCAAATGCGTCTTTTGCTCAACGATTATGCCATGCAACTGATGGAAGAAGGGTGTACCCTGGCCGACAACTGTCTGCGTACCTGGATATTTGTACAGAATGTGGATTGCAATTATGCCGGTGTAGTCAAGGCGCGCAATGAGGTATTCGTTACTCAGAACTTGACGGAAAACACGCACTATATTGCCAGTACCGGTATCGGTGGGCGTCATGCCGACCCGAAAGCATTGGTAATGCTTGACGCTTTTGCCATAGCGGGATTAAAGCCCGGACAACTCAAATATCTCTATGCCCGCACACACTTGAATCCTACTTATGAGTATGGAGTCAGTTTCGAACGGGGAACGGCGGTGGATTACGATGACCGCCGGCAAGTGCTCATTTCCGGTACGGCGAGTATCAACAACCGTGGGGAAGTGATGTATGCCGGAGATGTCCGTCGTCAGACGGAACGAATGTGGGAGAATGTGGAAGCTCTGCTGCAGGAAGCTGATTGCAGTTTTGAAGATATGGAGCATATCATTGTCTATCTTCGTGATATAGCGGATTATGCTGTAGTGAAAGAGATGTTTGACGAGCGTTTTCCCGATATTCCGAAAGTCATTACGCTGGCTCCCGTCTGTCGCCCGGGGTGGCTGATTGAAATGGAATGTATGGCGATGAAGAAGATTTCCCCAAACCCGGCATAACGTTTCGTTACACCGGATTTTGGGAAAATCTTCCACCGGGTGATCATTTTATCCGATGGAAGATTACAATTGATGGTATTTATTCTCTATTGAAAAATCTTTTGTGCAAAAAGTGTCAGGTAAACACGCCAGTTACGCCAGATGTGTCCACCTTCTGTCTCCAAGTATTCGTACTTGTATCCTTTGGAGTCGAGGTAAGCGCGATAGTCCATGCAAGACTTGTATAAAAAGTCTGTCTTGCCCATAGCAATCCAATAGAGCTTGGGATTGGCAGCAAACAAAACTGCGAGTTCCTTACCAAACTGTTCATCCTTGTTCATCTTGTCTAAAGCGGTGCCTTGAGGGTCATTGCTTCCACCCATGAAGATGGCAGCAGAGAAGAGACCTACGTAGTCAAATAGGTCCGGATAGCGCTTAGAGATAGAGAATGAATGCCCTCCTCCCATGGAGAGGCCGCAGATGGCACAGTTCTTCTTACCCTTAAGTGTGCGATAGTTCTTTTCCACATATTTTACTACGTCGGGAAAACTCTCTTCCATTGAAGCGATGGGTTTACTCTCCATGTGTCCCATAAAAGAAGGTTTGTACATACCTTTAGACCACTCGCCGGGAGCGGCTTCGCAATTTGGATTGCCATTAGTCATGACAACAATCATTGGTTTCACCTTGCCGGCGGCGATGAGATTGTCCATAATCTGTGCTGCACGTCCAAGGGTGGTCCATGCCTCCTCGTCGCCACCTGCACCATGCAGTAGGTATAGTACTGGATAGCGTCCACCTTGCTCGTAACCGGCGGGTGTATAGACTGTCATGCGGCGCTTCATCTGCAACGTGGGGCTATCATACCACACCTTGGAGACATTACCATGAGGCACAGCATTCACGCTGTAAAGGTCACCTTTATCGCCAGCTTCCTTCTTTACAATAAAGATGTTAGTGTAGGACGCGATGTCGCGGCACATGTACACATTGGAAGGATCTAGGAAGTCCATTCCATCTACTTTGAACTTATAAGAGTAGAGTTCCGGTTCCAGTGGAGTGGTCGTATAGGTCCAGACACTATTCTTATCTTCTTTGAGCTCTACAATACCCGGTTGCTCCACTTTGCCGAAAGGAGAATCTGTCACCATTGGAGGCAGGAAGTCACCGGTAAGTTGTACCCTTACTGCTTTGGGAGCATAGAGACGGAAGGTTACCGTACCATCTTCCGAGACTTCGGGTGAAACGAGGTTGTTTCCGGCAAATAATGCTTCTTGCGCCCATGTACTCGTGACGAATAAGACACATACCACGATGCTTAATATTTTCTTCATGTTTACTAAATTAATGTATGTTACTTGATATCCAGTTTTTGTATATGGTTGTCTGCATTGGTATAGGGTTTCCACTTGAGAACTCCCTCACTGTTCGGATTGCCTGTCTTGGCAAAATTAGTCCAATAAGTCACCATCCGCTCACTTAGTTCATAGTCAGCCTTTTCCATGGGACGCCAGCATTTGTGCAGTGTACCGAAAACGTACCATAGTTCTGAAGAATGGAAAGCTCCCTTCATAGCACCAAAACCTCCCATGGGAGAGGGCATGTCCTCTCCCGGCAAGTCACGGTTGAAACAGTAGACGTATGCAGGTTTTCTGCCTTGTTGCTCCAGCAATAGACTCCAGTTCACAGCAGCTTTCTTCATCACATCGGGGGCTATGTCTTCAGAAGTGTACCCTATTATATATGGTATATCTAGTACCTTACCAGACAGAGCCACATCATCCGGTGCAGCTTCCAGCAACTCGCCATCCACCACTGGACCGTAGGGCAACCCCATGAAACGTTTCTGCCGCTTGGCATATTCTGCTAAAATCTCTTGAAACTTGTCGGCAGGACAAGCGCGCATCTGTTCCAATGTTGTTATGCCGGAAGCATCCCACATAGATTTACCTTCCACTTCAGCATCTGTCAGGGGCTTGGCTCCCATGATGCCACCCAAGCCACCGCCACTCTGAATGATAGCGCGCTGTATGAGTCCTTTGGTCAGAGGGGAGGAGATGAGTACCTGAACACTACCCGCTCCAGCACTTTGTCCAAAGAGAGTGATGTTCCCTGCGTCACCGCCGAAGGCTCTAATATTCTCTTTCACCCAGCGTAAAGCAGCCAGTTGATCGAACAGACCATAGTTACCACTGCCATGTCCGCCGTTCTCTGCCGTAAGTAACGGATGAGAGAGGAAGCCACACATGCCGAGGCGGTAGTTGATGGTGACGAGGATGACACCCTTCTTGGCAACAGCCTCGCCGTCGAACTCCGTTTCATAGCCATAGCCATTCATGAATGCCCCTCCGTGTATCCATAACATCACTGGCAACTTGGCATCGCTTTTTCCGGCAGCAGGGGTCCATACATTGAGGTAGAGGCAGTCTTCACTCTTCTGCGGTTCACCTGACTGATAGAACTCCTTCCAGTAGAAGGAACCTTCCTCTTGTCCGCCTTGCAAGGAAGCAGGACCGAACGTGTCGCACATTCGTACACCCTCCCATGGTTGCACGGGTTGGGGGTGCTTCCATCGCAATTCGCCTATAGGAGGTGCAGCATAGGGAATGCCTTTGTACACTGTCACACCCGCTGTCTCACCGGGAACCCCGTCTATCTGCCCGCCTTCAACGGTTAGCACGGTACTTGCTCTAGGTATCGAACAAGCAGCCAACAGCCAGCAGAGTGATAAAGTTGTAAATAGTTTATTCTTCATCTTATTAAATTAAATATCAAGAATTGAGAATGAAAAAAGAATCAACTGTTATTTCCCCATTCTCAATTCTCCATTACTTTATCTTACTTCTTGGCAACCAATTCTTTGATGACAACCTGAGGCTTCATCGCGTCGTTTGCCTTATCCTTACGCGCCTTGACAACCTTCTGGGTGACAGTACAGCGTATATCTGCAGAGGAGGCAGCTACCATCCACTTGTATTCGCCTTTTGCCAATTCCCAAGTATCGGTTTTGTCATTGAAGGAAGCCATGTCCATCACGTTCCAAGTCAGGAGAAGTGTCTGGCTTTCGCCTGGCTGGAGCAAGGAAGTCTTCCCAAAAGCTTTCAGTTCTTTGATTGGCTTATCGAGACCTCCACGAGGGGCTTCCACGTAAATTTGTACTGCTTCTTTACCGGCACGGTCACCCATGTTGCGGACATTTACCTTCACTTCGCAAAGGTCACCATTTATATTGGAACTTTCCACACTGTACTCAAACTTTGTGTAGCTCAATCCGTGTCCAAAGGGGTAAGCCACCTCCTTGTTGAAGGTATCGAAGTAACGGTAACCCACGTAGATGCCTTCTTCGTAGTCCGTGAAGTCTACGTTGCGTTCAGGAGCTTTGGGCTTCTCCACTTTCTCTTTGGATTTAAAGTTCATACCGCTACCCATGGCAAAAGAAGGCATACGGAACTCATAGTCATAGGGGAAGTTGGCATCGGAAGCTGCATCGCCATACTTCATTGCAAAGGTCATGGGGAGTTTGCCTGAAGGATTGACTTTACCGGTAAGTACGTCAGTGATACTGTTACCCACTTCTTGTCCCGGCTGGAAAGCACAAAGCACAGCATCCACAGATTCCCGCCAAGAGGCTGTTTCCACCGGACTGCAGATATTAAGGATGACTACTACCTTCTTTTCAGCGGCGTGATAAGCTTTGGAAACCGCCTTAATGAGGGCTGTTTCGTTGTCCTTTAGATAGAATTCTGCCACACGGCGGTCCGATGCCTCACCGCTGGTACGACCCAAAGTGAGGATGGCGATGTCGTTCGCTGCTACTTGAGCTGCTAGTTCCTCGGTAGAAGGAATGAACTCTTCAGCACGTGCCGGAGGAGTGAGCGAGAAGGGCGGGCGTCCGTTGGGGAAGAGACGTTTCTGCTCGTCGGCAAGATGTTTCTTATACTGTCTCACTAAGGCGGCATCTACTGTATAACCGGCGTTACGTAAGCCTTCCACCATTGATACATGATAGTAACCGAAACCTGTACTACCGAAACCCATACCTGCGGGCACCATGTCGTATGAGGTCGTGCCATAAATGGCAACGTTCTTCGCAGTGGCTGCAAAGGGTAACGTGTTGTGGTTGTCCAGCAGCACAATACCTTCGGCACCAACGCGGCGGTCTACTTCTGCGTGTGCCTTTAGATCGGTTTCGTTAGCATACTTATAGCCGGAGAAACTACGGCTCTTCACCACAAACTCCAGCACACGGCGGACGTTGCGGTTAAGGATGGCTTCGTCTAGCGTGCCGTCCTTCACAGCAGTGAGGATGGCGTTGTACTGCCGCTCTTGTCCCGGCTGGAGCATGTCGTTACCGGCAATCATCGCTGTGACTGCATCTTTGCCCGCATTCCAGTCGGACATCACGACACCCTCGTAGCCCCACTCGCCGCGGAGGATGTTTTCCGTCAGATCGATGTCTTCGCAAGTGTACTTACCGTTTACTTTGTTGTAAGCGGTCATCACGCTCCAAGGCTTAGCTTCCTTGATAGCAATTTCGAAGCACTTGAGGTAGAGTTCACGCAGGGGACGCTGGTTTAGACGAGAGTCGTTGTTGTTACGGTTGGTCTCCTGATTGTTCACGGCAAAGTGCTTGATACAGGTACCAATCTGATTGCTTTGTACACCTCTGATGTATCCTGCGGCTATCTTACCGGTTACTAGCGGGTCCTCGGAGTAGTATTCGTGATTGCGGCCACAAAGACTGTTACGCATCAGGTTAACACCGGGTGCCAGAAGTACGTCCAAACCGTAGTCCTTCAATTCTTCCCCCAAAGCGGCTCCCACTTGGAAAGCGGCTTCGGGGTCGAAAGTAGCTGCCACGGTGGTGGCAGAGGGGAACTCGGTAGTGTAGTAGAAGCGGCTGTCGAAATCGCGGCGGGTACTCATTGCCAGGCGATGCGGTCCGTCAGCAAGATAAGCCGAAGGAATACCCAGCCGGGGAATATCGTAGGTGCGTCCAGCCGTTCCGGGGAACTTCACCCCGTCGCCCATTGCCATACCACAGCCAATAACCATGTGTACTTTCTCCTCAAGGGTCATCTGGGAAATAACCTCGTCGATATTATCAGTATTCAGTTTCACTTGTGCTTGTGTGACGTTAGCCGTCAAGCAGAGTGCAACGATACCGAGAGTTGCCATTTTTGTAAATTTCTTCATATAGTTTATTATTTTTAATGTTAGTTTTCTTGATATATCTATATATAAAATGCTTTAACGGAATAGACGTTGTACCAATTTATATAAATCTTTACGCCAAGTAATGTATGTATGCCCTCCATAAGCGGTTTGTATTCGTTCGTAACGAATACCGACCTCATCAAATAACTTACAAGTTGCTTCTGAGTTGACTGCAGCCATATCTGTGTTTCCACCATCAGTCATTATCAACCAACGGAGCTGTTTGTTCCATAACGGAGCTATATGGGCCAAGGTCCCATCATTTTTCAACCTATCACGCTCCGGTTGGAACCAACCGGAGCTAAGGACAGCAGCATAATGAAATTGCTCATAATGTTTCAGTAAAACATCCATTGTCTCCATTCCTCCCATCGAAAGCCCCGCAATAGCCCGATTGTCAGGATTTGCTTTTACCCGATAGTTCTGTTCTATAAAGGGAATAATATCTGTCATCAGCTCACGTGTAAAGACGGGAACTTCTGCTGATAAAAATGCGGGAGAGTTAGTCCTTTCTTTCCCCTCTACTGTCAGCAATGCCATAATATGTTCCATCGGAATAGTCCCATTCGGCATTGCCACTATCATTGGCTTCATTTTACCTTCTGCCATCAGATTGTCTAATATTTCACCTGCACGACCAATGGTAGGCCAGAAAGCATCACTCTCCAAACCGCCGTGAATCAAGTAGAGAACAGGCAGTTCTTCCATTGATTTCTCATAACCTGCCGGTGTCCAAACATGCATACGACGAGTTTCATTCAGGACCTCCGACCAATAATGGCGTGTAGCCATAGCGCCATGAGGTACATTCTGTTGTGTAAAGAACTCTTTGCCTATAGGAGCAAATACAGCTAATGATGACCGTTCATAGTCTTCTGCATCTGTTGGGTCAAGTACCTTTTGTCCGTCTACTATAAAATGATAGCGGTATGCGCCCGGAACTAATCCTGGTACAGAGATACTCCATACGCCCAATTCATTGCGAACTGGAGTAGAAGGCTTATTTTCCGTAGCGACATAACCACCTAGCATGACTTGTTTTGCTTCAGGTGCATAGATACTGAATGTTATCACTCCATCTTCACTGATACGGACAGAACGCAGTGTATCAGCGGGAGTAGGTACTCCCCACTGTGCATGTATAAGCTGAATGGGAAGTCCCGTCAATAGGATGATAAATAAAAGCGTTTTCATAATCTTACTCGTTTTTATTTTCCCGGAGCAATTCTCTTCCAATTGATAGGAAAATGTTCATAAAATACTTTTTGAGTACATTTTCCTGAAAAATCAGAACGTTTTCCTTATTCATTATTGCCAGCCTTCATTCTGCTCCATTGGAGCACCTGTGTTCAAATCAATATAGTCTTGCGGAATAGGCCAATTCTTGAATTTGATTTCACTGGTATATTCTGCCCAACGACGAACCTTTGGGGCTACTTCTACACCACCACGAGCCGAATACGTACCATAGTTAGTTATACGCTGTTGCCATTCTTCAGGTTTCATTCGAAGTAAAGTTCCCCAACGGTCTTCCTCAAACGCTAACTCACGAGCACGCTCGTCGAGAACTGTTTGCATATCGATGCCAGCAGCCGGATTTGCATTAGAGCGACTTCGCAGTTCATTCAAAGTATTCAATGCTGCACCAGTGTCACCACTACGTAATTGTGCTTCGGCCAACAGCAGATAGGCATCAGCCGAACGGGCAATATACTTATTGCGATAAAGGGCGGCACGATTTACAACGAAGTACCAATTCCAGTTAGGATTGTCCGTATCCCAATCCCAACCATCCATCGGCGTTTCCTTGTAAAAGATAGGACAATAGGCCGAGAGCAAATTATCCCCCTCATTCAACAAATCTTCCCATCCGGCATATTGTTCATAAAGCGGATGCTTTTCATTAATAACTAGATATTTAGTACGAACAGTAACACCTTCCTTAAAACGGAAATCTTCAGTGGTATTAAAATTATGCTCTGCATTCCAGGCTGTTTCCGAGATAAACCAGGTAGGAGGAGTTTGTCCCCAACCGGTTCCACCATGAATAAAAGGACTGGGAGAACTACCATATTTGGCAGGGATATTCTCACCTGCCCACGGTTGGCCGGCATCTCCGTCCGATGTCAAATGCATATCCATAATGGAAGGAGAAAGTGAAAGTGTAATAGATCTTTTGCCAACACTCCCATTAGCTGCAAAAGTTGCATAATCAGGAACTGAACGAGCAATCCAAATGGCTTCAGTATTAGCTGCACTGATCATATTATCCGATACAAAAAGGTCGGAATAGACATTCCCATCAGGAAAAGCAGTAGGAACACCGTTACGTTCGCCCGTAGCATTAGGTAAACGAATACCAAAACGGGACTTCATTAATGGATGTTTGCTAATTACTTCTTGGGCATATGTAGCAGCTGTGCTAAAGTTTGTTGCATCATCTTTTTCCACTCCAAGAGCCAGATGGGCTTCTGCTAAGAATAAAGCTGCTGCATATTTGCTGGCACGTCCTGCCTCACCTATAGTAACTGTTGATTCCGGTAAAGCATCATAACCATCCTTCATATCGATAATGGCAGCTTGATAAACCTCAGCGCGGGGAATACGTTCATAGTCAAAACGTGTTGTTTCTGAAAACTCTTGTACCAAAGGTACTGCACCATAATATTCGGCCAAACGAAGGTATGCTAAGCCACGTAAAAATTTAGCCTCAGCTGCCACACGTGCTTTTTCTGGTTCACTAGTCCAAATCACATTATCTATCTGAGACAAGGCAAGGTTACAATATGAAATCATCTTATAGTAATTATCCCATACAGTTTTTACGTGTCCCATTGTCGAAGACCAAGCTGTTGTAAAATTGCTATAATGAGCGTTACCAAATTTTGAGTCCAAAATATCGGTTCCCAACTGCCTATAGGAAAATGCATCGCCACCCATCCCTTCTGGGAAGAAATTGGCTTCATATTGACTGTATGCCGATAAAACCGTAGAAAACACCTGATCACTGGTATTGAATGCATTTTCCATAGTTATCTGGTCTTTAGGACTTTCTTTCAAAAAATCATTGTCTGAGGTACATGCCCCTAGCAGTCCTATTGCACCTAAAAGTAGAATCTTATTTAGCTTCATAATTATCTTAATATTAGATTTATTTATTAGACTTAATGTTATCAGAATGACAAGTTCAGAGCCGCAGTAATAGCACGAGGCATCGAGATACTTTGCGCTGAACGAGTTTCAGGGTCACTCAACTTCCAGTGCGGAGCTATAAAGAATAGGTTACGTCCGGAAACAGAAACCTTGGCATTTTTGATTCCCCACCTAGCAACCAGTGGAGTGATATTGTAAGAAAGACTCAAGTCTTGCAGTCGAACGTGCCCGTAGCCGTTATATACCTGATAATACTGACCAGTGTTGGCAAAGGCCGGACTCGGGTATTCTGTACTCTTGTTCTGAGGAGTCCAGAAAGGAATATCATATGCGCTAACACTACGGCCAGTACTGTGAGTGGTGTAAGCAAATGTATTATTCCCCAAACCATAATCACCACCACCGAAAATACCAGTAAACATCACGTAGAGTTGCCAGTTTTTATACTTGAAAGTATTAGAGAAATTAATACGGAAATTTTCTTTTTGGTAGCCCAAAATCTTACGGTCATTAGGACTCGGATTAGCGGTTTCAGAACCATCGGCGGCAATATAAACTGGTGTACCTGTTTCACCGTCAATGTGTGATACTTCATATCCATAGATAGCTCCTAAAGATTTTCCAATAAAATACCCGTTCGTCAAATCATCTTGTCCATCACCATAGAGATCAATCAATTTATTACGATTCAGTGTGAAAGTCAGATCTGTATTCCAAGTGAAGTTCTTATTTTTGATATTAACGGAAGAAGCATTGATTTCAATACCCCAGTTATTCACTTGCCCCATAGTAGCTTTTTGTGTAGTAACACCGGCACCCATCACTGGTACGTTACGGTTGAAAATTTGGTCTGTGGTACGAGAGTTGTAATAGTTCAGTTCAAAGTGGAGGCGGCGTGCCAGCAGGTCACTTTCGAATCCCATGTTCCAAGAGGTCGTGGTCTGCCAACCCAAAGCGGAATTACCTAATGCCGAAATTTTCTGCCCCCAATGGATGTTGCCGTCATAGTAGTTGGCAATGCCACCACCCTGCGCCAACGAGATAGTAGAGAGGGTTCCATAAGGAGACAAAGTCTGCGCACCGTTTTTACCCCAAGAGAGTTTCAGTTTTAAGCTGTTCAGCCATTTTTTGGAAGACTCCATAAATTTTTCATTAGAAAGGGTCCATGCTGCCCCTACTGCTGGGAAGTAGCCCCACTTGTTGTCTGCACCGAATACGGAGGAACCATCACGGCGGACAGAAGCGTTTAAGTGGTAAGTGTCTTTATATGACCACATGGCACGTGCCAAATAACCAATATCATTATGGAGTGTGTAGGTAGGATTGGTAATAGTTTGCGCGGCAGCATCACCGATACCATGCCATCCCTTTAAAGTATTACCAGCTTTAGAATAATCTTTGCCAGTATAGCTTTGTCCTATTATTTGATTGCTATCACGAGTATAAACCAGTGATGCGCTAAGATAATGCTCACCGAAAGTTTTGGAGTAAGAAAGAATATAGTCCATGACCCAACTAATAGTTTGTGTAGAAGCAATCGTACCATTGGCTTCCACCAAATTCAAATTGCCACTTTCGTAACCTATGCCATCCCAATCACCTCCAATAACTGTGGGATAATAGCTCTCGTGGTAAAAACTTTTATTATCAGTATCAATACGAGAGTAAGAACCATTCACACGAAGATTTAATCCTTCCACCCAAGGTATGTTGATGCTGACAAAACCACCAAGATTTAAATTCGTTCGACGATTGTCTCTTTCCGCACCAGTAGTCCAAAGTGGACTTATTTGTGTAAGGTCTTGTCCATCAATGAATTTACGCGGATTCCCATCAGGTAGATAAGGTTCACCGTAAGGACTCATCAAAGTTCCATACAAGCTAACAGGAACCTCATCGTTCAGCGTGTTGGCAAAATTAATGTTAGCACCAACTTCCAACCAAGAAGCAATTTTACTACTGGTACTCATGCTCATCGTGTTACGCTCAAAATGATTGCCAACCAGCATACCACGTTGGTCAGAATGGCCAACACTTACAAAATAATTAAATCTTTCACCAGCACCGGATATACTTGCATTGTAGTTTTGAGTATAACCTGTACGAGTGGCTAAATCGTACCAATTTGTTTCTTTGCCTTTTTTGTAATTTTCCTGTTCAAACGGAGTCATAAGAGCTATACTGGTTAAATCAGGATTATTATTTTTCAAATTCTTATAAGTAATGTATTCTGCACCATTCAGGAATCCCGGTTTATAAGTCGGTGTAGAAAATTGATGGGAAGTGGAGAAACTGATTTGAGGTTTGCCTTCCTTACCCTTCTTGGTAGTTACCATGATAACACCTTGTGCAGCTTTTGAACCGTAAGCAGCCAGCGAAGTGGCATCTTTCAACACGCTTACCGTCTCTATCGTCGTGGGATCGATGTCGTTTAGGTCTCCGGAAAAGATGACACCGTTCAGGATGATGAGCGGCTCTTCGGTCGTACTGTTGATACTTTTTTGACCACGTATCAAGATACTGGAACGGCTACCTACCTCACCAGACTCGGCGCCGAGAACCACCCCACTCAAACGACCACGCAGCAAGTCGGTGGCAGAGGAGAGGTTTAAGTCGGCAATCGGAGAGTCAGCCATCTTCACAGCGTCTACCGAACCTGTAAAATTCTTAGCTTTCACCGTGCCGTAACCGATGACTACCACTTCGTCCAGCAGACCAGCGTCTTCCTTCATCGTAACATTTATTGTTTTTGATGCTACCTTAATCTCTTGTGTTTCGTAACCTACATAAGAAAATACCAAAGTGGCGCCTTTGGACACGATGACAGAGAAATTACCTTCAAGGTCAGTGATATTTCCGTTGGTCGTTCCTTTTTCCAAAACGCTGACGCCAATCATTGTCTCGCCCAAGTTATCCACTACCTTACCTGTTACTTGAATGGTCTGCGCCCAAGAGTAGGACGCTCCCAGCAAAATGAGAAAGGCTAAGACAAATACCTTTTTCATTCCATGAGATTTTTTGTTTTTCATACTTTTCAATTAAAGTTAATAATACAAATGTATAAAGGCTTGATGTTAATGTTTAAATAGCTGCTGTGCCATGTTATAGAGATCATTGCGCCAAGTGTACCATGTATGCCCTCCCGGTGCTTCGCTGTATCCGTACTTGATGCCTGCCGCATCGAACAATTTCAACATAGCCTTACAGTTATGATAGGCTATATCTTCTGGACCGCCCTGCGTGAAGTGCAATGCACGTACGGTTTTATTGAAATCGGCAGCAATTTTTTTCAGATAAGCCCCTTTCACCTCATAAGTTTTCGTATCATTGGCAAACCATCCGGAACTGAGTACCCAGAGATAACCGAACTTCTGATAATGGTTCAGTCCGGCTTCCAAAGTCTCCATGCCGCCCATGGACAAGCCTGCCAATGCCCGGTTATCCTTGTCCGTCAATACGCGATAATTTTTTTCGATATAAGGAATGATGTCGGTCATCAAATCTTCTGCAAAAAGAGGAACTTCGCCCTCCAGTGTCTCGGTATGTATTGTACCGTTGGGCATCACGACAATCATGGGCTCCATTTTACCTTCTGCCAGTAAGTTGTCCAATATGGCACCGGCACAACCTACAGTGGGCCATGAGTTGTCCGTATCACCGCCACCATGTATCAAGTAGAGTACGGGGAGTCTATTGGTAGATTTTTCATATCCGGCAGGCGTCCACACATGCATGCGGCGCATGGTGTTCAATGTCTTGGAATGGTAATAGCGTTGAGCAATAGCTCCATGGGATACATCCTCTTTCATAGCGAAGAACTCGGTACCGTCACCGATGTGTGCAATAGCTGATGTTTCCACTGCCAATGCTCCCTTGGGATCATACGTACGTACACCGTCTACCATAAAGTTATAGCGATATACACCAGGAGCTACGGCAGGAACGGTCACCGACCAAACGCCTTGTTCGTTCTTTTCCACACTCGGTTTGGCACCCCACGGCATGATGTCACCGCCAATTGAAACTTCTTTTGCCTGGGGAGCATAAATGCTCAGTACCACACTGCCATCCTTTAATGTACGCACTGATTGGAGCGTATCGTTTGGAGTCGCTTTACGTTGCCATTGGGCAGATGCTGGAAGCAGGAAGCAAGCCCCCAATATTCCAGTTAATAAATACTTTTTCATAGCTCTATCATTATTTAAGATTAATATTGCATTTCCAATGATGCACGTGCTTCACGGTCTGGGTCATAGACCAGCTCACATTGGTCGTTCAGCATCATAGTGGCACCTTTCTCCGGGGTATACTCTTCCCATGCAGGCAAGGATGGAGTGTTCGGATTGCCAGTATACATGAAGGCAAGCAGGGCATCCGTCATTTTCGAAGCCAATGCACGGGGACGTTTACCACCGCCGGTGTGAGTCAGCATCAGGTCGGTATTCTTTAACCAGAAACAGATGTCCAGGCAATGGAAAGCACGCATGCGACCGTCGAACAAAGGAGGTTCCCAGCCAAACCATGCCAGATAAACCGGAGCATCTTGTTGGGCTTTAGCGTCTGCCACGGCAATAACCTTGTCGCGTGCGCTCATTATCAGAGCTAGAAGTTCTATCGGCTTCTTATTAGGAAAGGCTTTCTGGTAAGCCTCGACAATATTTTCTCCGTTTTTACCTTTCAAACGATTCACCCACTCTACCAGTTGCGCTTTATCCATCTTCTCTAACTCTGCATTCGTACGGCTGATACTGAACTCCGCAGTGGTAGTACAGAACAACATAGGGATGGAATTGGAAGGAGAATGCACATCGGAATAAAACACACCTGCCGGAATATGGAAGCCGTCACCTACAGGTCCGAATGCTCCGCGCATCATGCCATTGCTGGGACGTTTCTTATTGAACTCGGTGGCGACCTCATTGGCAAGGTCGATATATTGGCGCCAAGGCATGCTTTGCAAGTTTTTTATGTCTCCACCTACTTTCGATGCAATGAGTTTGCCTAACTCTGAGCTATAATTGGAATCAATGGCAGAAGCGATGTTACCGCTCAATGCAACAGCTTTGTGAACAAGTCCTTTTGTCTCAGCCATAGCTACCACGGTACAAACTTTGGCACCACCACCGGACTGTCCCATGATGGTTACATTATTCGGATCACCACCGAAATTGGAAATATTTGTGTTCACCCACTTCAATGCTGCTACAATGTCCAGCACACCGACATTGCCCGAATCGGTAAACTTACTGTCTACTGCCGAGAAATCGGAGAAACCGATGGGACCGAGGCGATGGTTGAGCGATACAAATACCACATCTCCGTAGCGGCTGATATTCTCTCCGTTATATCCGTCTTGTTCGATACCGTTGCCATTGGTGAAGCCTCCTCCGTGCAACCACACCAGTACGGGACGTTTCTTGCTATTGTCTATTTGGGGAGTCCAAATATTCAGTTTTAAGCAGTCTTCGCTAACATCGTAGTAGTTCCAATGATCTACAAACGTATTGTAGTTGTTTGCATATTTATTATCGGTGATTTGTGGAGCCGTATCACCCCAAAAAACGGTAGGAAGAATATCATCCCACGCTTCCGGTTCGCGGGGAGGCATAAAACGATTTTCACCGGAAGTGTCAGCACCATAAGGTATTCCGCAGAAGGTATAAATACCTCTCAGCTGATATCCTTTTACTTTGCCATACTGGGTTTGAGCAATAGCAATGGAGTCACCTATATATAATAATTGGTTATCCTCTTGCATCACTTTTTCCGAAGCACTATTCTGACAAGAACACATCGCCGCTCCACAAAGGAGCAGGCTGAAACAAGTACAAGAAAAAAGGTTATTCATAAATATTGTTTTTAATCATTTCTGAATGTTGCGAATTTATTTGAATACCGGTAGAAACGCTGTGTCATATCTTCAAACAAGTAATCATTGCCATTTTAGTCACTTATCAAAATCTTCAAATCAATATTCAAAATCTTCAAAAACACTAAATAATCACCTATACAAGTCATTTTCTTCCATTTTTTCAAATATCTTCCAACAGAAATGTGTTTCTTTGTATGTGCGAGAAAATACCGATACTAATGAAAACACTATACTTCTCAATGATTAAAGCTATGCTTCTTGTATATTATAGTATAGTTTTATTTTTCAGCAGTCTTACATGTCATGCACAGATGAGTTATCCCATTACCGACCATCTGTCTAATTTGCATGTACAGAATTTCGCCGAAGACTCTTTGGGATATATATGGATAGGTACCCAACACGGCCTAAACCGGTATAACGGGTCTTGCTATACTAGTTATTATTCACAAACAGATTCTATGTCTTTGGGTAATGATAATATTCTATCTATTGCCGGAGATGACGAAAACAGAATATGGGTAGGAACGGAACGAGGTATCTACGTATGGGAAAACGGAAAATTTCGCCATTCCCAAAACATCAAGCGGGCTCCGGTTATATCTATCGTTAACCTTAATAAAGATTATCTAATAGCCAGTGACCGAAAAGGTATTTCCAAAATCAACAAGCAGACTTTAGAAGAAAAGTGTTCCTTTGTTCGTCCAGAGCTTCCCTACTCAACGAATATAGTAGTAACTACCAGACAAGAAATATGGATTGTTGAAAATAGTCATCAGGTTTCCCACCTTCACATTTTGGACGAAAATTTGAATTTGTTACAAAGTATCCCTATGAAGAAAGGTATAGCGATACAACATACGACCATTCTTCATACTTCCAATGAAGAAATATGGTTGGGATCCACTCAAGGGCTTATGCGATACGATGTACAAATGCGAAAAGAACTCAATATATCACAAAAACTTATGGCATTGTTGACAAAAGGTCGTATCCATTTCATGCGCCGATATAAAAAACATCAATTATTGATTGGAATAGCCCAAACCGGTATGTTCATTTATGACCCGACTACCGATCAACTATCTTCCATCCATGCTAAGGAAAAGTTGAAAGCTGAAAGCTATGTTTGTTTTACAGACTCCCATGACAATATTTGGCTAAGCAATCGCAGTAACGGATTTGTCTACTATGCTTCTCAGCCATCTTGTTACAATCTCTTTGATAGAATGAAAGGAGAACTTAATGAGAGTATAACGACCATAAAAATAGATAAATATCAGAATTTATGGATACAAACTAAAACTGAATTAGCATGTTACCATATTCCAACCCAACGTATTACATATAAAAAAAAGTCTGTTGGTCAATTAGGAACAATCTATATTGACTCAAAAGATTATTTATGGCATGTGAATCGTTATTCTACCTTAGAACGATATGCCATATCAGAGGGAAAAGCTATACTGAAACAAAGTCTTCATCTGCCTAATAATATCTCTTCCATCAGCGAAGACCAGATGGGTAGGATATGGATAACCTTAGTTGATAAATTTGCTGTTATTGATTCCATTGGAAATCTCTCCTTCAAATACGCTCCCGAGGGAGTGGAACTCCTTCATTTGCAAAGTAAACTTCCCACACGGGAAATGTTCCTCTATACCCAGCAACACGGCGTTTACGAATATGGGAAAGACCAGCAGTTCATTCCTTTCAATCATATTCCGGCAGAACCAAGCTATATTTATATAGATAAAGAAAATGATTATTGGATAGGAACTTTCGATTCAGGGCTCTATCATTGCGACAAAGAAGGTGGTATAGTAGAACATTATAGCATACACAATGGGTTGATAGAAAGTCAAATCAAATCCATTATAGAAGATACAGAGGGAAACATCTGGTTTAGCACTCCTACAAAAATAGGTTATCTGAATCGGGCCAGCGGATTGTTCTCATACATTTATGACCACCGTTTCAATCAAAATCTGTATGCGGCAGATTGTGTCTGCCGCACGGAAGACGGGACATTGTACTTCGGAGGAGGAAGTGGAATAACCGTAGTACATCCTGAATCTGTTCAGAAAAAGCCAACGGATACCTCCCTGCATTTCGATGCTCTGTTATTGAATGGAAAAAATATTCCATACAATGAACAAGAAAGCATTTATTTAACTCACCAAGAAAACATGCTCAGTTTTTGGTATAGTGGTTTGAATTACGAACAAGGCAGTAGCCTGACTTATGCTTATCAGTTGGAAGGCTATGACAAAACATGGATAGAGGCAGGTTACACAAGACGGGTATCTTATTCCAACCTGCCTAGTGGTAACTATGTCATGAGAGTAAAGGTGAGAAATCCCAACGGACATTGGAGTGGCAACGAGCTGGCACTACCCATCTACATTGCCCCATCGCCTTGGAAGTCTCCGTGGGCAATCGCACTATACTGGATAGTAGGAGTCTCCACTATTCTTTTCTGCTTATGGCTCACCATTCGTTGGCAAGTCCGCGAAGAGCGTCTAAAGCTATCCGAACGGCAAAAAGAGCTCAACCAAATACGCATCGACTTCTTGACAAACATTTCGCACGAGTTTCGTACTCCACTATCACTCATTCATGCACCTCTGCAAGAATTAGTGAGTAGCAGCGACCTGAACGAACACGACCGGAGATTAGCAAGCATCATGCGGCGGAATACCGATCGCCTGACCCAACTTACGGAACAAATACTGGATATCGAAAAAAATGGTAAACATGAAAAAAAACTACAAGTGGCCCAAAGGGACATCGGTGCCTATCTACATATGTTAGTTGAAAACTTCCGGTATGCCGCTACTGAGAAAAACATCTTGTTGAAAATAGAGGCAGAAAGTACCGTCGGATGGTTTGATGCGGAAAAAATAGAAAAAATCGTATGTAATCTGATGAGCAATGCCATCAAGTACACTCTTGAAGGAGAAATAACATGTACGTTGCATACTGACGGCAATCTATGTCACATCTCAGTCTTAGATACCGGCATTGGCATTCCCGAAGATAAACGGAATGGACTATTCTGTCGTTTCGAACGATTGGGAATGGATAAAAAACAACCTGCAATCAAAGGAATAGGTATCGGGCTGAATTATGCTTCCCATCTGGCACGCATACACAAAGGAAGTATTGCCTATGCTCCTAACATGCCACATGGTTCTTGCTTTACATTGACATTTCCTAGTGTGGAGGATGCTTATACAAAGGAGGAACTGGAGGCAAGCAAGATAATGCCCCAACTGATCAAATCAGAACAAAACACCACTTCCAAGGAGGAGAGTGTCCTCATTGTCGAGGACAATCCGGACGTGCGCAATTATCTGCGTGAACTTTTAGCCGATACATACAACGTGGTAACTGCCCAGGACGGGCAGGAAGGTATGGAGTGTATGGCACTGAATATACCGAACATCGTATTAAGCGACGTTATCATGCCCCATAAAGACGGGTTCCAGCTATGTTCCGAAATAAAGAGCCATCCGGATTTCGGGCATATTCCCGTCATTATGCTTACGGCGAAGAGCGACCTGCATAGCAACATGAAAGGTCTGAATTGTGGAGCCGATGCTTACGTCAACAAGCCCTTCGATCCGTTCTATCTGAAAGCGGTCATAGAGAACCTGCTGACTAACCGGAAGCGAATACAATATGTTGTGCTCAACCTTACTTCCAACAGCCTGAACGCTCCTGAAGCCCAACAAGCCCAGTTGAACATCGCAGACCACCAATTCCTGGAACAATTACACACACTGATAGACGCTAATTTGTCCCACGAAGGCTTTAATATACAAATTCTGGCAAAAGAGATAGGCATGAGCTATAGTAGCTTGTATGCCAAAATCAAAGCTATGACGGGGCAAACTCCTCAAAACTTCCTCAATACCTATCGCATGAACATGGCTATGGATTTATTGAAAACCCATCAGTTTACGGTAAGCGAAGTCAGTTACAAAGTGGGCATCTCTTCCCCCACCAATTTCTCACGGAGTTTCAAAAAACACTTCTGTCTTTCTCCGAGTGAAGTGTAATTGGGGGCTGAGAAAACGCGTGTTTATGATACATATACCCGTGAGGATTTCTGTATTATACTTAGTTTGTTAGTTCACAGTGCTGAACACTTTATTCCAACATAGAAAAACACTTTGTTTTAGTAATAGAAAACGATTTGTTCTTATATGATAAAACGGAATGTTCTGTTAAGGGAAACAAAGCGTTCTGTTATAGGAAACAACTTGTTACAATAAGGGAAACACTTTGTGCGCTATAGGAAAACATAAACCCTCCGGTCGGGATGTGTCTTTTCTTGATTCAGCTAGACGCTTTTTCTTTTTATAACCGATATCAGTAGACGGTTCTTAGAATATTGTCCTACTTCAGTAGTCACTTCTTCCCAAGTCTTACTAATATAGTAGACACAGCAAAGCGGGTTGTCCTGATTCTGTTGACAGTCATCTTGCTGGATTTGCAGAACCCGTGCTTGCTTGTCCGGCAAGATAATGTGAATTCTTTGAAAGATTGCGTATGAAGTGGGGCTTTCACCTAAGCAGTTTGCCAAGTATTTCAAAGAAGCTTATGGGGAATTACCGTCCGAGTACAAAAGGAAAAGCGCTTCTTCTTCCCTTGTTCCATAGGGAATTCTTTGTATATCTCAAGAATTTTCACGAATATTGCAAGTCGGTAGTGTATCTCATTGAAAATATTATCTTTGGTTAATTGAGTATTAGGCCAACAGTTGATAAACGTCTACCTTTGTTGAAATTCTAATGTATAATGATGAAAACACGTTTCTTGCTTTTCTGTATCAGTTGCCTGCTTTGGGCAGGTTGCGGAAATCCCGGACAGAATTATATGATTGAAGGGACATTGCCGTCTGGGAAATACGACGGGGAATGGATATACCTCGTGCCGATGGAGAACGCACCGGGACGGGTGGATTCTGTCAAGATTGCCAATGCTTCTTTCTCTTTCTCCGGACAAGGGGAGGAGATGAGGGTGTTGCGCTTGCGGCATTTGTTGCGTATCTACATTCAGGAACTGTTGGTTGTGACGGAGCCAGGTACCATACAAGTAAAGGCCGATTCCCTCGGCTCGGTAACGGGTACTCCACAGAACGATGCCCTTCAGGAATGGAAAGAGGGGAGGGAAAAGAAGCAAGAGGCTTACCGCTTTATCCGGACGGGATTACAGAATGCCACCGGAAAAGATTCACTGCATCTGATACAGATGCGCGATAGCCTGATAACGCAGGAGCAGGAAACGAACTTTCTTTTCCTGAAAGAGCAAGGAAACAATACGTTGGGAACGTTCATGCAGAAGATGTTGCGTGGTTCCTTGACGGAAGAACAACAGAGACAATTGGATGAAAGCCTGCAAAAGGAAATACATTGAATGGGGGGTGGTAGGAATCGGCACTTTGGCGCTGTTCCTCTTTTTCTTCCGGATGCTGCCCTATCATCTGTTCCACCGGGAACAGACGCAACTCTTTTTGTTCACTGCTGAAACACTAGCTGGATACTTGAGTCATCCGGCAGCATTGGCATGCTTGGCGGGAGATTTTCTCACTCAGTTTTTTTATTACGAAGGTGGTGGTCCGGCTGTGATGGCGGGTGTACTACTGTTGTGGGGCATAGTCATGTTCCGCTTGCTGTTTCCTTATATCGGTCGTTGGGCTTGGCTTCCGGCTGTATTGGCTGTACTCTGGGAAACGGGTAGACAGTGTGGACTGGCTTATCCTCTTTCCGGTACAATCTCCTTGATAGGTATCGGTGGTGTCCTTCTGCTGTGTCGTAGCTGTGTCCGTCGTTCGTGGAAGTCTGGATTACCGGTCAGTGTGTTGGCGTTATTGCTCGGTTACTGGCTGTTTGGTTGCGGCAATTGGTCATCGAAATGGTACAATACACCCAACCTGGGACGGGAGCGCCTTTTAGCTTTGGACTCGGAAATGTATTTCGGTCGCTGGGAAAAGGTCCGGAAACTGCTGGCTGAGGAGGAATACCGCTCTCCGTTCGCCACTTATTATTATAACCTGCTGAATGCACAGCAGCGGCAGTTGCCCGACAAGTTGATGGATTACTATCAGCCGGCTGCGCAAGGATTGTTCTTGCCCGTAGCTCCAGGCTCCACTTATCTCACAATCTATGCGGCTAATGAAGTTTGGTTTGCTTTGGGAGACATGACGATGGCGGAACATGCCACCATCTTGGGGATGATTTTCTCTTCGCGACATACCGGGGCAAGAGCTGTCAAGCGTTTGGCGGAAATCAATCTGATTAATGGAGATGAGGCTGCGGCTATGAAATATCTGCGCCTTCTGCAAAAGACGATGTGCTATCGTGACTGGGCAGAACGGCGTATGCCAGGCAGGCATACACCGGACATACGCCAGTGGCTGGAACGTAAGCAACAACAACTGCCTACCACAGATACACTGCGTTCTGCGGCTGATGTGCAGCTTTCCCTTCGCCATCTGCTGCGTGGCAATCCGGGAAATGAGATGGCATGCGATTATCTTCTTTGCTTTGACTTGCTGAATAAGGATATCGGTGCTTTCGCCCGGGATTATCAGGAGTTTGCTACCAATCGGATACCTTCCAGGCTATATGCCGAGGGACTGCTTATCTATCTTGCGGGCAACAAGTCTCCACTGGATGAAGTGAGGAAGTGGAATATTCCACCTCAAGTATTGGATGAATTTGGCGATTATACCCGACTGTATGAGGCGAATGGTGGTAATGGTGCCCCTTTGCAAGCCAAATACGGAAAAACATATTGGTTTTATTTCCACTATGCTACGATGAAAAAGGGGAAGTGATTTATGATGAACAGAGATATGAAATATGTACAAGTTGTTGTGGGGCTGTTACTGTGCTACTGCCTATATGCTTGCAGTCCCCGTCCGGAGTCTGTACAGCCTGCAGACCGGCTATTGGTGCTCTATCCGGAATATCAGGATGTAACCATTCCCTACAATGTGGCTCCTTTGAATTTCCTTGTGCGGAATGAAGGGGTGGATGCGGTGTGCGTGAGTGTAAAGGGAGCATCGGACAGCTTGGCGATAAATGTGCGCGGGAACAAGGCGATATTCCCCTTGAAAGCTTGGCGTGCATTGCTTGAAGCGGAGAAGGAACATACTTTGGAAGTAGTTGTTACTGCCCGTACTGACGGCCGCTGGCTGCGCTATCCTTCTTTTGCATGGCAGGTGGTGGCAGACAAGCTTGACGCCTATGTCAGTTACCGTCTGATAGAGCCCGGTTATGAGGTATGGAATGCCTTGCAGATACGTGAACGCTGCATTGAGAATTTCGAAGAGCGTATTTTGGCGGATAACAGTCAGACAGAGGGCAAATGCATGAACTGTCATGTGCACGGAGGAAATAGTGGCAACCTTTCGATGTTCCATCTTCGGGGTGAGGGAGGGGGGACTGTCCTGAACCGTGACGGCAAGCTCCGTAAGCTTGCCTTGAAGAAT
>Ga0129308_1001427_pt1 | contig 24980 bp, 19 predicted proteins | sample L827metagenome_FD_94440 | JGI IMG/M metagenome (GOLD analysis project Ga0129308, IMG submission 94440) | Ring-tailed lemur group fecal microbial communities from Wisconsin, USA - L827 metagenome | ecosystem: Host-associated > Mammals > Digestive system > Large intestine > Fecal | place: USA... | reverse complement strand
CTTCCGGCAAAAATCGTGTCCTGATAGCCCAGAAAACGGCAGCGATCAAAGCTGCATCTGTCTGCCGCCACGTAGACCGCCAGTGCCTGTCCGGCAGTGCAGCCCGGCCCGGCAGTGTTTTCTACGGTAATATTTTTCATATGAATATCCTTGCCGGCAAGCAGAAGCACCGCAGTATTGAAGGTGCCGTATTCACCGCTTTTATCCTCTCTCATTTTGCGCGCACCGTCTCCGTAGCGAAAGACGGTCGTGTCCGGATTTTCACCGATAATTTCTATATTTTCTTTTCGAATGAACACCTTTTCCTCATAAACTCCGGGCTCCACTATGACGCGGACAGTTTCCTTATGCCCATCGTCAATGGACAGGATGGCTGCCTGCAGGGTTTTAAAAGCACCTGGCCGCTTTTGGGATACGATTAATGTCTGCATGAAATTTCCTCCTGCGCTGAAATTTTTTGGCAAATTTATTGTAAAAAGGAGGGCAAAGGGAGGCAATGCAAAAAAATTGCACTTTTATCAAGATTTTGCGTTTCGTTTACATTGATTTTTTTAAATGTTATAATTCCAGACAGGAAAGAAGAACAATGAGGTGACAGCAGATGTATCGCAGGTTGATTGAAAAGTATAAAGGAAAGAAGATATTCCGCAGCATGTTCGGCGCATGCTTCGGGCTGGCGGCAATCTGTATTTTCGGCGCGTGTATCGGGGGATTTTTCTGGTTTGAACGGACGCAGATAGAAAAAGAAAAACAGAATTACAGCAGCATGCTCTATGCTTCCTCCCTGATGCTGGATGACTATGTGAGGGCAGTGCAGGACACGATGGAGGTTCTGCGCAACGATACCTATATCAGAAAACAGCTGGCCAAGGAGGAGTTTTCCTGGGATAAGGAAATGGCCGTAGCTGCGGGACAGATCGGCAATCTGATTAACGTCCACTCCGCTTTTCATTCCATCTATGTGATAAAGGGAGAAGATTATCTGATTAAGTGCACCAACGCTTCCTGTCCGATGGATCTGACAGCAGATCAGGCAATGATTCAGGCATTTTATGAGAGTAAATTCGGAATTTTTCAGGTGAAGTATTACCTGGATCTCAATAAGGAGAGCAGGAAAATCCTGATTCTGACGGAAGGGGATCAGAACCCCGGTACGGGGGATAAGGAAAGCGGTATTCTGATCGGGTTGGATATCGGAAGAGTGATGGGACAGATTTTCCCCGTGCAGAAGGAAGGGGAAGAATGCCTGTTGACAGATGGAGAGGGAAAGCTTATTTATGCTACGGGGAGCAGTTTCGTAAACGGTGAAGACGTACAGGAAGGAATTTTGCGTCAATACCTGCCGGAGGATGAGAAAAAGGAAGTGAAGCAATCGGAGATTCGGGAATGGGATCGGAAGAGATATCTGGTCACTTCCGTAGATATGGAAAACGGTTTTTGTCTGACGCATATTCTTCCATATGAATATGTGGGTTCCACGATTGATCACATGAGGAACACGTTTCTTTTGATTGGAGCATTTCTCGTGATTTTGCTCCTTTTGCTCGCCTTTGTCATGTCCTGCTGGGTATATTATCCCATTGACGCGGTGGTGAAGACGACGAGCACTGCAGGAAGAGTGCCGGAAGAGGTCTATGACCGGTTGGCGAAAAATGAGCTGTCCAGTATCGCGAGAACCTATCACACCATGGTGGAAACGCTCAATCATCTGAATGCCAGAAAGGATCAGGAGGTGCTGGCACGATACCTGGAAAGCAAATCCTCCAAAAGAATGCTTCCGGAATGGGTGGAAGAAACATATGGGAAAGAAGGGGTTCTGTGCCGGGCGCTCTGTTTCAGAATCAGCGACATGAAGGACTTACATGACAACAATACGGATGAGGCCATCGCCTTTGAAATGCAGACGATCATGAATGTGATTTCTCAGGTGCTAAAGCCGCTGGGGGAAATTCTGGTGACGCCTGTGGACAGGGAATATATCGCGGTGTTGATTTTTGCCCAAAACAGTGTGAAAGAAGAGGTATTGGTCGGAAGTATACGGGAGATTTTCAGTATTACCGCAGAACTGGTGCATATCGGGATGGATGTTGGAATCAGTAATGAAAAGGGAACCTTTAGCGAGCTTGCGTCCATGTATCAGATGGCCAGGGCGGCAACAGCTTATCGCTTCATATATGGCTTAAGCGCCGTCATTACAGAAGACCAGATGGCGGAAAAGGCGCTGACGAAAAAGGAAAAAGTGCAGACGCAGAGACTCACAGAATATTTGAAGGAAGGCAGCAGGGACAGTTTCTGGAAGGAATATGACAAAATTATTGAAGAGCTGAAGGACCGTTCGCTTCAGTCCGCGCGGGAGACGCTGGTGGATATGGCGGCGCAGCTTTTGAAATATAAAAATTCTCTGAGCTATATTTTTATACCGCTGACAGGGGCAGATTATGAAAATCTGAACAATGAGCTGATTCAGTTTGAGTATATAGATGATGTCCGCACCTGGTTTTCGGGTATGGTCAGCGAGATCTGGGCGGTTCTGGATCGGGTGAGGCAGAGCGGAAGGGATGACATTGCGGATAAGGCTTTAGAATATCTGCAGGAAAACTATGCTGATCCCAATATCAGCGCCCAATATCTGGCGGATATGTATCATATCACGCCGTCATATTTCAGCCGTCTGTTCCATGAGCGGAGCGGATGCGCATTTCCGGACTATTTATCGACCCTGCGGATTGAAAAGGCGAAGGAAATGCTGCTGAAGGATTCAGGAAAGAGCATTCAGGAGATCTGTGAGCTGGTGGGCTATACAAATTCCTCCTATTTCACGGCGCTTTTCAAGAAAAAATATGGAATTACGCCGGGGCAATTCCGCAAAAATCATCAGAATTTTAATGAAAATTGATAGTTGTAAAAAAATCAATAGTTTCTCTTCTCAATAATTTGATAGTTCTTTTCTTTTTTTGGATTGAGACACAGACCCAAAATATGTTACTCCTTAAACAGAGCGGCGGACAGCCAATGATATAAGCGCCGGCGGATACAATCAGGCGATTATGAAATGCTATTGACTATGCCTGCTGCAAATCTATAAGGAGGGTGACAAATATGTCTGTGTCTCGATCGAAAAAAGTCGGGAGTAATTCTTTCAACTCAAAAAATCCTTTTATACGTCATATGAGGAAATACCGCCAGCTGTGGCTGCTGGCTCTGCCGGGCATCATCATTACGCTGATGTTCGCATACATTCCCATGACAGGGCTGGTGATCATCTTTAAGGATTATAATTTCCGGGACGGTATTTTCGGCAGCCCCTGGGTTGGACTTAAAAATTTTGAATTCTTTTTCGCTAACTTCGATAAAGCCTGGAGGGCGACGAAGAATACCATTATTTTAAATTTCTGCTATACCGTATTCGGAACGGCGGCGGCAGTGATGCTGGCAGTGATGTTCAATGAAATCCGTCATAAAAAGTATCTGAAGCTGACGCAGTCTCTTTCCATCATGCCCTATTTCATATCCTGGGTGGTGGCAGGCGGAATTTTGAGGGCGCTGCTCAACTACGATGGAGGTACGATCAATCAGCTGCTCACATCGATGGGCTTTGAGCGGGTTGACTTTTATAACGATCCGAAATACTGGCGGGTCATTCTCACCTTATGTAACATATGGAAGGCGGCCGGATATAACGGAATCATTTATTTTTCCACGATAGCGGGCTTTGATACGGCACTGTATGAGTCGGCCCAGGTGGATGGGGCAAATCTCTGGCAGAGGATCCGGTATATTACGATTCCGCTGTTAAGGCCCACAATTATCATTATGTTTCTTTTGTCCATCGGAAAAATCATGAGCGGCGATCTGACGATGATGATGTCCATCACTAATCTGTCCTCCATGCTTCTGGAAACGACAGATATTATCGACACTTATGTATATCGTTCCGTCATCGGCGTCGGGGATTTTGTGATGGGATCTGCGGTCGGTTTGTATCAGTCCATATTCGGCTTTGTGCTGGTGCTGTTTTCCAACTGGCTGGTGGGAAAATTTGACAAGGATTATCAGTTATTTTAAAGGTGAGGGCGTGACATGAAACAGAAAAAGAAAATGAAACGGTCGGCATCAGACCGCATTCTGCTGATCAGCTTTTATATCATCATCGGTCTTTTTGCAGTGATATGTCTGTATCCGCTGCTGCTGGCTGTAGGGACCTCGTTTTCAGATGAAGCATCCGTGACAGTGAACGGATACAGCGTGATCCCGAAAAAATTCAGCCTGGAGGCTTACGGAATGATCCTGGGCTCTCTGGGGAAAAATATTTTGAATGCCTATATGGTTACCATTGCAGTGACAGTGATCGGAACGGCAGTCTCCGTGCTGGTGTCCGCTTCCTTCGCGTATGTATTGACTGTAAAGGATTTTAAAATGAGGTCTGTATTGAACATGTTTTTATACATACCGATGATCTTTTCGGCGGGACTGCTCCCCTGGTATATCATGTGCACGAAGTATTATCATCTGACCGACAATTTCCTGGCGCTGATCCTTCCTGGCTGCATGAACGCTTTCAATGTGTTCCTGCTGCGGAATTTCTTTAAATCCATTCCGGACGAACTGGCGGAAGCGGCAAAGATCGACGGGGCCAATTATCTGAGAATTTTCCGGGTGATCTATTTTCCTCTGGCAAAGGTCGGGCTGGTCACGGTGGGACTTTTCTATGCGCTGAGCTACTGGAATGACTATTATCTGGCACTGATGTTCATCAACAAGCAGAACATGTATCCGCTGCAGTATTACTTATACAATATGCTGGCGAATGTGCAGTTTATCGCAAATCAGGCGAATGCGTCTCTGGGATACAATATCAACATTCCGCTGGAAACCACAAAGATGGCGACGATCTGTGTGACCATCGGACCGATCATTCTGCTCTATCCGTTTGTGCAGAAGTACATCACAAAGGGCGTGATAGTGGGCGCGGTAAAGGGCTGAACCCTTTAGAAGGTAATTAAAGCAGAAAGTTTATCGGTTTTTAACCGTTAGACCATAACAAGAGATTATTTTTAAGGAGGAGAGGTATGAAGAAGAAAGTTATTTCCATGTTATTGGCGGCGGCACTGACAATGACCGCGCTTGCAGGCTGCGGCAATGAAGCCGGGGGAAATGCGGGCAGCGAGGCAGCCAAGGCAGAAGAGACTGCGCAGACAGCGGCTGAGAGCGCTGACGGGGACGCGGTATCGGCAGAGGATGTAGGAGAAACTGTGACGGATGCATCCCTGAGACCGGAAACGCTGGATACCATCAAGGTCGTGCTGTTCGGAGAGGAGTCTCCCAGAATGCAGGAACTGATGGAAAATGAATTTCAGCAGGTCTTCATTGATGAGATCAACACGAAGGTGGAGCTGATGTATCTGCCCTGGACAGAGAACGGAGCGGGCGGAAAGGTGGACCTGATGATCGCATCGGGACAGGAGTTTGACGCCTGTATCGTGGATCCTACCTGGGCGGCCAGCAGTTACAGCAAAGGATATTTGCAGGATCTGTCAGGTGTGATTGACAAATATCTGCCGGACTGGCACGAGAACATGGATGCGACAGCATTTGAAGCTTATCATTTCGGAGACGGAGTTTATGCGATTCCGATCGGAAACAAACCCACGGCGGGCGTTTTCAATACAGTATGCGTCAGACAGGACATCATGGATGAGATCGGCATGACCGACATCAGCACTCTGGAGGAGCTGACGGAGTATGTGACTAAGGCAAAGGAGCTGCACGGCCTGTACGCGACCTATGAGCTGTCAGGAAATGCGCCCTATATCATCAGAGGGACCAGTGACAGAAATATTACGGAGCTGGCGACCGGACTCTGGATCGATCAGGATACCCATGAGCTGATCAATTTTGCAGAATCTCCTGAGTTTGAGGCGGGAGTAAATCTGTATAATGACTGGTATGCGGCGGGACTGATTCCAAAGGATATCCTGACCAATACAGTGACTCTTCCGTTCCAGGCGAATATGAGCTCCATCATGAGAGGAACCTGCGGAACCACGCTGATCGAGAATGAACCCGGCTTAAAGACCGTCGTGCCGGAGGCGAAGACTGCGGAGTACTACATCTCTCCCGAGAAGCCTATTTATAAAGCGACTTATGAAAACACCGCTTTCCAGGTTCCGGTTACATCCACAAAGGCTGACCGTGTGGCATTGTTTGTAAATCTTTTACAGAAAAACACGGAGCTTGCAAATCTGTTTGCATACGGCGTGGAAGGAACGGACTATGAACTGGTGGACGGCAAGGTTTCCAAGATCAGCACGGACGAGCTGTTCTATGAATGGATGATTTACAATGTGAAAATTTCCAGTCCTACCGTCGCATATACGGACGAGTTTATGGAGGTCTATAAAGACTGGGATGAAGGTGCACAGCCCTCTGTCACTTTCGGATTCAGTATTGATTATTCTCCGATCAAGACGGAAAAAGCCCAGATAGACAGTGTGTGGGATGAACTCGCAACTCCGATGATGGCAGGCTTAAAGGATTATGACTCCAACATTGAAGAGCTTAAGAGTCAGTTAAAAGCGGCCGGATGGGACACCTATGTGGCGGAAATTCAGAGACAGTTTGATGAGTTTATGGCAAACAAATAAATATGAGAATGCAGACCGGCCCGCTGTTCGCGGGCCGATTTGCGTTACGGCGGAATTTGCGGAGCAAATCGCGGCGATTTTCGTCCTGTTCTTGTATCGAATCGCTTAATCCAACTGTGCGATTTCGTGGTAAAGGTCTGCGTAGCGTCCGCCGGCGGCCAGCAGTTCATCGTGATCCCCGCGCTCAATGATATGTCCCTTTTCCAGCACCATGATGGCGTTGGATTTGCGCACTGTGGAGAGGCGGTGGGCGATCACAAAGGTGGTGCGGTCCTTCATCAGCGCGTCCATACCTTCCTCGATATGCCGCTCTGTACGCGTATCGACAGAGGAAGTGGCTTCGTCCAGAATCAGGATCGGCGCTTTGCTGATTGCAGCCCGGGCGATGTTTAACAGCTGGCGCTGCCCCTGGGAGAGATTGGCACCGTCATGCTCTAAAACGGTGTCGTATCCTTTTTCCAGATGCATGATGAAGGAGTGTGCAGAAGCAACTTTTGCGGCGGCTTCGACTTCCTCGTCAGTGGCGTTGAGCCTGCCGTAGCGGATGTTTTCCCGGATGGTTCCGGTGAAAAGGTGGGTGTCCTGCAAAACCATGGCGATGTTGCTGCGAAGAAATCCCCGGTTTATCTTTTCGATGGGAACGCTGTCGATCGTGATGGAGCCGCTTTCCACATCGTAGAAACGGGAGAGCAGATTGGTCACAGTGGTTTTGCCTGCCCCGGTGGAACCGACGAAAGCGATTTTTTGTCCGGGCTTTGCATAGAGAGAAATGTCGTGCAGAATCGGGACGCCAGGCTCGTAGCCGAAATTGACATGATCCAGCACCACATGTCCATGGATGGAATCCAGAGAAACGACATCCGCATCTGCAGGCTCCGGCTGCGCATCCAGCACGTCAAATACCCGTTCTGCACCGGCCAGGGCGGAGAAGACAGTGTTCATCTGCATGGAAATTTCATTGATCGGGCGGTTAAACTGCCGGGTATAGTTTAAGGAGACGGTCAGACCGCCGATGTCAAAGCCTTTTGTGACGACCAGAATGCCGCCTGTGCAGGCGGTCAGCGCATAGGACATATTGCAGAGCTGATGGGTGATCGGTCCCATGATGCCGGATTTAAACTGGGCCTTGATCTGGGCTTCACAGAGCTCATGGTTGAGCCAGGAAAATTCCTCCTGTGCCGTCTGCTCATGGTTGAAAACCTTTATCACCTTCTGACCGGAGATGGTTTCCTGTGCAAAACCGTTAAGCATTCCGAGATTGTGCTGCTGCTCCCTGTATGCAGTGCGTCCCTTCTGGATAATGAATTTGCTGATCCAGGTCAGAACCGGTGTCATGATGATCGTGATGGCTCCCAGGATCAGGTTTGTATACAGCATTAAAATGACCGTGCCCACGATCGTGATCAGACCGGAAATGATCTGAATCAGCGTGGTATTGAGCATTTCACCTACCGCATCCACGTCGTTTGTGAAGCGGCTCATGAGATCGCCGGAAGCATGGGTGTCAAAGTAGCGGATGGGAAGGGTTTGAAGCTTATCGTAAAGCTCCTGTCTCATTCTGCGCAGGGAGCGCTGCGATACTGTCAGCATCAGGCGCTGCTGCAGCCATTGGGTGAGGAGGGAGATTGCGTAAACAGCCGCCATCAGTCGGAGTCCGGCGAGCAGACCGCTCATGCGGGTAGTGATCGCAGCGGTATCCGAATCGTAATAGAGAAACTTATTCATGACCGGACGCAGCATGTAAGAGGCCAGCAGGGTGGAGATCGTGTTAATCAATGTGCAGACCAGCGCAACTGTCATCATCAGTCGTTCGTGGGACAGATAGCAAAAAAGGCGCAGGACGGTTTTTCCGGGCGCTTTGGGCTTGCCAGAGCTTGCCAGAGCCTGGTCGCGGCCTCTGGGACCGAGGGAGATTTCTTTTTTCGCAGAGGCAGAGGCAGTAGTGCCGCCATATTTTGTCTGAAGGCGTATTGCTTTCTCCTGATTCATGTTTTTATGCCTCCTCCTTATCTTTCTGAGAATAATAGATTTCCTGATAGGGCCTGCAGTCTTTTAGCAGTTGTGCATGCCTGCCGCAGTCGGCGATTTTGCCCTCATCGAGAACGATGATTTTGTCGGCATCCACTACAGAGGTGATCCGCTGTGCGATGATGATTTTGGTGATGCCGGGCATATCCTGACGAAGCGCTTTGCGGATGGAACTTTCAGTAGCGGTATCCACGGCGCTGGTGGAATCGTCCAGAATCAGAATTTTGGGCTTCTTTAAGAGTGCGCGGGCGATGCAGAGACGCTGCTTCTGCCCGCCGGAAAGGTTTACGCCGCCCTGGCCCAGCTCTGTTTCATAGCCCTTCGGAAAAGTTCGGATGAAGCTGTCTGCGGCAGCGATCTGTGCCGCCCGTTCCATCTCTTCCTGAGTGGCGTTTTCCGCGCCCCAGCGGAGGTTTTCTGCGATTGTACCGGAAAAAAGGGTGTTTTTCTGCAAAACCACGGCTACGCTTTCCCTCAGGCGGAAAAGGGAATAATCCCGTACGTCTGTGCCGTCAACAAGAATGTGTCCCTCGTCGGCATCGTAAAGGCGGGGAATCAGGGAGACGAGCGTGGATTTCCCGCTGCCTGTAGAGCCGATGATGCCCACGGTTTCTCCGGCTTCGATTGTCAGACTGATGTTGTCCAGCACTTTTTGACTGTTATTTTTAAAGTAGCGGAAGGAAACATTCTGAAAAGCGATACTGCCGTTTGCGACTTCTTTTTCGGGAAAGGCCGCGTCTTCATCCGTCAGGTCAATGTCCGCGCGCAGAACCTCTGTAATTCTCCTGTCGGAGGCAGCGGCCCTCGTCCCCTGCAGCACGATGTTTGCGAGGAAGTTGAGCGCGGTAAGAATCTGGGACAGATAGGTGATAAAGGCGGTCAGTGTGCCCAGTTCCATTTCGCCGACCATGATCTGTTTTCCGGCAAACCACACGACGGCCAGAGTTGTGAAGTTGATGGCGAGTGCGGAAGCGGGCTGCATGAGAAGCATCATTTTCAGCGCGGAGGTGCTTTTTTTCACCAGTTCATCGTTGATCTTATAAAACTTCTTCGTTTCGTATTCCTCCCGGACAAATGACTTGATTACGCGTTCGTTGGTGATCGTTTCTTCAATTCCGTTGTTAAGCCGGTCAATCTTTTGCTGCATGACCGTATAGCGGGGAGAGGCTATTATGATAATGGCAGCTATGACCGCAGCCAGGATGGGCACGACGATGAAAATGACCCATGCCAGCCTGCGGTTTAGGGAAAAGGACATGATCAGAGCGCCGATGAGCATGACCGGGCTGCGGAAAAAACCGCGCAGCAAAGTCTGGGTGAAGTTCTGGATCTGGGTGATGTCGTTGGTAATTCTGGTGATCAGCGATCCGGTGGAAAAATCATCGATGTTGGAGAAGGAAAACCTCTGAATCTGACGGAAGGTATCCTCTCTGATACCTGCAGCCAGTCGGGCGGAGCCTCTGATCGCGAAGTTTGCGCCTGCGACGCCGGCAACGATCATCATAATTGCGATGAGCAGCATATAGAAGCCTGTTTTAAGAATATAGGGAATATCTCCGTTGGCGGCACCGTTATTGATGATGTTGGCACTCAAATAAGGCAGAATGAATTCGCCGCTGGCTTCAAGAACCATGAAAAGCGGTCCGAGGAGAAAATGATACCAGTATTTTCTGATATAGGGTCTGTATTTATTCATGACTGCTGTGCTCCTTTAAATAGGATAAGAATTGATGAATGGAAAAGTCAAAGGTTTCTTCCTTGCTTATGGAGGATCTCTGCATCAGTCCGTTCCCGGTCAGTTCCACAAAGCCGTGGATGAAGGAACGAAGCGTGCGGACAAAATGCATGGAAACCGGCTTTCCCATGTCGTAGCTGTTTACCACGATGCGCAGCGGTTCAAAGCTGTAAAAAGAGGCTTTTCGGATCTGGTCATCGTTGACTGACGGCATGTGAATCAGAGCCTTATACAGTTCGGGATTATCCTCGGTGAACCTGCGGTAAGCGTATGCGCAGTCGATGAATGCTGTATCGGCATCCTTTCCCGCCATAGCTTCCGTGAGGGCGGCATGCAGCCTTTGTGAAGCATGTACTGCGACCGCTTCGTTAATTTCGGTTATGCCCGAAATGTGATTATAGAGGGATGCCGGCTGAACGCCCAGCCGTCCGGCAAGCTCCCGGAGAGAAAAGCCTTCGTATCCTTTTTCCTGAACAAGCGTGATTGCTGTGTTCATGATTATGTCGTGATTCAGTCCTTTTTTGGCCATGAGGATAAACGTTCCTTCCTTTTTAAACTAACACTGTTCATTATATGCTAACACTGTTAGTTTTACAAGCTGATTTTATTAAATACACAGGTACATGAAAGGCCGTAATAATTTTAAATGTCCGGGTGCTGCAATCGTTCAGTCGGAGACTGAGCCGTTACGAAAAGCTTCCTTCAGCGAAAGAGCTTCTTCCAGCGTGTTTTTCCAGCCAAAACGTTTTAAGTCCACCTGCCAGCCGTCCGGAGTCCATTTCAATTCCACGCCCTCCGCTTCCAGAAGAATTTTCTGCATATCCATAGTATCAAAGTAAACGGCTCCGCTTAAGATGCCCTTCGAATTTACTACCCGGTGTGCCGGGACATTTTCTCCGGCCAGACCATGCTTTAAGCCGTATCCGACCTGACGGGAATTGCGGGGTTTGCCGCACAAAAGCGCGATCTGGCCATAGGTGGCGACACACCCGGCAGGAATCCTTGCGCATACAAGAGCCATTCTTTTATAAAAATCCATAGTCTGTTCACCTCATATAAATTTTACTGCTTATGTCAGCAGAATCTTCACAGGATTCAGTATAGCATATTCCAAAACGGCAGGAGCAGTTTTTATTCGTAACAGCTCTTTGCATCCCCTGATCAATAGAGTATAATAAAAGATACGGTAAAGAGAACGAACCGAAGGTGAGGAACCGTTATGGGTGGGAGGGTGAAATGAGAAAAAAATTGTCAGCGAAGAAGAGAATTGCGGTCATGCTCGCGGCAGCACTGGTTCTTGCAGGCTGCGGATCGGGCAGCGCAGGGAAAGCAGGGGAGGAAGCCGGGACTTTGGAAAATGCAGCCGGACAGCAGGCGGAAGCATCTGTTGAAGAAAATGCCGGGAAAGCAGAGGACAGAAAAGAAAGCGGGGCGGATGTCCGGACGGAAGGCGCGGACGATGGGCTGGTTGAGGCGCTGAAGGAAAAATATGCGGGGGCAGGAGCAGGGGAATACAGCGGCAGCGTGATAGAGGTGAAGCGGGATGAATCCGTTCAGATTGCGCTTGGATACAATCCCTGGGCATCGGACCTGCATATATATGATTGTTTTACTGTTTATCAGGATGCGGATTTAAAATATCCGGTGGATGCCGGGAACTATGAATATGACGCGGATACAGGGATTCTGACGATTGAGCCGCCCTTCTACGGAATTGCAGAGATGCATTCCTCTGACGATGTGGATTTGAGCCATATGAGCGGGAATTATCTTTCGGGAGACGAGCAGAACGGTTGGGGAACCCTTTCCCAGTATTATCTGGCTGTCAGCGTGGATTTGGAGTCCGGAGAGGCTTTGGATGCGCCGGTCATCACAATGATCAAGGTGAAGGCGGAAATTCCGCAGGCTCCGCAGCTCATATTCGATCAGACGAAAGACGGGCATGCCCGTTTTTCCTGGCAGGAGGTGCCGGGAGCGAAGGGCTATCTGTTGTTTAAGATAAATAAGGATGAGACCGGATTCTGGGAGAGCGGCCGTGTATTCGCAGATGTGACGGGAACCGAATGGACGAGCGAGGCAGAGGATAATCGGATGGACGGTCTTGTGCTTTCCTTAAATTACCGGTTTGAACAATACTATACTTCCGAGGATATGGCGGCATGGATTGAGGAGACGGACAGCTTTTTAAAGGATTATCAGGTGGAAGGCGAGTACGACGAGTTTTACAGTGAATATTTCGGAGTCATTGCCTATCAGGACAACGGCTGCTCTCCGGTCAGCAACCTTTTGAGCGCAAAGGATCTGGCGCATATGCTGCCTGCCGAAAAAGCCTCGCACAGCAATGAAGAAACTTTTTTCGGGATTGAGAGCACTGCTGATCTGCCTGCGGTGATGAGCGTGACCATGTGTGACGGAACGACAGCCCAGAAGGTGCTGGATTATGATTTCGAGAGCGTGAAACGGGAGGAAGAAAACAACTGGTACCGGATTACGGCAACTGCCATCCAGACGCCCTTTGAAGAAGAGTTCACGGTGTTTGGTCCGGATTGGGAAACGCTGGATGACGATCTGGAGGCTGTGAGACAGCGGCAGGAAAAGCTGAAAAACAGAGGCGGTAATATGGTGACTTTGCTTGAGGTTTCGGAGGGAAACGAAGAAGAGGAGGCCGGGAGCGCCGGGGAGTCGGAAGGTACAGTGTCTGAAGATGGTTCATCTGAGGAAAACGGAGAGAATCTGCAGGTATTGGAAACGGACATTACAGCTAATTCCGCGCTGAGTGAGTATATTGCCTTCCAGATGCTGGATACGGTGGAGGCGATTGATATTTCCGGCTTCCCGGAAGCTGCGGATACAAAGCTGGTGATAGACGCTTTCTTTGAAGCGCAGTATCAGAATCCGCTGATTCTCGGCGTACAGGGCGGCAGCATCAATACGAAAGAGCGGGTACTGAACGTTAATTACGATTTTGACAGGAGCGAGACGGCGCAGCGGCAGGAGAAAATCCGGGATAAGGTGGACGGAATTGTCCAAAAGATCATAACGGATGATATGTCCGATCTGGAAAAAGAAATGGCCATTAACAGCTACCTCTGCGAAAATTCCCGCTATGATGATGCGGCGCTGGAAAACGCGGAGCAGTATGGTTTTAAGAGGGTGGACGAAGAATTTTACGATTCCTTTACAGCCTATGGGATTTTGGTGGACGGCGTCGGCGTATGTGCCAGCTATTCTGCGGCTTTTAAGCTGCTGGCGGATGCCGCAGGGCTTGACAGTATTGTGGTGACAGGGTATCTGGATGGCAGCGTTCCTCATGCGTGGAATAAGGTCAGGCTGGATGACAGCTGGTATATTGTGGATGCCACCAACAATGACAATGATGTGATCAGCAATGCACTGCTGAATCTTTCCGACGCGGCGGCCTATGGCACGCTGGTGGAAAATGACAGCTTTGTGATGGACAGCAATCTTTACGATTATGCGGCGGGTGAGGACACGCTGGAGTATTATCATACGATTGACCGATACTTTGAACGGGAAGAGATTTCCGACGAACTGGCGGAGCTTCTTTTATCAGAGGGAAAAGCTGTTCTGCGAACAGATTATGATATGGATGATGAAGAGTTTTACAGTATTGCACAGCGGGCAGCGGATGAGTCCATGAAAAGAATAAGCGGATTCTACTGGATGGGCGTCATCCATCTGGAGGAGTAAAGGGGAGGTGCAGCTTCCGGGGAGGCTGCATCTTTGCTTTGTCCATGCAGGGCCTGCATCTTTTCGGAACGGGAATTGCGTCATTTGACTGCCGCATTTGACCATCTGTGAGATGGAAACGACCATTTGCGATAAAACGGTAGAAATAAAATGCGGCATTTTCTATACTGTAGTCAGAACAGGAGAAAAGCTTTTCGCGGATTCTAAATGAGGGCACATGGTGCAGAATGGGGGAAATATGCAGATCGAGATTAAAATAGACGAAAGCTGCAGGGAGCCGAAGGTCGTTATCCTGACGGACAAAATGACCGATGAGGTGAGCGGCATCGTCAAAAAGCTTTCGGAGGACGCCCCCAGAATGCTGGTGGGATTTCGGGATGAAATGGCGCAGATTTTGGAACAGGCTTCTATCATCAGGGCATATGCTGCGTCCGGCAGGGTTTGCGTTATGACGGACAGCGGAGAATATGCGGTAAGGCTTCGGCTCTATGAACTGGAGGAACGGCTGGAGAGGGGAAGCTTTGTACGAATTTCTAATTCCGAGATTATCAATCTGCGCAGAGTGAAGGGATTTGATCTGAGTTTTACCGGCACGATCTGCGTCACTTTGGATAACGGTGTCACCACTTACGTTTCAAGGCGTTATGTGGCCAGGATCAAGAAGGTCCTTGGCGTATGAAGAGTGTGAAAGGAACAAATATGAAGAAAAGTATATTTTTAAGAAGTGTGGTCGGTGCGTTGGCGGGGGTTGTGATCGGCATGGGTGTGACCATTTTGATCTCCTTCTTTGTTGGAGACGGGAATTATTATCCTGTAGTGCCGGAATTGATCGCAGACTGCAGGGGAGAACTGAATGCGGTAGTGCTGCAGACTGTATGCTGTCTGATCTATGGGGCGGCCTGGGGAGGCGCAACGATGGTCTGGGAGAAAGAGGAATGGAGTCTTCTGCGGCAAAGCGTTACGCATTTGCTCATCACCTCAATCGCTACATTTCCGATCGCATATTTTATGCGCTGGATGAAGCATAGCCCTGCAGGAATTCTGGGATATTTCGGCATATTCATTGCCATATATGCCTGTATCTGGATCTCACAGTATTGGGCGATGAAGAAAAAAATTAAGGATATGAACAAGGGCATTCATGAGAGTCAGCAGAAAAATGGATGAAGGCAAAGCAGCAGGGGCGCGGAAGCGTCCCTGCTTTTTGGGTATGGCGAACATAAATCATCTGGACGGGAAGCATATTTATGATATAATGAAGCGTAAGACGGTACGACAGTCAGGAGGATTTTTTTTATGAGAGAGAGCGGCATTTTGCTTCCGGTATTCAGCCTTCCGTCCCCGAACGGAATCGGCTGCTTTTCCAAGGAGGCGTACAGGTGGGTGGATTTTCTTGCAAAAGCGGGGCAGAAATACTGGCAGATACTGCCTTTGGGACCGACCAGTTATGGGGATTCTCCCTATCAGTCCTTTTCCACCTATGCGGGCAACCCGTATTTCATTGATCTGGAGGAGCTGGTGAAGGAGAAGCTTCTGAGCAGAGCGGAAGTGAAAGCATGTGACATGGGGGATAATGAGCGGGATATTGATTATGGCAAGCTGTACATAAATCGCATGCCCCTGTTAAAAAAAGCCTTTGAAAGAAGTCAAAAGGCGCCGGATGCAGAGTTTGAGGCTTTTCAGAGAGAGAACAGCTGGTGGCTGAACGATTACAGCCTGTTCATGGCGGTCAAGGATATTTTTGAAGGACAGAGCTGGGAGAAGTGGGCGGAAGATATCCGTTACCGCTGGGATAATGCGATGTGGTATTATAAGACCAACTACGCGGATGAAATCAGCTTTTATGCGTGGCTGCAGTATATGTTTTTTAAACAGTGGAAGCTGCTCAAGGAATACGCTAACGAAAAGGGAGTGCGCATCATCGGCGATATTCCCATCTATGTGGCGTATGACAGCGCGGATGTCTGGGCGCATCCGGAATTATTCCAGCTGGATGAGTCCCGCAAGCCTTCTGCGGTGGCGGGATGTCCGCCCGATGGTTTTTCGGCCGACGGCCAGCTGTGGGGCAATCCGCTGTACCGGTGGGACTATCACAGAAATACTGGTTATAACTGGTGGGTACAGCGTATTGCCAACTGCTTTAAGCTCTATGATGTGGTGCGCATCGATCATTTCAGAGGCTTTGACGAATATTTCTCGATTCCGGCAGGGGATAAGACGGCGGTGAACGGGCACTGGGAAAAGGGGCCGGGCATTGAACTGTTCAACGTGCTCAAAAACAGGCTGGGCGAGAAGGACATCATCGCAGAGGATCTGGGATATATGACGGACAGCGTGCGCAGGATGGTGAAGGAGAGCGGCTATCCCAATATGAAGGTGCTGGAGTTCGCTTTTGACGCGCGGGATTCCAGCGGAGCCAATGACTATCTGCCTCATAATTATGAGACAAACTGCGTGGCCTATACCGGAACCCATGATAACGAGACAATTTTCGGATGGCTGGACAGTATCACAAAGGCGGAGAAAAAGGCACTTCGTACTTATTTAAACAGAATGGATGCGACAGACGAAGAACTGGCGAAGGAACTGGTTCGGACGGCGGTGGCAAGTGTGGCGAAGATGTGTATTATCCCGATTCAGGATTATCTGCTTCTGGGCAATGAAGCGCGCATCAATTTCCCTTCTACGCTTGGGACCAACTGGCGCTGGCGCATGACAAAGGAGGATCTCACAAAGGATCTGGCGAAAGAGATCAGGACTCTTTGCAGGCTTTACGGAAGGAATTGAGAAAGTATGTATTTTGGAAAAATGATTTCCTGGCAGCGGGAAGGGAACCGGGTAAGCTTTCATTTTGAAAAAGCGGACGGCCGGATTGAGGTTTTCACGGAGAAAATTATCAATGTGTTTGCCGGTATTCAGAGTACAGAGCATCGTTCCAAAGCGATCGAAGGGGAAAAAGCTGTGGAAACTCCGTTTGATGTCAGCGCAGAAAACGATGAGGTGATTATTTCTACTGCTGCTGTGACAGTCAAAGTCCATGATGATTTTAAGGTGGATTTCTATAACGCGGCAGGAGAAGTGCTTTGCCGGGACTACAGGGGCAGCCGCAGGAAGATGGACCGGATCAGCGATGTGATGAAGGAACTGCTTCTTGCGGAAGGTCACAATGTGAACGGTGAAGAAGAGGACAAAATCTCCGTCATTAAGCGGATGGAGGGCGACGAGGCCTTTTACGGCCTGGGCGATAAGACCGGATTTTTGAACAAGCGGGGATATGATTATGTGATGTGGAATACGGACAATCCGGATCCTCAGGTGGACAGCTTTAAGTCACTGTATAAGTCCATTCCGTTTTTCATCACTTTGCACCGCGATACGGTGTTTGGACTGTTTTTTGATAATCCTTACCGCTCCGGCTTTGATATGGGTAAGGAGTCCGGGGAATATTATTACTATGGAGTGAAGGATGGTAATCTGGATTATTATTTGATTGCCGGAGAAAATATGAGGGAGGTGCTGGGCGGTTATACTTATCTGACAGGCACGACGCCCCTGCCGCAGAGATGGACGCTGGGACATCAGCAGTCCCGCTGGGGCTATATGTCCGAAGCGGAGATCAGGAGCCTGGCGGCGAAGATGAGGGAATGCCGGATCCCCTGTGATGTGATTCATCTGGACATTGACTATATGGACGACTACCGGGTTTTCACCTGGAATCCGGACCGGTATGACAGCGCAGAGCGGATGATGGAAGAGCTTTCAAAAGACGGGTTCAAGATCGTGACCATCATTGATCCCGGTGTGAAGCTGGACGAGGGCTATCCGGTCTATGACGAAGGTGTGGAAAACGGTTATTTTGCCACCACGCCGGAGGGAGAGATCTATGTCAACGCGGTCTGGCCCGGCGACGCTGTGTATCCGGATTTCGGAAAGGAAGAGGTGCGGGACTGGTGGGCTTCCAAACAGCAGTTTTTGCTGGACAGAGGCGTCCGCGGTGTCTGGAACGACATGAACGAGCCTGCCAGCTTTAAAGGAGAACTGCCCTTGGATGTGGTGTTTACCGATGAGGAGGAAAGGGCGGATCATGCCCGGATGCATAACCTCTATGGACACAATATGGCGAAAGCCACCTATCAGGGCTTGAAGGAGCGGGATGGCAGAAGACCTTTTGTAATTACGCGGGCCTGCTATGCGGGAACACAGAAATACAGCACGGCATGGACGGGGGATAATCACAGTATCTGGGCGCATTTGCAGATGATGATTCCCCAGCTGTGCAATCTGGGATTGAGCGGAATGTCCTTTGTAGGAACGGATGTGGGAGGCTTTGGCTCCGACTGTACGAAGGAGCTGATGTGCCGTTGGGTACAGGCGGGAAGCTTCTCTCCGCTTTTCAGGAATCATTCGGCCATGGGTACCCGGTATCAGGAAGCATGGCAGTTTGACGAAGAGACGCTGGATATTTACCGCAGGGCGGTGGAACTGCGGTATCATCTGATTCCGTATTATTATGATCTTTTCTTTACGGGGGAAAAGACGGGACTGCCCATCATGCGCCCTCTGGTGCTTCATTATGAAAAGGATGAAAATGCGCGAAACTGTAACGGCGAATTTTTGATCGGGGAAAATCTTCTTGCAGCCCCTGTGGTGAATCAGGGCGAGACGAAGAAAATGGTATATTTGCCTGCCGGAGAGTGGTATGACTACTGGACGGGAGAAAAGCTGTCCGGGGAAACCTACATTCTCAGGGATGCGCCGCTGGGTACCTGTCCGCTGTATGTGAAGGCGGGCACAGTTCTTCCGGTATGGCCTGCGCAAAGCTACGTGGGAGAAAAGGATACGGATACGGTTTTGATGCTGGAGGTTTTCCCGGGAGAGGGAGAATGGGAACATTTTCAGGATGACGGAGAAAGCTTCGCCTACCGGGATGGCGTTTATAATCAGTATCACTGCTGCCTTACGGCGGATGGCATGCTGAGCGTGAAATGTGTGCACGGCGGATATGAGAAACGGTATGAGCGTGTGCAGGTGACGTGCGGCGGCAGGATTGCGGAAACAAAGATGAATTGTGGGAATTGTGTTGTGAAGCTGTGAAGAAAGGACTTTGCGCACACGGCCTGACCGTCTGATGTGCCGCAGCCCGGCATGCCCCGGGCCCTGCCGGGGAGACATCATGAATAAAAGAGTGCACATTCCCTTTTTGTAAATCAGGAACATGCACTCTTTTAAAAAAAATATCCCATCATTTTTCAGGTGCAAAGGAAATGAACACGGCATCATGGTACACCAGGGTTCCCCGCATGCCTTTGGCTAAGGCTTCGGCCTGTCTGGAGGAGAGTGAAAGAATGAGAGTCACCCCGTTTTCCAGAAGGAAGGAAACATGGTATCTGCCGTCGGAGCCTGCGCATACGGGCCCTCCTTTGGATAGATACTGATTCGGGTTCATCTGGCTGGCGGTTTCAATATCCACGATCCGAACATTGTGCTGGATTTCCCGTTTTTTTGAGATCAGGAGGATGAGAAGCACGGCTATGACTGCCAGAATGATCATGAGAATTCTTTTGATCGTCAGGAAAGCGGCAGAATCCGGGGAAAGCCACAGGACTGCCAGGGCAATAACAACGATTGTAAATATAACCGGTATATTATTTTTACGATGCATATGCAGATACCTCCCAAAGAAATTTGTGCGTGCCGGTGAAATTATTGTTTGAATTCAGTATAGCATGGGGAGATTCATAACACAATGAGAAAGATCGAAGGGTCTGCAAAGGCGTAAAAAGCGGTCATGCAGGAGAGGATTTGCAACATGGAAAGCAGGATTTTAAAGAACAGGCTGTATCTGTATATGACAGAATTTTTTGCGGGCATGAGCGTGATGGCGGTGGAAATGGGAGCCAGCAGGCTGCTGGCTCCGTATTTCAGTTCTTCGCAGATCGTATATACCATTGTCATCGGCACGATCATGATCGCCATGGCGCTGGGAAATGTCTGGGGAGGAAGGAGCGCGGATAAGGATCCGAATCCGGACAGGCTGTACCGGCGCATTCTGATCGCAGCGGTTTGGATCGCGGCGATTCCGCTTTTGGGAAAATATGTGATATTGGGCGTGTCAGGCGTGCTGATTCTGACGGTGAGCAATAACTTTCTGGTGCTTGCGGCCTTCATCGCCTGTATGGTGATTTTTGTATTTCCTCTGTTTTTGCTGGGGACAGTGACGCCGTCACTGGCCAAATATACGGTGGGGAGTCTGGAGGACAGCGGAAAAATTGTGGGAACGCTGGGCGCGTTTAATACGATCGGCAGCATCATCGGCACATTTTTGCCCACCTTTGTAACGATTCCGGCGGCGGGAACCTCCGTGACCTTCCTGATTTTTTCAGGTGTGCTGCTGCTTTTGGGACTGATTTATTTTATCAGCAAAAAGGGGAACCGGGCCGGATGTGCGGCGGCAGCAATTCTGTTTGTGCTGTGCAGCATTTTCGGGAATTCGGACAGCTTCGCATTTTGGGAAGATGATCTGGTCTATGAAGGGGAATCCATTTATAACTATTTGCAGGTAAAAGAGGATGAAAACAGCGTGATTCTGTCCACAAATGTGCTGTTTGGCGTGCAGTCCATCCTGAAAAAGGATGACTCGCTGACAGGGATGTACTATGATTATGCGCTGGCGGCGCCGCTGATGGCCGAAAGCCTGCCCGGCAGCGGGCAGGAAGTGCTGATTCTGGGAATGGGAACCGGGACTTATGCGCATCAGTGTATGAAGTATTTTGACGGCATTTCGGTGGAGGGCGTGGAGATCGACCAAAAGATCACGGATCTGGCGCGCCGGTATTTTGAACTTCCGGAGGAAGTGAACGTGACGACCTACGATGGCCGGGCCTATTTGCAGGCTGTGGACAGGAAATACGACATCATCATGGTGGATGCCTATCAGGATATCACGATTCCGTTCCAGATGTCTTCCGCAGAATTTTTTACGATGGTGCGGGATCATTTGAAAGAAGACGGTGTGATGGTGGTGAACATGAACATGCAGTCGGGCGAGGAGGGCAGCATCAACGAATATCTGACGGACACCATTTCCAGCGTGTTCGATGCGGTATATACGGTAAATGTGTCAGGCTCCACCAACCGGGAGTTGTTTGCGTCCATGAATCCTCAGATGACGGAAAACCTGAAGGATAATGCGGACAAATTGCAGGATGAGCAGCTCAAAGCGATGATGCAGCGCGTCAGCGAATGTCTGGAAGCCTGTGAGAAGGGCGATTTGATTCTGACTGACGATAAGGCTCCGGTGGAATTGCTGGGCATGAGTGTGATTGACGGCATCATTAGGGATGAGATCGGCTATTATAAGGATATTTTTAAGGAAAAAGGAATTTCGGGTCTGCTGAACGCGATGTGAGGCGAGGACTTCGGACGCAGTCCGGGCGAAGCGGATTGTTCCCGGGAAGAATATCCCGCTGCGCTTTTGCATATATTGAATGCAAAGCGGCGGCGGGATTTTTTGTATGTTAAACTATATCTGGGCGTTTATGATCGCGGTGGGGATCTTATACGGAGCTTTTACGGGGAATATTGAAGCGGTTTCCAATGCGGCACTGGATTCTGCGAAGGAAGCGGTGGATCTTTGCATCACCATGATAGGGATTATGGGACTTTGGGTGGGCCTGATGGAAATTGCGCAGAAGTCGGGACTGATCGCGAAGATGACCAGGGGGATTCAGCCCTTCATTTCCTTTATGTTTCCGGGGATTCCCAAAGGGCACATCGCCAGAGAATATATTTCTACAAACATCATCGCCAATATCATGGGGCTGGGGTGGGCATGTACGCCTGCGGGGCTCAAGGCGATGGAGGCGCTGCAGGAGCTGAATGAGGCGGAGTGCGCACGAAACTGCGCGGCTGCGGCAGGAGGTGTCAGAAATTGCTGCGCGGCAGGCGGCGAGGGCTGCGCAGGCTTTGATCCGAAAGTCGCCAGCAATGAAATGTGTACGTTTCTGATTTTGAATATTTCTTCTTTGCAGCTCATTCCTGTGTCGATGATCGCGTATCGTTCGCAGTATGGGAGCGCGAGCCCGACGGCGATCGTGGGGCCCGCGATAGTGGCGACGCTGGTGAGCACGCTGGTGGGCGCAGTGTTTGCGAAGGTGATGGACAGAAAGCGGAGAGTCTGAGGTTACAGACTGCGTCTCCCTGTCGGGGCGCAGTCTGTAACCTTCTCTCCGCTTTTTTGAGTGGGCAATATTATTGACTTCATGATATAGAAAAAATATAATGGAACTAATACGAAAGCGGTGAAGTGCAGCTTAAAGAGAAACGGAGGAGCCGATATGAAGATGGGCGATTATAAATTTCATGCGGAAGAGATTACAATTAAATATGAAGGAAAACAGATATTCGGCAGACTTTATAAGCCGCAGGCAAAAGCCAAGTGCCCGGCGGTTATCTTGAGCCACGGGTATAACGGTACAGGAGCGGATTTTGAAAAGGAGTGCGAATATTTTGCATCCAATGGCATTATTGCTCTTGCGCATGATTTTTGCGGCGGCTCTGTAAATTCAAAAAGCAGCGGCGCGTCTGTGGATATGACGGTTTTTACGGAAAAATCGGATCTTATGGCAGTTCTGGATTATGTGAAGGGACGAACGGACGTGGAAACGGACCATATCTTTTTGCTGGGTGCAAGCCAGGGCGGGTTTGTGACGGCACTGACTGCGGTTGAAAGAAGGGAAGAAATCAGAGGAATTATATTGTATTTTCCCGCATTGTGCATACCCGATGACTGGAGAAAACGATTCCCCAAAGCGGAAGAGATTCCGGAAACGCTGGAGTTCTGGGGATTGGAGCTGGGCAGGATCTTTTTTGAGACAATTCATAATATGTATCCCTATGAAGAAATCGGCAGATTTGAGAAAGAAGTACTGATCGTCCAGGGCGATGAAGATCCTGTTGTGCCTCTGTCCTATGCGGTTCGTGCGCGGGACACTTATGCCAATGCAGAGCTGATTGTTTTTCCGGGCGAGGGGCATGGCTTTTCAACTGAAAAAAATGCGGAGGCTGCCAATGCAGCGCTGCGGTTTATGAAAAGAAACTGCGGACAGTAAGGTAAAGGTTTAGACTGTCATAATAACAGACAGCGGGCCAAGGTCCGGGATGGAGGAAAAAGACAATGAACAGTTCAAGTAATAAAAAAATCCGATTTTCTGACAACGGTATAGCATATAGAAAAGGTTTTAAATGGGTCGATATGCCTTTTACGGAAATTGTGCAGGCCTACATGCGGGTGGAAGAAGTGAAAGGAAAGATGTGCTGCGGCGTTGCCAATTTTGATATGCATTTCCTCATGCTGAAAACAAAGGCGGGGGAACTGATCAAGATAGGAGTTTTGCCCTGTGATCAGGTAAAGGAAATGCTGGAAAAGCTGCGCGCTGCAAATGCGCAGATTGAAATTGGCTATAAAAAATAGTGGGCGGAAAACGGTGATCCCGGAATGGAGATTGGAATGATACAGATAAATTACAGAATGGCAGCCCCGGATGATCTGGATGAGGTGTGCTGTCTGGTTAGAAATGCAATAGATGTCATGACAGAACAGAATATTTTTCAGTGGGATGATCTGTACCCTGTAAGGGAGGATTTTCTGGACGATATAGAGAAAGGGCAGCTTTATGTGGGAGAGGCAGATCATCACATAGCGGTGATCTATGCATTGAATCAGGAGTATGACGCGGAATATGAAAGCGGAGACTGGAGGCATCGGGAAGAACCGTTTTTTGTCATTCACAGGCTGTGTGTGAATCCTGCTTTTCAGAACAGGGGAATTGGGAAGAATACTTTGAAGCACATTGAAGAAGAGCTTGCAGGCAAAGGGATTCATTCCATCAGACTGGATGTGTTCAGTAAGAATCCGTATGCGCTGAAGCTATATGCGGATTCCGGTTATAATAAAACGGGGCATGCCGATTGGAGAAAAGGGCGTTTTTATTTGATGGAAAAATATATTCCGGGATTTGGAGCGCATTGAAAAGGAAAAAATGATGTTTCCGGTTCTGCCCATGCGTAATTTTTAATTTTATTCTGGCAAAATAAAATTATTTCTGCTATATTATTAGATGACAAAGATATAAATAATCAACTTCAGACGGATTAAACCAGTCAGATATAACAATAATATCTGTCGAAACAGCGTATAATCGGTAGAGAGATTCTCTGCGATTGTGCGCTTTTTTTGATTCTTTGAAGGAAAAAGGAAGGGAGAAAGCGATGCAGGAAGAAAAAAAGGAAAACAAGATGGGAGTCATGCCGGTGCCGAAGCTGGTGGTAACCATGTCGCTGCCGATCATGATATCCATGCTCGTGCAGTCTTTATACAATATTGTGGACGGCATCTTTGTGGCCAGAATCAGCGAGGAGGCATTGACTGCCACATCCATAGCGTATTCGGCTCAGATGTTACAGATAGCCGTGGCGGTGGGAACGGGCGTGGGCGTAAACGCGCTGGTTTCCAGACGTCTGGGAGGAAAGGATTATGACGGAGTGGACGCGGCGGCAACGACGGGATTGTGGCTTACGCTGATCAGCTCTCTGGTATTCGTACTGTGGGGGATTTTCTGGACAAAAGGATTTATCCGGCAATTTTCCGGCAATGAAGAAATTGTGGAAATGGGAACGGAATATCTGAGAATCTGCCAGATTTTCAGTACCGGTATATTTCTGGGAACGCTGACCCAGAGACTGCTTCAGGCTACGGGACGGACCTTTTCCAGCATGCTGGCGCAGATGGCGGGAGCTGTGGTGAATATTGTCCTGGATCCGATCATGATCTTCGGGTATTTCGGATTTCCTGAAATGGGGAT
>Ga0129308_1001425_pt1 | contig 25020 bp, 18 predicted proteins | sample L827metagenome_FD_94440 | JGI IMG/M metagenome (GOLD analysis project Ga0129308, IMG submission 94440) | Ring-tailed lemur group fecal microbial communities from Wisconsin, USA - L827 metagenome | ecosystem: Host-associated > Mammals > Digestive system > Large intestine > Fecal | place: USA... | reverse complement strand
GCATTACAAAACGGTTACTTTATGTTGGATCGTCTGTACAGATTCTGTTGTAAGCTAAGATTTGGAGAGCTGTCTTGACTTGGGAAAGGTGTTCCGATATAGTTAAGTCAGGTGATGAATGGGGCTTGATAAGAATGGATCATAGTTACAATGATTGGGAATGCAGAAAAGACGGAAATGCAACAAGGATCATCAGAGCTAAGTGGTGGATCGTTTCAAAATGAACAAAAGGTATTAGCGGTGCGAACGTGAAGCAAACATAAAATCTCTGGGAGATTCGCACCTAAAAAATTTATTTTTATGTAAGATATTGGTTTGGGGCTGGTATGCGATGAGATGAGGACCGTAGGAATTTTGGTAGTATTGCCCGCGGGGAAACGGTTTTCTTGCGTTTTGCTGTCAGGCTCCGTGAGGGCCTGTGGATTGAAATTGCACCCCTGTGATTCCATTCGATGATATTCCAGGTCAGGCTCCGTGAGGGCCTGTGGATTGAAATCGTTACATATGCTATTGTAAAAGCATAAAAGCGGGTCAGGCTCCGTGAGGGCCTGTGGATTGAAATCCTGACAATCCTCTGGGCGTGGCGCGGGGCGATATGTCAGGCTCCGTGAGGGCCTGTGGATTGAAATATACGTGATGTAACCGTAACCGTAATGCTCGTGGTCAGGCTCCGTGAGGGCCTGTGGATTGAAATTTGTACCGCCTCCAGCTCGTCCATCAAGTGGACAAAGGTCAGGCTCCGTGAGGGCCTGTGGATTGAAATCCCGTCACCGTAAGATGGATGATGACTTAGCAAAAGGTCAGGCTCCGTGAGGGCCTGTGGATTGAAATCCGATATCGTTCGACCTGGGCCAACACCTCGTCGGTCAGGCTCCGTGAGGGCCTGTGGATTGAAATAAAATATGGCCATACATCTGTTGGCCTTAATTTCAGGTCAGGCTCCGTGAGGGCCTGTGGATTGAAATCCTGACAATCCTCTGGGCGTGGCGCGGGGCGATATGTCAGGCTCCGTGAGGGCCTGTGGATTGAAATAGCACCTTAAAGCAATAGATCAGCTTATTAAGTCGTCAGGCTCCGTGAGGGCCTGTGGATTGAAATGTTTTAGCATTACGGTATGCGAAAGATGACGTGGAGGTCAGGCTCCGTGAGGGCCTGTGGATTGAAAGAGATAAATCTGTTTTGTAAGGACTCCTTCTATTTGTCAGGCTCCGTGAGAGCCTGTGGATTGAAATACATGGTCTTTGTTCCAATTATCAATTGCATATGTCAGGCTCCGTGAGGGCCTGTGGATTGAAATACTACATACTCGTTTATGTCCGTTTGATCAAGGGTGTCAGGCTCCGTGAGAGCCTGTGGATTGAAATCTGACCTTGGAAAAATCCGCAGCCTTCAACTCGATGTCAGGCTCCGTGAGGGCCTGTGGATTGAAATGGCTCTTTTTTGTTTTTGCCGGCTTAAGGATCGGCGTCAGGCTCCGTGAGGGCCTGTGGATTGAAATTCCATATCCATCAAAGTTTACCCGTGGACGATTGTCAGGCTCCGTGAGGGCCTGTGGATTGAAATTGTAAGATCGCCATATGTGGCCAGCGTCTCATTGCGTCAGGCTCCGTGAGAGCCTGTGGATTGAAATTTGTCAGTGCTAATTTCTTTATATTTAACCTCGATGTCAGGCTCCGTGAGAGCCTGTGGATTGAAATAATTGTTCTGCCGGATCAGACCACGGCTGCTTATCGTCAGGCTCCGTGAGCGCCTGTGGATTGAAATAGGTATTCTTTTGCTTCCATTTCCATCTCCTTTAAGTCAGGCTCCGTGAGAGCCTGTGGATTGAAATTCCGGAGCTATCCGAAAAAACATATTTTTGGCCGTCAGGCTCCGTGAGAGCCTGTGGATTGAAATTGAAATTGTCTGGAAAAATACTGCGGTAAAGGCAGTCAGGCTCCGTGAGAGCCTGTGGATTGAAAGTCTCGTTTTTAAGGATATCGCCATCCCTCCAGCATTGTCAGGCTCCGTGAGGGCCTGTGGATTGAAATAATCACTACCCTCTGCCAGTCGTTAAATCTGCTCGGGTCAGGCTCCGTATGAGCCTGTAGATTAAAATTCCCTGCGGCCCCGCCGGGCCGGTCTGCCTTCATTTACAGGCTCCAGAAGAGCCTGTAAATGAAATTCCTCAGTGTTTGCTGCAATTTTTGTCATTATCTGATTCGCAATCGCATTCTCAGGCATATTCCTACTAAAAATTTAAGGATTTATGGAAACTTTTATGGTATAAAGCAAAAGAATGCTATATAATGTATTTAAGGTCCTAATGCGTCCCATTTATGGTAAAGGAAGCGATTCCTCCGTGGGGCTGAAGGCGGTTTACATGAAGCTGACCGCGGGAGTACCTTAAGGGACCGAACAGCGATGATGGTCTGTCATGGGTCTGTTCTTCAAATACGACCTCCAATTTTTTCCTATATCGTTGGCTGACAAACGGGTGTACATTTGGAATTACAAATACCAATTTTATTTTAAGTGATCATAGGGAGGAGACTCTTTATATTTCCGTTTTACTGGCAGATTCCAATGGTTCATTGGGAAAAAGGGCAGTGCTGACTGGTTTTTTGCGCCCCCGCGGGCCATCAGCCGGCCTTCGCCCTGTAAAATTTGTCTTTGAAACTGTGCAGCCCTTTGTCAGCGGAGTATGAACGTGGAGCTCCAATAAAGTGAAATACAACAGGGAGAGATGGCATGTTTGAATTTATGAAGATATTAACGTTGCGCGCGAGATATGAATGCCTGCAAAACGGATCGCTGCCCAGCTATCTGGGCTCTACGATACGCGGGATCCTGGGACACTGCATACACGATTTTTACTGTCACAGTCATAAAAACAAAAAATGTTTTTTATGCGAGGAACGGGAACGCTGTCTTTATGTCCAGTGCTTCAGCAATACAGGGGGAGAGGCGGGAGCCGTGAATCCATATACGATATATGTACATGGACAAGCAAAGGAAAAGTGGGAAAAAGGGGAGCGCTGTGTTTTTGACATTACCTTATTTGGGAAAGGAACCGAACAGGCAGGGGTCTATCTGGACGCCCTGATGGCGGCGGAGCAGAAAGGCTGGGGCGCAGAACGGCTGATGTTCAGACTGGAACAGGTCGTAGAACCGGATTCCAGGACAATCATTTATGCCGGTGGGAAAAGCTTTATTCGAAATCTTGAGGCCAAACCGCTTTCCATAAGAGAGAGAAACGCTGGTTATGCCTGTCTTGTATTCGATACCCCTCTCAGAGTGGTATCAGGGGGAAAACTGTTTTCAAAACTGCCTTTTCCCATGCTGATCCAATTTCTTACACGGAGGATCTCGCTGTTGACAACGAAGTACACGGATGTACGTCTGGAGTGGGACATTGAGGAAATGCGTTCTTTGGCCGCGTCGGTCAAGACAGTTGATGAGGACTGGAGGGAAGTGCCTTTTTCCAGATACTCGATGAACAGGCGGGATGGAAAGTTGGAACTTGCGGCTAAAACAGGGTGGGTCCTGTACGGGGGAGAGCTGTCCCGATTTGTGCCGATCCTGGAGATGGGGAAATACCTTCGGGTGGGAAAAGGCGCGACGATCGGGTTTGGGCACTATGAGGTTTTCTACGACAAATAAGCCAAAGGAGGAAATGAAAATGGGAGATGCTGCTACTTACGAGGACGTCATACTGAATATTGCCGAAAATTATAAAGGGCTTGAGAGCTCGATTGCAAATCAGCTGCTGCTGAATGTTTCGAATCATCATTCGACGGAGGGCTCATACAGAGAGGCCGTATGGCAGTCCTTATTTGAGATGATCATTCCGAGAAAGTATTGCATTGAACAGGGTGTGTTTATCATCGACTCCTATGGTCATAAGTCGAAGGAAGTGGATCTGGCCATTTTCGACGAGCTTTACACCCCTTACATATTCAATTACGGCAAGATCAAATTCATTCCCATTGAGGCTGTGGCTGCGGTTGTACAATGCAAGAGCCGGGAACTGAAACGAAAAGAAATTGAAGAATGGGTGGATGCGATTGACGCTTTAATCCCATCGCTGGACTCCGTGGTCAGAATGGTAGGCGCCATTGTAGATAATTTTACAGATACGCATCAAGTAACGCAAACGGCCACCAGACCTGTGAAATTGTTGTGCACACTGGCTGGGAAAGGGGCCATAAAGAACTACGAAAACAAATTTGACATTCTCTTAGGAGTGGATGCAAAGAAGAGGAAATTGATCAAACTCATACCGAAGGAGGAGCAGAGTCTGGGAGACTGGAACAAATCGCTGAATCATGCGTACGACAGGATCGAGGATCCGGTGGATAAACTGCGAAGAGAGGAGAAAGAGGCGGGATTTGAAACACAAAGACAGCACCTTCTTTTGGATATGAAAGTACCCCGAAACGTTAAAAAGGAAGAGGAGAATGTGATTTTATCCCTGATTTTTCAATTAAATCAGCTTCTCATGGTAATCAACAATCCCATGCTGTTTCCGCACAAAGCATATGCGAAGCGGATCAGCGATATTCTGGAGAAATCGAGCCAAAGCAAAGGAGAAATAATCGAGCCCAAAGCAAAGGAGGAAAAAGGATGACCAGCAGGAAAAGTAATTATATCCTGGCCAAATACGACGTCAGCGGGATCCAGGATTACATTTTTGCCACAAACCGCCTGCGGGAAAACGCAGGCGCGTCCTACCAGGTGACCAGAATACTGGAAGAGTTTCTGATCGAAGCCTTTCGAGAAGCGGCGGAGCAGGAGAACGCAGCGATTATTTTAGATTGGAAACACGAAGAAAAACTGCGCCTGCCGGAAGACGAAACGATCAAGGCTGAGATCATATATATCGGAGGCGGAAATGCGGTGGCCCTTTTCCGGGGAACGGACCTGTTTCAGAGAATCGGGGAAATATTGGCAGTGAAAGCGGCTGTAAATTGTCAGGGACTGAACCTGGCGGTTGCCTATATTGAAACAGAGCTGCAAAATTTTTCGGAGGACAGAAGCAGGCTGGACCGGGCAATGGAAGAAGGGAAGCGCAGGACGGGCCGTCAGCCCCTGTATGCGCCCTTTCCTGTAGTTGACCGGGATAATGAAAGTTATCTGCCGATCACTGGCCGTATCTGTTACGGGAAGAATGGGGAGAATGTGACCGGGATTCAGCTTCAGAAAAGAAACGCATATAAAAACATCAGAAGCTGCCGGAGTCTGTTCCCTTCGATCGGGAATGAAGCAGACTATGGATATCCCGAAGAAATGGAACAACTGTGCAGAGAGCATGGAGAGGACAGCAGGATCGCGGTCGTTCATATTGACGGCAACGGGATGGGCGACCGTATGAACAGGCGGCTGCAGGGACACGGGGGATACGCGGAAGGGGTTTCCGCTACCCGCAGGGAATCGAGAGAAATCGCAAAGCTGTTTCAGGACACCTATGCGGAGATATTGAAAGATCTGTGGGATGCGAAGGTGTTCGTAAACCGTGAGGGACAAGATAGTGAAAAAGAGGGGGAGAAAATATTTCCCCTTCGCCCTGTCATATTGGACGGCGACGATTTCACCTTCCTGTGCAGAGCAGAACTGGCCGTCCCTGCTGCCGCCGGATTTATAAGGAAGCTGATGCAGAAGCAGGAGGGAGAAGTACAAAAGATTACAGCCTGCGGAGGGATCGCGTTTGTTCACAGCCATTTTCCGTTCCGCGTGGCGTATTCCATTGCCGAGGAATCCTGTTCCCGAGCCAAGGAAAGATGGTATTTAAAAAAAGGGGAAATGGGAGGCGGTCCAGCGATCGGTTATCTGGACTTTCAGGTAATAATGGAAAGCGAGGCGGAACTGTCGGATAAAAATATAAAATGGCACAAACGCCCATACGCCATTGGTACGGAAGACGAAGAGACGGGTGGCAATTCGCTGAAAATGTTGTACGATACCTTGATAAAGATGGAGAATTGGCCTTCCGGAAGACTGCATAAAATTTACCGCGCGATCCAGGAAGGCAGTGACGCAGTGGAATTATTAAAGCGTGAGTTTTCGTCGCGGGGGTATGAGATTGACGATCTGATCGGCGGGCAATGGCAGGATTCTGCGCTGTTTGACGCGTTGGAGCTTCAGGGAATGTGCCGGACGGATCTGCTTGAGAAGTTTTTAGATATACAGTGAGGACAAGCTGATGAAGAGATGGAATTTACAGATCGAATTGAAAAGTGATTTCTGTACGACGACCGGGGAAGCAATACCGGGCATGCTCAACAGTAAGACCGCGCTGGAATATGGCATCCCGTATATACCGGCAAAACGTATAAAAGGTTGTCTGCTGGTAGCTGGACGGGAGATGGCGGACAACGGCGTCATTTCGCGGGAGGCGCTCTTCCGGATCTTTGGCCGCCCGGGTTTGGAGCGTGCAGAAGGGATCCGGGTCGAGGACGGCCGTCTGAGCGCAGCACCGGGATATCTGTTTGGCCGTGAGACCGGGGAAGTGGTGGTGGCAGGGGAGTATGAGAGACTGCTGAAGACCGCAAAAGAGCGTACGGATATAGATGAGCAGTTGCTGGAGGATATTTTTACGGGAAAGAGGACCAGGACTGCCTTGGACAAGAAGAGGGGAACGGCGAAGAATCATTCTCTTCGCACCGTGCAGGTGGTTCCCGCAGGGATCCTCTTTACCAGCCGGCTTGAGGGAGAACTGGGCAAGGAGGAAGAAGAGATCCTGAATTCCTGTGTCAAAGGACTTCGGCATATGGGGATCGGGATAACGCGGGGTATGGGAGAAGTTCGCTGTACCCTGAAGGAAGAGGGGTACGAGAACAAAGAAAGCGCAAACACGTATGCTTCTGTACTTCAGACATTCCCGAAGGAGATGGAAATCAGTTTATCTTATGAAATCGAGCTGGAACAGCCTGTGGTCATGGCAGGCGGACAGGAGGACGGGCTGAACCAGATTCAGGCAAGCGCCGTATCAGGGGCCCTTGCAGGCATGTACATAAAAATGAACTCATTGGACGACAACGCTCATGAAGATGAGAGTTTTCGCAGGATCTTTCTGCGTGACGGCGTACAGTTTGGGAACGCTTTTCTCAAAAGAGACGGCGTCCAATATGTGCCCGCGCCCAAAGCCTTTGCTGTTCCCAAGGAAGACAGGCAAGCCTGGTTTAACAGCATGGCAGGCGGACAAGCTGTGAGAAAGAAACAAATTTTCAGCCAGATCTGTCTCGACGCAAACGGGCTGTATCTGGCAGAGCCTCATAAGGAAATACATTTTCATCACGCCCGTCCGGCTGACAGGGGTATAGGCCATGCATTGAATGACCGGGCCGAAGATACCAGCGTCCCTACAGGACAGTTTTTCCACTACATTGCCCTGTCCAAGGGACAGACATTTGCAGGGAGCTGGAGGGGGAAGGCAGAAGATATTCTGGCTCTGACTGAATGTCTGGAAGCGCACCAGTATCGTTTGAGACTGGGGACGTCAAAGACAGCGGAGTATGGAAACTGCAGGTTCCGGATCCTGGAAGCCGTTCCGGTCAGGCGGAAGCATAGAGATCCTGCTGCCGGACAGCAGGATGAAGATCCGGCAAGGGGAAGGGAATGGCTTGTCTGGCTGCTAAGCCCTCTGGTGTATCGGAGCCCGTCAGATGGATCATACGCGACAGGATCCGATCCGCTGATCGCACAGATGAGCAAAGAACTGAACAGTAAAATAGAACAGATCGATTCCGTCTGCAGCAGCACGGTAATCAATGGATATAACAGCAAATGGAGACTCCCGGCGGCAGCCTGCCCCGCCATTTCTGCAGGCAGTTCTTTTCATATCAGAACGGCCGGCGATGTGGAGACCTGGGAAATAGAAGACATGCGCTGGGGAATGCTGACAGGGAGAGGCTGCGGGCAGGTGAAAGCAGTTCCCTGGGGGGACTGCGCCGGGGGAAAGATCATGGATGACGCCCCGGCAGAGCCGGGAAATGTGCGGGAAGAGAAAGGGCCGTCTGTGGAAACGGATCGTTTTTTCAACGCGGTCTCTGAATACCGGGAAAAACGTCTGCAGCAGGAAGAAGCGGCCAGAAACGCTTTGGAGTGGCTGGATAAACAGGACAAGAACGCCATTCCTTCCGCATCTGAGATTTCCCTTCTCATCCAGATGCTGAAAGGTCGGGACGGAAAACCAAGAGATTATGAAGTGATAAGAAAAGAGGCGGAACGTATTTCCGGAGACGGAAAGCGGGCCCGTATCCTGAATTTCATGAAACCGTGCGGCGGCAAGTCCGCCGAATTTATGAAACAATACCTGGAAGCTGCGAAATGGAAGGCCAGAAAGAGGGAGGGAGAAGATGAGTGAGTCTGCTACAAACAACAATAAAATATGCGGCCGGCTATGCATTGAAATGACAGGCCGTCTGGCTTCTCCCCTGTCTGTTGGATCGGGAGAACAGGAACATACGGACGCGGATGTGATCGTTAACGCTCAGGGAACGCCATACATACCGGGAAGCTCCTTGGCAGGGGCGCTGCGGGAATATGCAAATGCGGTAAAGGGAGACGCCGAGACAAATCAGCTGTTTGGAACCCCTGAAAATGGCGTGCCCGGAAGCGGGGACGACAGACAGAGCAGGATCTTTATTTATGACGCGGCAATCGAGCAGGCGGAAACCGGCGTTCGTGACGGAGTGAAGCTGAATGAACGAAAGACGGCTAGCCATATGGGAAAATATGAGCTGCAGTTTGTAGAACAGGATGCAGCCGTAACCTTTCGGATAGAGATTCTTGAGAGAGCAGGGCGCTTGGAAGGATCAGAGAAGATCAAGGCAATATGGGAACAAGATGAACAGTGGATCAAGTTATGGGTGCGGGGATTTAACGAGGGAGAACTGAGGCTGGGGGCGAAAAGCCGCAGGGGATACGGAAAAATCCAAATAGAGCGTGTTCGGGTGAAAAAATTCGATATGACGGATAAAGACGCCTATATGAAGTGGCTGGATTGGGACTGGGATCAGGGAGATACATTTGAGACTTTAAAATGGGAGGAGAAGCAGAAGGAAGATTCACATGCAAACGTTGACAGGCGCATCGAGTCTTGCCTGGAGATCCCTCTCCAGATCGCAGGAACACTGCTGGTGCGTACCTACAACACTGCCTTTGCCAGAACGGCGGACATTCCTGATTATGGGCAGATGACAGTGGGAGGAAAAGGAGAAAAAGCGACCATACCGGGCAGCAGCTGGGCGGGCGCCTTCCGAAGCCATATTGCGAAACTGGTGAAAGAAATTGGAGAGCTGGAAAACTGGGAAGAAGCGCAGCAGACACTGGAACCGGTGTTTGGAACATGGATCGATACCCAAAAGTCGGATACAAAGAAGCCTGGCACAGGGAAAAACGCTCCGGAGCTATGTGCATCGCGGGTAGTATTTGAAGAAACTGTGATTGAGGGCGGACATGCACTGCCGACGGCCAGAATTGCGGTGGACCGGTTTACCGGCGGCACGGTGCAGGGGGCCTTATACGAGGAAACGCTCTGGACAGGCGGGACGATTCGGCTTCGGGTACGCTGGAAAAAGGACAGCGGAGAGCCGACGGACCAGGCGGTATGCGGCATGCTTCTCTGGGCAATTAAGGACTTGCAGTCAGGACTTCTGACGGTGGGCGGGGAAACCGCAGTGGGCCGGGGGATCTGCCGGCCGCAAGAAGGGGACGCCGGCATTCTGCTGGATGGAAAACCGCTGGAGGAAGCGCGGCAGGAAGCGTGTATGCAGGCTGCGGCTTCATGGATACAGACGGAAAAGAAGCGGAAAGAGAAGGCGCGGATTGAGCGGTACCTGAAAGAGAAGGAGCAGAATAGGAGGGGGCAAGAGGATGGAACCATATGAACCGATCGGAACCATATCCGGGAAGGAAGCGATAGCGAGGATCGCCGAATGGTTTCCGCAGCAGGCGAATCTGTATGCTGTTTTGGACTTTGCAGTCTGCTTTGGAATCTATGACAATAGCAGCTTTCTCGTGGGTCTGGAAGGAGAAAAGGCGCCGACGCCGTTAGAATGGAAGTTTTTGCGGGAGCTCCGTATTTTCGATGAGGAAAAGGAATTATTTCTGGTTCCGTCAGACTATGGCTGGACGGGAAGAATACGCAGAGATACAGAGAGCTGTAAAATGGGAAATCAAACACGGGAATATATCATTGATGAGCGGCAAAAGCTCTGGGGAAGGGTCGGAAAGGAACAGAAAGAAGGATTCGCGGGATGGACGCTTCTGGTATCCGAACGCGGAACAAGGATATGGATACCGGTAGAGCTTAGCGGGCAGGAAGAAGCCGCGATTCATGTGCGCAGATATATGCGTGTACCCGATGTGAAAAAAGGAGAAGCGCTGGTATTTCAAAATGATATACGCATGGCAGCGTTTTGCCCCTGGGAAGGAGACTGTGAAGATGGCGGAAAAGAAGAAGAAAGCAACGTTCAGTAAGGATCCTAATAAACGATTTGTCAATCCGTACAATTTTATCCCGCTGATGGGGAAATGTGAACGTGTGATTCCTGAGATAGAGCCTGATGAAAACTATACGGGATATTTTGACTGCAGCATAAAGCTTCTGACTCCGTTGTTTATCCCGAATACTTCCTCATCCTCAAGGCTGTTGACAGCAGAAGAAAAGGATAATCCTGCTTGTAATAAGGAAGGCTGGAAGGGCTATGATTTTTTCTCCTATGACGACTGGTCTCGAGAGAACAGGAGGAGTAACGGGCTGTCGCTGCCTCCTCCTGCGGATCCCGTGATCCCGGGCAGCGAGCTTCGTGGCGCGGTGCGCAGCGTGTATGAAGCGGCGTTCAAGGGGTGTATGTCTTCCGTGTCGCTGGACCGGCCGCTCTCGCGAAGGACCAATGAAGCAAAGCGGCCCGGCATTTTGAAAGAGGAAGATGGGAAATGGGTCATCCACCCGTGTCAGAAAGCCATGCTAAATGTACATACTGATGATGACCGTATGGGCAAGCTTGTTCCAGTGGAAATATATACCCAGTGGAAAGAGGGGCAGGAGATATGGATCAAGCTAAATGGAGAATATAAAAAGAAAATAAGGGGAAAGGATGTATTTATCGGGAAGTTGATAGGGGATTATAGAATCATTGAAAACAGCTACGTGACGAACTGCAATGAGAAGATGCAGTCCCTGAGAGAAGACCTGAAGAAACAGAAGTATGTACAGGGCTGGCTTCACAAAGGAGAGACGTTTTCCAGAAAACATCATGAATCTGTCTTTTACAGCTGCGATTCTTCTGGGCAAGGTATTGTGACAGCTTGTCAGTCGGATATCGATCGTCTGAAAGAAATACTGGCGGAGTACCGTGACCCAAAGAAAAATCGGGCAGACAGTTTCAATAACGCGGGTTGGTATTTCGGCTATGAGGTATCTTCCGACGGAACCCCTGTTTATTTTAGCGAAATAAAAGACAGTCATGGCGATAGTCATGTCTATCTGTCGCCGGCCTGTATTGGCCGTGAAGCTTATGCAAAGACCATCGGGGAGCTGCTGAAAAACAATGGCGGCTACGGACCCTGTACAGGTGAAGAATTGTGTCCCGCATGCCAGATCTTTGGGATGGTAGGAACACCCGGAAAGAACGGAACCTACGCCTGCGGATCGAAGATCAGAGTGACGGATGCAAGGCTGATTCGCCCGGTGGAAGACAGCAAGGAATTGTTTGAAAAGCCCATCATCCTGCCTGAGCTGGGAGAGCCAAAGCCCGGAGCGGTGGAGTTTTATACAAAGCCGCCCTATGATGGTGACGCAACGAAGCCCCAGAAGGGGGAGGGGTTTTGGACCTATGATTATAAGCATGAATTTCAGAACGGTAAGGTCACGAAACAGCTTTTGAGCAAGGAGCAGCCGCAGTTGCGCGGGAGGAAGTATTACTGGCACAGCGAAGTGAATTTGGGAAAATACAAAGAAACGCATGCGAATAAAGTAAGCGCTATGAAGCAGAGAATACGTCCGATGAAAGCCGGAGAGCCGAATGACGAGCCGCTCTTTCACTTCCGCCTATATTTCGAACAGCTGAGCAAACAGCAGCTGACGGAGCTGAAATGGGCACTTGACTTCGGAAACGCTGCCTGCGCTCATAAAATAGGCCGGGCGAAACCTCTGGGCTTTGGCAGTATCCGGATTGCAGTCGATTCGCTGCATCTTCGTGAAATTGATGTGAAAACCGGAAGCTGGGCCATAAGAAGTCCTGGATTGGAGGAGTTTTTCACAGATTCGCTTAAAGAGAACGAGGCCATGGAAATTGTACAAAAAATGGCCAATTGGGAGAAGAAGCCGCGGAATGTCAGGTATCCATCCGTGGAAGACAGAACCGTGGGGAATGGAAACAGGCAAAATGCCACCGCTTCCCATCAGTGGTTTACGAAAAATAAGGGGACAGTTTCAAGCCCTAATTTTTTCAAGGTGCTTCCTGAGGCGAAAGACGACGCTGAGGAAGATCTGAGACCAGAGACAGCTTTGTATACGTTGATTATAGAATAGTGAAACTGTCAGGAGTGGATTTTAAGGGAAATCGGAGCTAATGAAATTTACATCTCATAATTCTGATCAATTTTCTTGGAAAAGGCAGCAGTTTAATAAATGAAAGCCAGTGGATGGTATGAAAAAACGGGTGAATTCCAAAGATTTCACCCGTTTTTTAAATTTTTCCTTATCACACCGCAGGGCCCATACTTTTTTGTAAAAGCAATTGAGTGATTCCTATAAGCATCGCTCAAATCGTCTTCCGGCCGCAATTACAGAAATGAATATGTACAGCACCAATGTGAACATATTCATGATAACAGTAATTATTCCCATAGTTTCGCTATATAAAGTAGCCAAATATAAACAAAGAACCGTTGCGGATAATATAGCTAATAAAAAACAGCCTAAAGCACAATAATATAAATTTTTCTGTCGCAAATAGTTATTATGTTCCATAAACATTTCGCCATTCGTGATGACATCATGTAAGAGATGTCTCGAATAAGCGAAAATTAGTGTTCCTAATATAGTTATAAGTATGCTGGTGTTTGAAAGAAAAATATCCATATCACGGTTCCTTTCTAAGATGAGTTGAACCTTTTAAATAGTAGATTAAAACAATAACTGCAATCTGATGAGGATACATATTGCAGTTATACTTTTTCAGGCGATTTATGCAAGATACTTTCTTCCATCCGCTCTTCAAATATCTTCGCACTGATACAAAGCTGAGTAACAAAGTCCCAATTTTCACAAACATGACTGACGAATTGTTGATAGACAGCGGACCGTTTTTTGTGCCCGGGTATCCGTATTCCATGATAAGTTTTTCCTCTGGATATAATCGTATTCCAGGGATCTTCTATCGTTTCAACGTCTGCCGAACGGTCATACGCAGCAGCTACCCATGTATCGGTGGAATCGCAGGGAATTGCGATGCACACAGGGCTGCAGTTATTCAGCCAGAGCTTGATCGAATCTGTCAAATGATCGATGAAACCGGCCGCTTGTTCGTCATGCAGCGGGCAGGGAAGTATAATAGGGCAGTCATGTGTTTTTAAGAAAGGGCAGTTAAGCGGACTTAATAGGTCTTGCCCTATATCTGTGTCAGCTTTATGTATGCACGTCACAGCGCCGCACTGGCAATGAACCTCTTTCTCTTTTCGTGAAACGTCTCCGTCCAATTGAATGACAATGAGATCCAAAGCAGGAGCGACCGCATTCATATAGGTTGTCAGATGACCGGAATGATCAACGCACCATTTCCAGACGCCTTTCCACCCATTCCCATATGCTCCGCTTAAATCATCTTCCGGCTGCAATTGCAGATAAAATTTTTCGGTCTGTGTAATGGTGTCGATGATGCCTTTTAGAAGGATATAGTCTGTTGGACCTTCACAGACAATGCCTATATTTCTCTTCATATCAATTCTGGGACGCCTCCAATCCTGCCATTGATCCAGAGCCGGGATAAGGACTGGCCTTCTTGAATGAGTTCTTTCGTTATTTGGATCCGATTGATCTGGACGTGGCCGTATTTATCCCGATCGACTGCAAATAAACGAATACCATCATTTTGAAGGTCGAGGCCATCCAGAACAAGAGGATTATGTGTGGTTAAGAAGACGTTTTTATCTCTGTTTATAATCTCGCCGCAAAACATCTGCGTCAGCTTTTTGGCCAACCTCGGGTTTAAAGCGTGATCGAAGCTGTCGATTGAAAAAATAGAAGGGGACTGAGGGTGCATGGCAAGACAAAGTATAAATAAAACGTACAAAGCGCCTTCGCTGGCATCATAGCCGGTAAACTTGACAGCATTTTTCATAAATCGATCGCTGAATTCAATAATCTGTCTCGTAGTAGGAATGTTGGAATTCAAGCTGTTTTTTTTGGGCACGTCCACCGCGATGTCGGAGGCCCAGTCGATCAATTCTAGGACGTCTTCTAAATACAGTGATCCTATTTTAGGGTCTCCGTCTTCCACCTTAATGATTTCCTGAAGCGCTTCTGCCAGCCTCCCGCCGTGCAGGCCAATGGGCGACATTTGAGTTGGATCCGGGGCAGTGCCGCGCAGTGTCAGAGTATTTGGCTGGAATATGGCGTAATTGGAAAAGCTATGAGCGATTATTCTCCCGTCGACCAGCGAGGGTTCCTCGTCCAATAAGAAAAAACCGATGTAGCTGTTACGCAGATCCTGTGAAGCGTTGCTTCTTCCCCAGCTCTTTTGGCCATTACGGAAAAACGCCTCAGAATGGTATTTCCAATAATCCGTATCGGTAGGCGTAGTCAGATGTACATCATATCGAAACTTGTCTTTCGATCCGGGATCGTCCCACTCTACGGACAGATCGATCGTCGGTTTCATACGTGTCAGATTTTTAAACCGTGACTTGTACAGGGCGGAAGGGCTCAGGCGGATGCCCTTTCTTTGAAGGCTGTTGGCATCAACACGGTCAGTCATGGCGGCGCTTAACAATCCGACCGCTTCCAGTATTGTGGATTTTCCAGAACCGTTCGCGCCAATAAACACGTTGACATTGCCGGGCTCAAAAGAAACGTCACATAAAGACTTGAAATTTCCAAAACTCATTCGATTTATTTTCATAGTAATTTCAGCCCCTTTCCTGATTGCATTATAGCATTCTGACTAAATTAAGTATAGACATTTTTCCTGATTTCAATCATACCTAATTTTACAACAACACAAAAAGAAACGGCTGAATCCAAAGCGGATATCAGTCGTTCCTTTTTGTATCGCGGTGTTCGTCTTGATGAGCGGGCGGACTTATTCCGCTGCTTCCTCATGTGTACCTTTATATTTCATCTGGGTGGCAAGGCCGCCGCGAATGTGGCGCTCTGCTTTGTTGCTGTCTAAAACGGTTTTGACTTCGTGGGCCAGGGCCGGGTTGATCTCCAGCAGACGTTCAGTCACGTCTTTGTGTACGGTGGATTTGCTGACCCGGAATTTTTTCGCCGCCCCGCGGACCGTCGAATTTGTCTCTATGATGTACCTTGCAAGTTCCAGAACACGCTCTTCTATGTAATCTTTCATATTTCCTTAACACCCCTTTATTTCTTGGTTTGTTGCGCAAAGTCTGCCTGCATTTTCCTTTTCCCGTTATCACATTTATATGTAGATGGTGTGAAAAGTATTACGCATAAGTTTTCCATAGGGGGAGAGGCGCAGAAAGGAGAAGAGTTGGGGGGAGCAGAGACCCGGAAAGGCTCCTGACCAGAGGGCCTGCGGGGCCGAACGGGCAAAATAAAAAGTCTCCGCGCTGCAGAAGCAGAACGCGGAGACTTTTTATGATATAGGATAACAGACCGTTAATATTTCCTGTGTTTCCCAAAAGTTCACCTTATGAAAGTGAGCCCGAAGGGCGAATCATGTTTCCAAAGGAAACTGTTTTATCTCAGAAGACCAGTACGCTTAATAGAGGTTCAGATCCGCCAGGGCGATGGCCATGTGACCCATCATGGAGTTGAAGTCGAAGACGGGGAGTTTTACGGCTTCTCTGATCTTTGCGGCATAGGGGGGCAGATCCGTGCATTCCAGCACGATGGCGCCGATCTCGGGATGGTCGGCTACGCCTTTCTTTGCCACTCCGATGATCTCTTCGGTCACTGCAGCCATATCGAATTTTTCATCCGGCTTGTCGAAGATCTTGCTCCACTCCTTTGCATCTTCGAGACCCATTACTTCCACGTTCATGTCGTCGGTGATGCCGCAGGCGTGAAAATGTTCTTTTGTGAGAGAGCCTTTGTTGGCGGTGATGACGCCGACGGTCTTGTTCTTTCCGATCAGATTCTGGGCGAAGGGTACCTGCAGGAGAGCCGAAGTGAATACGGGCACGTCCAGCGCTTCCGCCAGCTCCTTCTGGAATATGGCGTTGAAGCCGCAGCTGGTGGTAATGGCCTGGATGCCTTCTTCCTCCACTAATTGCTTCGAAATGCGGATCATATTGGCGAGCAGTTCCTTGCTGGGATGGGTGATCACCGTTTCCACATTGGCGCCTTCCACGTAGATCAATCTCACGGGAAAGGGATACGATTCTCTGTTGGTGCTGTTTCCGGGCATGGTCTCAAGCTGCAGCAGGCCTTCGGGAACGTGTCCTTCTTCCCATCTCAATACCGCGATCTTTGGATTTCTGTCCATTTTGTTCCTCCGTTAAAATACAGTTAGTTGGATGATCCGGAAAAGAATTGCCGGTCCCGGGCTGTAGGGATCGATCCTTTCCGAAATAATTCTCTTGATATTACTTAGTATATCTGCCCATTTTCAAAAGTCAATCGTTGGCGGATGACGGATTTTCGCCTGTTTTAGAGACAGATTTCTGTCATTGACTTTCCGGATATGGAATGATAGGCTTTAGGAAGATAAAGAAAATCGGAGATCGCAGAAGATATAACGGGAAGCGTTTGCGGAGGGAGCGGCGTGGAGCAGGTACAGCAGGACAGATTGGATGCGGAAGCAAGGAAATCACTATACAGGCGGGTCATCTTTTTAGCATGGCCCGCTATTTTTGAGAATATTATGCTCTCCATGGTGGAGTACATCGACACGGCTATGGTGGGCAGCCTGGGGGCCTATGCCACAGCGTCTGTGGCGATCAACAATCCCGTCATGTGGATGATGAATGCGTCGATGTCGGCCATTGCAGTGGGCGGTACCGTTCTGGTGGCCCATCACATCGGGGCGCAGGAGGGGGATGAAGCCAGGCGGGTGAGCCAGCAGGCGTTTGTGATGGTGGCAGGCTTTGCGGCCGTGCTGTCCGTGCTTGTGTTCGCCCTCGGCGGCAGGCTGCCGGTATGGATGGGCGGAGAGCCGGAGATCCAGGGGTACGCCACTTCCTACATACGTATTCTGTCACTGTGTTTTCTGCCGCATTTCACGGGCATCGTGCTGTCCGGCATCATGAGGGGAGCGGGAGATACGAGAACTCCCATGTACATCAATCTGATGACGAACCTCATCAACATCGTCGGAAACTTTCTGCTGATCTTTCCGGAACGGGATATGGTCCTGTTCGGCCAGAAGATCCACATGTGGGGCGCAGGTATGGGCGTGGCGGGTGCGGCGGCCGCGTCGGCGGTGGCTATGGGGGCCGGAGGCGCCACCATCTTTCTGCTGCTGGTTTTCCGCAGGAGCAGGGTCCAGCTGCAGTTTGCCGGTCTGAAGGTGGATCGGAGCATAATGAGCCGGATGCTTTCCGTGGGGGTTCCCGCCGCGCTGGAGCGGCTGGCTACCACGGTGGGACAGCTGTTTTTCATCCGCACGGTGGCCAGTCTGGGAACCGTAACACTGGCGGCCCATCAACTGGCAGTTACGTCGGAATCCATCTCTTACATGCCGGGCTTCGGATTTCAGGTAGCGGCCACCACTTTGGTGGGACAGGCGCTGGGGGCAAGGGATCCCAAAGACGCCAGACGCTGCGGCAACGTGGCTTTTTACATGTGCACGGCCTGTATGCTCTGCATGTCTCTGTGCCTGTATCTCTTCTCCGAACAGCTGATCAGTCTGTTTTCCCAAGTGCCGGAGGTGATCGAGCAGGGAAGCCAGGCGCTGCGGATCGTGGCTGTGGGCGAGACCTTTTTCGGGGCGGCGCTGGTCCTTACGGGCGCCCTGAGAGGCGCCGGAGACACGAAGGTGCCGTTTTACGTCTGCCTGCTGACCATGTGGGGGATCCGGCTGCCTGTGGCGTTTCTGTTCGTAAAGGTGCTGGATCTGGGACTGGCCGGCGCCTGGTACGCCATGGTCCTGGATCTGATGGTCAGAGGGGTCCTCATGTATCTGCGCTTCCGAAGCGACAAGTGGGAGCGGATACAGGTATGACAAGTTTCTCAAAAATAAAAGCTGGCCGGCGTCCCGGGAAAACAACCCGGACGCCGGCCATTTCTTTATCTGCAGGCAATATGGATGGCCTGACAGAGCCGGATCTGAATTCTGGCAGGGCCGAAACGGCGCCGCCGCCGGGTGCGATCACAAGCCGATGCCGGATGCGATCACCGGCTGACGTCCGTCCGGTCATTCCAGAGGGATCAGCGTGCCGTCCACGGAGATGCCTGCCATGGTGTCCATCAGCTCCTGGTCGATGAACCGGCGCTCTTGGTCCTGGCCGTCCTGATTCTCCCAAATGTATCGATGTCTGAAGTATCCGCCTGTGGCATCTGTCACCAGGGATTGGTTCCATGTCAGCTCAATTTCAGAGCCGTCCTTGAGAACAGCCTTGACCTCCGGACGATACGGGGGATATCCCCGGTAAGGGGCGTCGCCTTCTGCGTGTTCCAGCCATTGGCCATAGAGGTTGACGCCCATCACGGAGATCCTGGCGTCGGTGATCTGAACCGTGCCTTCCTCCATCGATTCTACGATGTCTGTCTTCAGGTTTTTGGTCAGGCTTTCGTCGAAGGTGTACGACAGTGACCAATGCCCCCGGGAGATCAGCTCTTTGTCCTCGTAGGTGATGACCGGGATCAGATAGGCCAGGTCTTCCTCCGTATACGTTTTCCGTTCGAAGGAAGAGAAGACTGTATGCAGACCATCGGTGCTGCTGGTGCGCTGGCGGCTCCAGAGCGCTGTCTCCTGTGTCCGCGTGTCCAGAAGACCGGAGACGGAAGCCTTGTTCTGCAGGGCGTTCTGCTCACGGATGGAAAGACCGGCTGTATCTAATTTTTCTTCGGGAAGGGATACGCTGAGATACAGATTGCCGCCTCCAATGGCCACTCCGGGGAAGCGGACCGCAGGATACGCGTCGCTCAGCTGTATATCGGCTATCGCTGTGGAAGCGGTCTGCAGCTTCATCTGTTCCCCCAGTTCCGAATACCACCGGCGGGATCCTTCCCTGTCTCCAGTGGCCTCTGCCCCGGTCAGACGCTCCATGTCCGCCTCGCTGAGATGGATAGGGCGGGCGTCGTAGCCATCCTGCAGGCACAATCCCGAGTTTTCTAAATGGATCTCCTGTTCGTCAATGCTGTAAAGGGTGCCGGCCTCCACCGTGAGGGTCTTTCCCTTGATGGGGATCTCCCTTCCGTCCAGCTCGATGCAGTACAGGAGCTGTTTTTTGTCGTCGCTGAGCTGTTTGCCTTCCATTCCGCCCGCGGTTTTTCCATCCAGGAGAACGTTAAACTCGGCCAGTTCAACATTCTCGGGAAAGGAAGAACCGTCGGTGCGCTCAAAGGCTACGGTGAGCACACCGTCCGTCTCTCCGGGGATCACCTCCGCCAGTGTCATCCGTATTCCGTCAGAGGTCTGGCTGGAGTTGACGCGGAGGATCTGGCTGTCGGACAGTGGATCGATGCCGAAAAACGTCTCGAAATACCCTTTCTGCACGGCGAAGACTGCGCAGCCCAGGCACAGGATCAGGACTGCTGCGGCTGCCAGGCGGCGCACCTGCCGGTTCAGACGTCTGCAGGCGCCCGCGGAAGGCGCGCCGCCGGCTGACTGTGCGGAGCCGGCTGACTGTGCGCCGCCGGCGGAACGTGCGGAGCCGGCGGCCGGCGCGGTCTCTTCTCCCGGTACGGCCTCTTCACGCTGGATCCGCAGAGCGGTGGCCTCCCAGATCCTGCCCAGATCCACCTGTCTGGTGAGCTCGGCCACCTCTGTATCGGATAGATCCAGATCAGCTGTCAGCGATGGATCCCATCCGTCTCTGTTGTTTCCCATGTTTTTGTTGTCCTTTTTATCCCCTTTGTCTCTTTTGTCTTCGATCATCCGTTTCATTTCTATCCCCCCAATTTCTTCATGATCAGAGCAACCTGCTTCCGGGCCTTCAAAATCCGTGTGCTCGCCGTCTTTACGTTCATGCCCTTGTCCTCTGCGATATCGGTCACCCGCTCCTGGTACAGATATCTGCGGACGAAAAGCTCCCTGTCTGATGCCTTCACGTCTGCGATGGCCTGTGAAAGTGTTCCGCGTTTTTCCTGCTGCAGATAACGGTCTTCGGCGGAAGGCTCCGCCGCGGCGGTCTCGCAAAGCTGGCTGTCAACGTGAGCCCTGTTGTTTCGCAGCGCGTTCAGAGCCCGGTTTCTGGCCAGGGTCCCGATGTACGGTTTCAGTGTGCCGCCGGTCAGGGTGATGGAAGCCCGCTTTTGCCAGAGTGTGAAGAACACGTCCGAACAGATCTCTTCCACATCCCAAACGGTCAGACGGGAACCGCCCACCCGGGCGGCCACCGCCGCCGCATAGCGGGCGTATCGTTCAAAGAGAGTCTGAAAGGCGTCCTGATCGTCGGATCTCATGCGTTTCAGAAGTTTACCGTCATCCATTTGTTCACCATCCTTTCACCTATAACAACACAGGCGGGAGTTAAGATTCTGCGATATCTTTGAAAAAATTTTATTTCTGCCTGCGCTGGAGAGCTGAGAGGGAGCAGGAGGGCTTTTTCTATTGAATACCAGTTTGATTTGGGGTATACTTTTTAAGGTATCCGGTCTGACGCAAAAGAGGCCGGAGGATACGAAACGAGTAAAGGGGTTATGGAATGGATTGGATTGAACTGTTAAAAGCGGCCTTCCTGGGGGTTGTGGAAGGCATTACGGAGTGGCTGCCCATCAGCAGCACGGGACACATGATCCTGGTGGACGAGTTTATGAAGCTGAATGTCAGCGAGAACTTCTGGAATATGTTTCTCGTAGTGATCCAGCTGGGGGCGATCATGGCCGTTGTGGTCATTTACTGGAAACAGATTTTCCCGTTTTCTTTTAAAAAGAACGAGCCGCTCATAAAGAAAGATATCTTTGTCATGTGGTTCAAGGTGCTGGTCGCCATCATACCCACGATGATCATCGCCCTTCCGTTCGACGATCTGATCGAGGCCACATTCAACAATTACGTGGTGGTGGCCGTTGCGCTGATCGTCTACGGCGTGATCTTCATCGTCATGGAGAATCACAACAAGCACAGGAAGTTTACCATAAACGATATCTCGCAGATCACTTATAAAACCGCGCTGTTTATCGGGATATTCCAGGTGCTGGCCGTGATCCCGGGCACTTCCCGGTCCGGCTCCACCATCATCGGCGCCATGCTCATGGGCACCTCCCGTACGGTGGCTGCGGAGTTTACCTTTTATCTGGCTATCCCCGTGATGTTCGGGGCCAGCCTGCTGAAGCTGGTAAAGTTTGGGTTTGTATTTACCCAGATGGAGATCGCCATCATGGCGGTGGGTATGGCAGTGGCCTTTCTGGTGTCCTGCGCCGCCATCAAGTTCCTCATGAGCTATATTAAGAAGTACGATTTCAAAGCCTTCGGTTACTACCGGATCGTATTGGGCATTCTGGTGCTGGGGTATTTCTGGCTGTTCGCGTAGAAGGGCTTTATTGAGATAGACCGGGATCCCGCCAGGCGGACGCGGCCTCCGCGAACACAGACGGTCATAAAAACGGACGGTCATAAAAAACAGGCGGCTGTAAAAAGGTGAAAACTGTGCACGAACAGTTTTCACCTTTTTTGTTGTGTTTGCGGCAGGGTACGCCGGCCGTATGGTATGTTTTGAAAAGTCTGGCCTTGTAATAGAGGGCGGTATATTCCCGCCGGGCTACAGTGCGCCGTAGATCAGGCGGGCGTCGGTAATATTGAACTGCTCCGTATAATTGTTTCCAGGAGCGCCGGTGGTGATCAGGATATATTCCTGGCTGCCCTTGCGCGCCAGACTGGCCAGACAGAGACCGGCTTCGCCGGTGTAGCCTGTTTTTCCGCCCAGTACCAGCGTGCGGTTGACCTTCAGATCTTGCATCTTATAAGCCAGAGTGCTGTGGACCGTAAAGCCCTCGGGATGGAAGTTGGTGGGAGCGATCTCGTGTTTTTTCGCCGTGAGGACACTGCGGTAGATCGGATTTTTCAGGGCGTGCTCCATCAGGATGGCAAGATCCTGCGCCGTCGTATAGTGCTGCGGGTCGTGAAGGCCTGTGACATTGGTGAAATGCGTGTTTTTCATGCCCAGTTCCTGAGCCTTCTGGTTCATCAGATCCACAAAGCCCTGCTCAGATCCGGCAATAGAATAGGCCAGTCCCATGGAGCCGTCCGCACCGGAGGGCAGATGGCAGGCGTAGACCAGATCCAGAAGCGATACGGTCTCGCCGGGCTGAAAACCGGCCATGGAAGCGTGCCGTTTCGCCAGGATGGGAAAGATCTCGCTGGGAAGCGTATCGTTTTCCGACTGAAGGCGTTCCAGCAGCTTTTGGGGATCTGGGGCCTCCTGGGGAGCCATCGGGTCCTCCGTTTCCGGCGTCTGGGGATCCGCCAGCGTGCCCTGAGACGCGTAAGTCTCAAGAAAGGTCAGCACAGTCATCATCTTGGTCAGGGAAGCGGGATACGTCTGCACATCGCTGTTCTTTTCATAGAGTATGGCGTGGTCGGACAGACGGATCAGCAGAGCGCAGGAACTGTAGAGGTCGTCCGCGTCCAGCTCCAGCGGCTTGGGCTGGATCAGGCTGAAGGCGGGTCTGGCTATGGAACCGCCGACGGAGCAGTCGCCGCCCAGCCCCAGACGTCCCGCAATACGGGGGATGATCAGACAGGCCGCCGCGACGAGCAGGGCAAGAAGGAAAAGGCTGGGGCGAACGCCGTTCCGACCGCGCTGTCTGCGGCGCCTGCGGCTGGTTGGCTTGACGGATTGCATAAAAAAGTCTCCTTTGGATCAGAAATGATAGAATGTCGGAAAAAGTAATCAGAGCTCTCTGGCGCTGCGGACGCCGTTTTGCGGAAGTTCCACAGTAAATCGGGTCACTCCACCTTCGCTTTCCGCGTAGATTCTGCCGTCGTGGGCGTTTACGATCTCGCGGGCGATGGCCAGACCAAGGCCGGCGCCTCCGGTTCCGGAGGAACGGGCGCTGTCCAGCCGGTAAAATTTTTCAAATATGCTGTCCAGCTTCTTGGCCGGAATGGTTTTTCCGTGATTGGTAATGGTCACGCGCACGATGTCTCGGGACAGTGCGCTGCTCCGGGAAGCGGGGCCCCCTGACCGCAGGGGTGCAGGGCCGCCTGGGGGGATCCGGGAAGCGGTGGACGGGGAATCGGCGGAGACCGCTTTGGGCCCGTGGCCCGAACCGGATCCTTTCTCGGGATCGGGGACGGGGTCCGGACCGATGGCGGTACCGGCGGCCAGACGTTCCGCGGAAAAGGGAGCCACCCGGGCGTCGATACGGATGATGCTGTTTTCATCGCTGTATGCGGCGGCGTTTTTCAGTATGTTGTTGAAGACCCGGGCCAGTTTGTCCGCGTCGCCGAAGACGGTCAGGCCTTCCGGGGCGGTGACCTCCGTTTTCTTTCCCTGAGGGGTCAGAATGGGGTAGAACTCATCGGCGATCTGCATGAGCATATAAGTGAGATTGACCGTATCTCTGTCCAGCACGATGGTCTGCAGGTTGAACCGGGTGATCTCAAAGAATTCGTTGATAAGCTGTTCCAGCCGGTAGGCCTTCTCCAGCGTGATATCCGTGTATTTCGACCGCTGCTCCGCGGGCATGTCGGGAGCTTCGGCCAACAGATTCAGATACCCGATGACAGAGGTCAGCGGCGTTTTGATGTCGTGGGCCAGATAGACGACCAGGTCATTTTTTCTCTGTTCCGCCTCTCTGGCGTCCCGCGCCTGTTTCTGCAGCGCGTAGTTTACCGCATTCAGTCTCTGCTGTACAAAATCCAGTTCCGGAGAAAGTTCGATGGTGTCCTCCGTGCCTTCCGCCAGTTTGTCTACGCCCCGGGTGATCTCGGAAAAGTACCGCGTGAAGCGGCTCATGCTGATGTAAAAAGACAGGAGCAGCAGGAATACAAAGCCGATCAGAAGCCAGAAGGCTTTGTTTTCCCGAAACAGCGCGCTGTAAATGTAGATCGCGTCGTCGCGGGAGACCCGGAACACGGCACGGCAGAAGGTGAGAAACCCTTCGGCGAAGCTGTCCTGAAAAATTCCGTCGATAAAAGCGAACTGGATAAAGAGACCGAGACCTACGGCGACGATCACCACGATGCAGACTTGGGACACGATCTTCAGTTTCAGACGTGTAAAATCATTTTTCAATTTTATATCCCACTCCCCATACGGTCTTAATATACTTAGGCTTTTCTGCGGAATCATTCATCTTTTCCCGCAGATGCCGGATATGCACCATGACAGTGTTGCTGTTGTTGGAATAGTATTTCTCCCCCCAGACCTCGTAAAACAGGTCTTCGGAGCTCACGACCTTGCCCCGGTTCTTGCAGAGGACCCACAGGATGGAAAATTCCAGAGGGGTCAGCGAGAGGGGTTTCTCGTTCAGCGTGCACTCGTGGGTGGCCGGATTCAGGACCAGACCGGAAAACGCGATGATGTCGTCTTCCTTTTCTCCGGAAGGCGTCTCCGGACTGGTATTGTATTTTGTAAAACGACGGAGCTGGGCCTTTACCCGGGCGATGAGCTCCAGGGGGCGGAAGGGCTTGGTAATGTAATCGTCGGCTCCCAGCGTGAGTCCGGTGATTTTATCCAGCTCGTCGTCCTTGGCCGTCAGCATGATGATCGGGTAGTTGTGCTTCTCGCGGATCTTCT
>Ga0129308_1001424_pt1 | contig 25027 bp, 17 predicted proteins | sample L827metagenome_FD_94440 | JGI IMG/M metagenome (GOLD analysis project Ga0129308, IMG submission 94440) | Ring-tailed lemur group fecal microbial communities from Wisconsin, USA - L827 metagenome | ecosystem: Host-associated > Mammals > Digestive system > Large intestine > Fecal | place: USA... | reverse complement strand
ATAAAACCCCCGCTAAAGGATAAATATATTTGGGTACATACACCTTTTTAATCATCGCAGAATTCCTTCGAATAGAACGAAGCGCTCCTTTTGTACTCTCAGAAAAGTAAGAATACAGTAATCGCCCTGTCAAAATATAGACAGGGAAAGTCTTATCATCTCTTCCGAAGAACGTTCCAAATACAATGGTTAAAACAATCATTGTAAGTAAAGGTTCAATCAACGTCCAAAGAATACCGAGCTTTGATCTTCGATATTTTAGCTTGATTTCTTTTTTTACCAATTCCTTTAAGAGAAATTGATATTTCACAAAATTGTTTAAATATTGCTTCACTATTTTTTCTCCCAATCTTGTATATTATTTCTGACTCTAAGATGCGCTTTCCATCTTAACTTCAGTCATATGGCATATATTTCGCCTACGCCATATGAAAATATTATACCCCTAATCTTTTCACTATGCAACAAACTTCTCTCTTAATTTTCAATTTTTGTTGTATTTACAACAGATTTGTCCTTATAATTATGCTATGATACAGACATGATAGAAAAAATATCTATACTTAATTTAAAAATATATTATGCTCAATATAACTTATAGCAAACTTTCATGCACAAAGGAGGAAAAAACATGATTAGAAGAATTATCAAAATAGACGAAGAAAAATGTAACGGTTGCGGTCTCTGCGCCGATGCCTGCCACGAGAATGCCATTGATCTTGTAGATGGAAAAGCAAAATTAATGAGAGAAAATTATTGCGACGGTCTCGGGGATTGTCTTCCAGCCTGTCCAATGAATGCAATCAGCTTTGAAGAAAGAGAAGCTCCAGCTTACGATGAGGCTGCCGTAAAAGCAGCTCAAGCTGCAAAGAAAGATATAAAAGAAAAATCTACTTCTGTTTTCTCTGGATGTCCTGGCTCTAAATCTCATACAATTAAGAGAAATACTACACCTTTTTTGGGATGTCCTAGTTCTCAGACAACAACAATTGAGCACTCCCAAAAAGTTTCCAGTATGTATTCACCTTGTGAAAGTCAGCTCTCTCAGTGGCCTGTTCAAATTAAACTACTTCCTATCACTGCCCCATATTTTGACGGAGCAGATATCTTAGTTGCTGCTGACTGCACAGCTTACGCTTACGGAGACTTCCACAATAAATTTATCAAAGGACGCATCACCCTAGTCGGCTGTCCAAAACTTGATGAGGGAGATTATACAGAAAAATTAACAGCAATTTTTTCCAATAATAATATTAAAACTGTAACAGTGACTCGAATGATTGTCCCTTGCTGTGGCGCACTTGAGCGTGCGACAAAAAATGCAATCGCAAACTGCAAAAAAAATATTCCTTTTAAAGTTTATACTATCTCTACTGATGGAAGTTTGCTCTAAAATTTTATTATTGACTTTTAATGGTGTTTATGCTATCGTATAAATAATGCGACGCTTTAACGAGCGAAAGAGGAAAAGCGTAAAAGTTAAACGAAGAGAAAGGATGTATATCGATGCCTGTTACAGATTTATTAGAGAGAAATCACAAGCTCTACGGTGATGAAACTGCTCTTATAGAGCTTAACCCTACGGTAAAAGATACGATGAGAAAAACATGGAAGGAATATGATTTAGTTCAGAGAACTTCCAATCAGCCATATAGAAGACAGATTACATGGAGCGTCTTTGACGAGAAAGCAAACCGTGTTGCAAATATGTTATTAAGCCGCGGTGTTCAAAAAGGTGACCGCGTTGCTATTTTAATGTTTAACTGTCTTGAGTGGTTACCAATTTATTTTGGAATTTTAAAAACAGGTGCCATCGCAGTGCCATTTAACTTCCGTTTTGATACAAAAGAGATTAAGTACTGTGCGGATTTAGCGGAAGTTCACGTATTATTTTTTGGTCCACAGTTTATCGGAAGAATTGAATCCATCGCAGATGATCTAAGTAAAGGACGCCTTTTAATTTATGTTGGAGATGGATGTCCAACCTTTGCAGAGAGCTACCGTGAATTAGTGGCAGATTGTTCTAGTCAGGCACCGTTAATTCGTTTGGAGGAGGAGGACGATGCGGCCATTTATTTCTCATCTGGTACAACAGGATTTCCAAAGGCAATTTTACATAATCATGAGAGTTTAATGCAAGCGGCACAGATGGAACAAAAGCATCACTTAACAGATAGAAATGACACTTTCCTCTGTATTCCACCTCTCTATCATACAGGTGCAAAATTCCACTGGATGGGAAGTTTATGTGCAGGAAGCAAGGCAGTGCTCCTTACAGGAACATCCCCGGAAATTATTTTGGATACTATCTCCAAAGAGAAATGTACGATTGTCTGGCTCTTAGTTCCATGGGCACAAGATATTTTAGATACATTAGATCAAGGAATTTTAAAATTAGAGGATTATGATTTAGATCAGTGGCGCTTAATGCATATTGGCGCACAGCCAGTTCCACCATCCTTAATTAAGAGATGGAAAGAATATTTCCCACATCATTTATATGATACGAACTATGGTTTATCCGAGTCTACAGGACCAGGATGTGTACATCTTGGCATAGAAAATATTCATAAAGTAGGAGCAATTGGAATTCCTGGATATCGCTGGGAATGTAAGATTGTGGATCCAGATGGAAATGAAGTAGAACAAGGTAACGTCGGTGAACTATGTGTAAAGGGACCTGGACTTATGACTTGCTATTTCAATGATCCAGAGGCCACAGCAGAAACGTTAAAAGATGGCTGGCTTTGTACAGGAGATATGGCTATGCAAGATGAAGATGGTTTTTATTTCCTCGTAGATCGTAAAAAAGATGTTATTGTAAGCGGTGGAGAAAATATTTATCCAGTACAGATTGAGAATTTCTTAGCAGCCTTTGAGAAGGTAAAGGATGTAGCTGTCATTGGTCTTCCAGATAAACGTCTCGGTGAAATTACGGGAGCAATTATTTCCATCAAAGATGGTATGGAATGTACAGAGGAAGAGATAGAGGAAGTTTGCAAAGAGCTTCCAAGATACAAACGTCCAAAGAAGATTATTTTTGCTGAAGTTCCACGAAATGCGACTGGCAAAATTGAGAAGCCTGCTCTTCGTAAAAAATACGGCGCAGATTATTTAGTTGCACAACAAAATAGAGGTTAATATAAAAAAGAACATTTACAATGAAGTGCCCCCCAAAAGTTAGATTTTAGGTCTAACTTTTGGGGGGCACTTCATTGTAAATGTTCTTTTTTGTATGATATTTATTTTCCAAGTGCTGTTTTTTGAGGAACAGTTGTATCCTTCTCGTAACAAGCAAATATCTCATCTATGAAATTCTTATCTGGCTTAGGTGTCAATAAACTGACAACTGGAACAATAATAAGACCTGCTAACATCGCAATGGCACCGCAGTTGATTGGTGACTGAATGATTACTGGTAAAGACTCACGTGATACCATATTTACAATCATAAGAACAGAACCAAAAATAAAGGATACCCAACAAGATGCTGTCGTTGTTTTTTTCCAATATAGAGAGTAGAGGAATGGAGCAAGGAAGGAACCTGCCAAAGCACCCCATGAAATTCCCATAAGCTGAGCAATAAATGTGATAGAGCTCTTATACTGAACTAATGCAATGATTGCAGAAATAGCGATGAATACAACAACAAGTGCACGAATCATAAGAAGTTGTTTTTTCTCGCTCATATTTTTAATAAAATTATCCTTCAAAAAGTCAATTGTAAGTGTTGAGCTAGATGCAATAACTAGAGAGGATAATGTGGACATGGAAGCGGATAATACTAAAATTACTACAAGTGCGATTAAAGCTGGCGAGAGATTCTCAAGCATTGTAGGAATAATAGAGTCATATCCATTTGCCACAACGTCAATCTGGTCAGAAAAGAGACGTCCAAAACCTCCGAGGAAATAACATCCACCAGCTACAACTAAAGCAAATAAAGTAGAGATGATCGTACCTTTTTGGATAGATGCCTCATCTTTGATTGCGTAAAATTTTTGAACCATCTGTGGAAGTCCCCATGTACCTAAAGAGGTAAGGATGACAACAAACATCAGATTGAGTGGATCAGGTCCAAAGAAGGAAGCAAAAACACCCGGAGCAGTGGAAACTGTCTCATCGGAGATTTCTGCTAGTCCCTGGTAAGCCGCCATAAATCCACCTTTGCTCATAAGAACAGCTGCGATAATAATAACAATACCAAATAACATAATGATACCTTGAATGAAATCATTAATTGCAGTAGCCATATAACCACCAGCAATTACATAGATAGCAGTTAAAACTGCCATCAAAATAATACAGACAGAATAGTCAATATCAAAAGCCATACCAAAAAGTCTGGAAAGACCATTATAGAGTGATGCTGTATATGGAATCAAGAAAATAAAGATAATGACAGAAGCCACAATCTTTAACGGCTGACTCTTAAAACGCTCTCCAAAAAACTGAGGCATTGTGGCGGAATCAAGATGTTGTGTCATAATACGAGTACGTCTGCCAAGCACTACCCACGCAAGAAGAGAACCGATGATAGCATTACCGATACCTGCCCAAGTCGCCGCAATACCGTATTTCCATCCAAACTGTCCGGCATAGCCGACAAATACAACGGCTGAGAAATAGGATGTACCATAGGCAAAAGCAGTAAGCCAAGGACCAACACTTCTTCCTCCAAGTACGAATCCATTAACGTCTGTCGCATTTTTTCTACAGTATAATCCAATACCGATTAATATAGCAAAGTAAATAATTAAAATTAATAGTTTCATGACGATTTTCCTTTCTTCTTTTTTTCATCTCTTGCTTTTACGCTTTATCTCTTTTTTTAATTTATGTATTAAAGTTTTTTAGCTTTAAATAGTAAAAGCACTTTTTATACTTTAACAAATAAAAACAAAAAAGTCAATGGATTATAAAAAATTATTGTAGAAATATTACAAAAAGCATAATTTGGGGTTCTGTGGGAATAGATGCTCAAAAACAAAGCGTTTTTACCTGTTAATTTTTTCTTGCTATCTTGATTTCATTTCTCTATAATTATTTCATAAGAAATAAAATCAAGATAGTTTTACGAAAAAGGAGAATTTTTATGATTATTGATTTTCACACTCATACCTTTCCAGAAAAAATTTCTATAAAGGTTATGGATAAACTGAGTAAAGTCTCTGGTGCTCTTCCTGATACAGCAGGTTCTGTTGTTGCTCTTGCTGATTCAATGCAAAATGCAGGAGTAAATTACTCTATCAATCTTCCTGTTATGACATCACCAAATCAGGTTATTTCCGTAAATACAGGATTAATTGCATCAAAGCAAGATATGTTAAAGAACGGTATTATCACTTTTGGTGGAATGCACCCAGACTTTATTGATTATAAAACTGAATTAAAAAGATTAAAACAAGAAGGTATCTTGGGAATTAAGCTTCATCCAGCCTACCAAAATATGGATTTAGACGACATTCGTATGATGCGTATTATCGCTTACGCCTCAGAGCTTGAACTTATCGTGTTAATACATGCTGGATATGATATCGGAATTTATGACCATAACTACGCTTCTGTCGCCCATATTTTAAAAGTTTTAAGAGAAGTACAGCCAGAAAAATTTGTGCTGGCACATATGGGAAACTGGGCTTTCTGGGATGAAGTGGAGAGTGACCTAGCTGGAGCTCCTGTATGGCTCGACTCCGCTTTCTCCATTGGTCCAATCAACCAGCGTCAAGATGGCGGCATCTATCCTTATAATAATGTTGTATTAGAAGATGTGGATTTCTTAAGGCTTGCCAGAAAACACGGTATGGATAAAATTTTATTCGCCACAGACTGTCCTTGGCAGGGACAAAAAAAATATGTAGAACGTTTCCAACATATTGGTTTAACTAAGGAGGAACAACGTCTCTTCTTCGCAGAAAATGCAGTCAAACTGCTTGGACTTTCTCTCTAATAAAAAAACTATCACATATCATTTTCAGAGTGTTTGGCCAATACATAGCCAAAACACTCTGTACTCTACAAATATACATAAAGATATAAAAATAGGAGTCCCCAAATATATCAGGAACTCCTTATTTTAAGGAAGCCTCGCTTCCCCCTCACCTATATTTTCATAAATAACCTACCATATGTAAATTAGCACTCTTCTTTATAATTTTTATAAGCCTCAAACTCATCTAAAATAGACTGCTCCGGAGCTTTTGTGGCTAAACTTACGATAATGATACAAGCCAAGCTAATGACAAATCCAACTACTAAGGAATAAAGTCCTGTCGCTGCGTAGATTGTCTGTCCTCCTACTATTGGAAGGTAATCCCAAATGATAACCGTCGCTGCACCTGATACTAGACCAGCGATGGCACCCTGTAAATTTGTCCTTTTCCAGAACAAACTCATAACAACAAGTGGTCCAAATGCAGAGCCAAGTCCTGCCCATGCGTCAGATACCAATGCCATAACAGAGCTCTCCGGATTCCATGCGATAAAAATAGCTAAAATAGCGACAACACATGTCGTAATACGCCCGATTTTTAATACCTTTTCAGTAGATGCATCTGGATCCATAATATCCTTATAAATATCTGCAGATACAGAAGAAGAACAAACTAAAAGCTGAGAATCAGCAGTTGACATAATCGCCGCCAATACACCGCAAAGGAAAAGTCCACCGATAAAAGATAATGGTAAATTCTCAATAAATACTTTCTTAATCATCTCAATAAATACAGACTCTGTAGATGCTGCTCCTGCCGTCTCTCCTAAAATAATAGGATACATAAAAGCACGTCCCACAAGTCCAATAATAATAGCTAAACCTAGAGATAATACAACCCATACAATGGCGATAGCAGAAGATTTTTTTAATTCCTTCTCACTTCTAATTGCCATAAATCGAACTAAAATATGTGGCATACCACAGTATCCAAATCCCCACGCAAGATTAGAAATAATCTCAATCGCTGTAATTGGATGATCTCCATTATACATAAGACTTAAAAATGAACTAGATTCGACACCTGTCTGTGCTAAAATATTACTGAAATCTCCACTCACATACCCCCATGCGATAATTGGAACAACTAAAAGTGCCACTAACATCATGGAGCCCTGAACAAAGTCTGTTGTACAGACAGCTAAAAATCCACCTAAAAATGTATAAGCTAAGATAACACATGCACCAATCAAAAGTGCGATATGATAATCGATTCCAAATACACTGTTAAACAATTTTCCTCCAGATGCAAGAGCAGATGCTGTATACACCAAAAAGAAAATAACAATAATAACAGATGAGATTCCAAGAAGAATCTTCTTCTCATCATGATAACGATTGCCAAAAAACTCTGGCAATGTCATAGAGTTGCTGGCCACGATTGTATAAGACCGAAGTGGCTTGGCGATAATTAACCAGTTAGCAATTGTTCCAAGTCCAAGTCCGATTGCAATCCACGCTTGACCTGTTCCAAGCGCATAAACAGAGCCTGGAAGTCCCATAAGTAACCATCCACTCATATCAGATGCCTGAGCGGATAAGGCAGCCACTGGACCTGAGAGTCCACGTCCACCTAAAAAATAATCATCTGCTCCCCTTGTCTTCTTCATAGATATAATGCCGATAGCTATCATAAGACAAAGATATGCTGCAAATGCAACCAAAATTGCAATTGTTGATCCTGACATATATTTTCCTCCTAATCCTCTTCTCATTTTTTCTTTCTTGAAAAAATCTATGAAATTAATTATACTAGAAAAAAGAAATGCGTAAAGCGACAATCCTTCATGGATTTTTTTAAATATATGACAAACTTTCATATTATATATCATAATTTATCATATTTTATAAAAAGAGAGGAGCCAAATTATTATGGATATAAATCAATACACCGTTTTTCTTGAGGTTGCCAGGCTACAAAGCCTCTCAAAAGCTGCTAAATCTCTTGGATATACACAATCTGGTATTAGCCATACATTAAAACGTTTAGAGACAGAAATGAATTTAAAATTATTTTACAGAAATAGAAATGGCGCCTATTTGACAAAAGCAGGCGAGGAAGTTCACCCTATTATCTCCCAGATTGTACAATGTCATATAAATCTTGGACAAACTGTGCAATCTCTTCACAATTTACATATGGGCACTCTAAATATCGGAACTTACTCTAGTATTTCCAGGGAATGGCTACCTCATATTATCCAAATATTCAAACAGGATTTTCCTCATATCAAGATTCATTTTAAAGAAGGTGGAAACGAAGATATTATGCGATGGATAGATAGTCACGAGGTTGATTTTGGATTACTCAGTCTTGGTTCTGGCACAAGGGCAAATACACAGTGGATTCCTCTAAAAGACGATCCGTTACTCGCAGTTCTTCCACTTCACTACACCCAAAAAAACTTATGTACCTTTCCACTAAAAAACTTTAATAACAAGACATTTATTTTATCTGCTTTTGGTATCGATGTTGATATTCATCGTACTTTAAAATCGTATAAAATCACACCTGATATTCAATATTCTGCGATGGATGATTTTACCATTGTGTCTATGGTGGCATGTAACCTTGGTATCAGTATTTTACCAAAGCTTGTACTAGATCATCACGATATCGGTGTACTAACTCTCCCACTTGAACCATACGCAAAAAGACAGCTCGGAATCGCCATCGCCTCAAAGGAGATGGCTTCTCCTGCTGCCTTAAAATTTATTGAGTATACCGAGAAATATGTGAGGACGCTTTAAAGAGCCTCCTCTCTGCCCTGTCTTATCTTTTAATCGTCACTGTTTTCGTGCTACCCCATTTTGAATAATACTTTACACCATTTACGGTCTTATAGCAACGCATTTTTACATAATATTTCTTTCCTCTTGTGAGATTAGAAATTGTCTTACTTGTCGTCTTGTAACTGCTTACGGTCGTTATCTTTGCACCTGAAAAACTTGATTTTACACCATACTTAATTTCATATCCAGTAACTGTTGTATTTTTGCTCCAAGAAGCCGTAAGCTTTCCTCTCGCATTACTCTTTACAGAGCTTAAATTCATGCTCTTTGGACTAATTTTGAATGTTTTTTTGGTAGTTCCAGTATATTTATCTCCCTTAAACTTGATTGTTAGACTATAAGTTCCCACATTAGTTCGTCCCGCTGGATAAATCACCTGATAATTAGAGGAACTTATGACCTGTCCTTTCGAATCCTTTATCGTCACAGAAGGCTTTTTTGCTTTTCCAGTATAGACATAGGACGTTGTGGAAAGAATAATCGTCTTTGGATAATAAATTTTACTTGTTTTTTGAACTTTTCCACATTCTGAACATGTATTCGCAATTTTTCCACTCGTAGTCAACGTTGCTTTTTGAATAACATCTTTATATGTATGATTCGTTTTTGGAATACTTGTCTGCTCTTTGAGAGTCAAATTACATACAGAGCAATGACTTCCCTCGGTCTTTCCCTCCTCGATACAAGTTGGTTCTACTGCCGCATCAATAGTCTCTTTATGTCCTGTCGCCTCAATTGGCTCTGTATAAATATTTCCACATACAGAACATATGTAAGTATAATTTCCCTCTTCTGTACAAGTTGCTTGTTTTGTCACCTTACTATTATAATCATGCCTATCAGCAGAACATTCTTCTACCACATTGATATCTATAACTTTTTTATCCCCGTTATAGTTCTCAGTCTCATTGACTACAACCATAATGCTTACTTTTCCAATACCTACTCCAGTAATAACTCCGTCCTCGTCAACCTGAGCTATCTCCGCATTATCAGACTGGTAGGTGATCGGTGTACTTGCACTTGCACTAATATTCATTATCTTTCCAAAAACCATATTCGTACTTAAAACTGATACATCTAATTTTGGATTCGCCTTATTGATAATAAACGACTTAGTCGTTGTCCCTGTATAATTTCCTATACCCTTAATCGTAACTGTTGCTATTCCTGCATTAATATTATCCTTATAATAAAGATTATAGTCTGTATTTAATTTTAAAGTTTTAGATCCATATTTTACTGTCACAGCTGGTTTTTTTTCAACTTGACTGTAAGTATATTCACTTCTCTCTAAACTAATCTCTGCATTCTTAATATTTCCAATCTTATCTACTTTAGAGATTTGGAATAACTGAGCATTTGCTCCTTTATATTCCCACATATCTAGGTTCGTGCCGTCCGCTACGCTTGCGCCACTTAAATCAAGAACTTCAGCTCCGCTAGCTGCTCTAAGCTTATATTTTCCCTCAATTCCATATAAGAACCATCTCTGAGAGAAGCTTCCCATCCAGTCACTCACTTTTACATTTATGCCATCGCCTGATTGAGCGTCAGAAGCCTCCATACATTTCCCATCCTCGCAGGAAGTAATCTTATAACTGCCGTCATCTTGGAGTTCGAAGTACCAAATTTGATTCGATTCCCCCGTCTCAGAATACGCCCTGACATCTCCATTATCATTTGTCGCATGAAGCCACGCTGCTGTATTAATAATATAAGCATAGAAATCTGTCCCCATATTCACTTCAGTGTCAAAAAATGAATTGACATCCATACATCCATTATAATGATCTGGCTCTTTTACATATTCTCTTTGTTTATATCTGAGCAATACATATCCACCATTGATAATCTTTTGGACTTCCGATGGTGTATAGATCACTGTTCGTGCTTTAGGAGGTGTCTGTTCAGAAACTTCCACAGAAACTAGCTCACCATTTTGATCATATTCCATTCCTGTAATAAGCTCTACATGACTACCAGATTTATTAAAGCAATCACCAACCTGTGCATTATAAATACTATTTCCATCTACCTTAGAAAATTGACTAGATATACCGATTGTTGTCGTCGTCATCCTAGGAAGTCCATACGCATAAGCAACAAAGGCACTGCAATCATTGCCATAATAAGTGGACTCTAAAGCTCCATAGCCTCCTCTACTCGTATAAAATAAACTGTTTGAATCAGCAACAGCCTCAAGAAAAGTACCAAATGATACACTATGAGGAACATATCTTCCACTGTTTACCATCTGTCCATAAGGCAGACCGACATATATTCTTCCTGGAAAATAAGTTCCAGTTAATATACCTTTGCTATCTCGAAAACCGTCTACCAGTTTTGCAGGAATCCAAGTAATATTAACCTGATGGTAGGCACGAGAGATGATATTGTCTATTCCTGAAACTGCAATTGTATCTTTATTTTCCATTTCAATGACAACCTCAATAAACGGTAAATAATCTTGTAAATTATAATTTTTATCTAATACATAACAATTTTCATCCCATTTTGCCCAGAATAAATAGTAGCTCTCCTGTGTTGCATTATACTCTTGCTCCGTCTCCCAAGTGACTGGAATTGATGTAGTCGTGTCCTGATTATTTAAATACACCTCTATCGTTTTAGGCATATCGGTGATAACATCTGATAAATTAGGTTTCTCTTCATAATTTAAGCAAGAGTCTTGCAGCTGTTTAAATTTTGTAATTGTCTGAATGCTTTTTGCTTCATCGGATACACTACTGATTGTATCTGATTCTACTGTCTCCTCTAGCTTTTGTGTACTTTCCGTCTTTGATTGAATCAAATCATTGTTCTGCATTTCTTCCAATGTACCTGGCTCATTATTCTCTTCCTCGGAGCTTTCCAAATCTGATTGAATGGACTCACCATCTTCTTGCGTTTTTTCCGACGCATCTAATTTATTATCTTTATTATCCTCTTCTTCCAAGCTTTTCTGCCCAGCTTGCATTATATCATCTGTTTCTTCCAATATTTTTAATTTGCTATTTTCTTCATTTTTTATAAATGAATCTTCCATTGAACTGGCAGCTAATCCATCTATACTGACGGAAAACAGCAGCAACATCGACATAATCAATGTCATTATGCACTTTAAATTCTTTTTCACTTTTTTACCTCTTTCAATAATAATAAATATTTTCCACTAAAACTATTCCCCAGAAAAAATATGATTTGAAATCACCACTCCCCAAGAAAAAAATAGTTTAAACTATAATCTTTGATTTTTTACAGCAATTATCTAGTATTTAATCCATTAATAAAAGCTAAATAACAGGCAAAATCTCCGATTCTCTTGCGACAGTATTTATTCTCCTCCTCATATCCAAGAATTTCTCTCCACGCCGCTGCCCTATCATGCTCTCTCAAATACTCAGCTAATGCATCAAACTTTGTGATAAGCATATTATGACATTCTGTTCTCTTTGGATTTTTCTCATTCTTTTCTTCCTTTGTCATAATAGCCCAGCTGGCACGGATTCCTACATAATCAATTGCTGTCTTAATAATCTCGTCATATAAATCTTGCGCTGCCTCATCCTCCTCAATTTCTGATATCATCTCCTTATGAAGCTGCGCCATCTCACTTGTAGAAAGACTTTTTGAACCCGCTAAATAAATATCGTAAGTACGCATTGTTTTTCTCATCTTATCTCTCCTTTTCTGAATTTCATTTTAATTGTATCCTTTGTGAAATAACAAAGTTGTTTCTTCACCCGCAAGGCATATAATACGATTACCCTGTGAGTATAGTTACTTGTGTTCTTGTTTTATCACAGTTTTTAAAAAATTACAAGATATTTATTTTCCTCTGTTTCCCTCCACTATATTTTTTACTAAAAAATCCGTAGAAAGCCCGATATTAAGCTATTCTACGGATTTTTGATATTAAAGATAAGAATATTATACTCTTACTGGAATTCCCCACTCGAATATTATTTTCTATCGTATCATGAAATAAAAAACTATCTTGGAATACATAAAAGACAATTGTCTCTCTTTCATTTAAAATATAGATACTTTTCAAAAAATTTCATCTTATATTGTATTAAAATTTTATTTTATGTAATCGGAGCTGGATTGAAAATGCACATATCATTGTGAAAGCCATACTGATCACTATATGGCTCTTTCACTCCACTTGCGACATCTAAAATAAATTCAAATATTTCCGTTCCGACATCTGCAATTGTTTTCTCGCCAGTAGCGACATCTCCCGCTGAAATATCAATTAAGTCAAACCAATGATCCTTCATCTCATTTCGACTACAAACCTTAATGACTGGACTGATATCTAAACCGTACGGTGTCCCTCTTCCTGTCATAAATACTTGCAAACCAATACCACTTGCCACCTGACATGGACCACAGACAATATCACTCGCTGGTGTGGCTGCATAGATGAGGCCGTGCTTTGTTGGTCTCTCCGCTGGAGAGAGCACCTCCACAATCTGGCTTGTACCACTTTTGGCAATACTTCCCATCGCCTTCTCAACAATATTTGCTAGACCACCCTTTTTATTTCCAGGAGTTGGATTGGCATCTCGGTCAACACCGCCCTCCTCTAGATATTTATCGTACCATTTCATTTCTTCTGCCAATCGATCTCTCGTGAAAGCGTCTGGACATCTCGCCGCCAACATATGGACACCGTCTCTTACCTCAGTCACTTCACTAAACATAACTGTGGCACCACCTCGAACGAGCATATCTGCCGCATAACCCGCACTTGGATTTGCTGAGACACCAGAAAATGCATCACTTCCTCCACACTGCATTCCGACAAGCAAGTCACTAAGTGGAAGCTCTTCTCTCGTTCTCAAATTCAATTTTTGTAATTTCTTATCTGCCATCTCTAAAATTGCATTCATCATCGCATCATGTCCTGCATAGTCTTGCAATGTAAGTACATTTTCAGATGTAATATCCTCTGGCGGCAGTACTCGGTCATAAGTCAATTTTTCACATCCCAAGCCAACTACCATAATTTCACCGCCAAAATTCGGATGACGAATCACATTTGTAATGGCACGGATTGGAATATAGGCCATTGGCGCATTGATTGCCACTCCACAGCCATAAGGATGTGTCACTGCGACAACGCCGTCCACATTTGGATATTTTGGTAAAAGCTCCTTTTTAATTCGTTCCACTGCCACTTTTAGTACGCCTGCTGCGCACTGAACTGTCGTGACAATTCCAAGTAAATTTCTCGTCGCTGCGGGACCCTCTGCATTTTTATACCCCATCCAAGTTTTGCGTGTCGGCATTGGAAGCTGCTCAACTGGAACAAGGTTTGTGCCAAACTCCATATTATCTAAAGATGGGCTTTCTGGCAATTGTAACATATGCTCGTTAATCCAATCTCCCTTTTTAATTGGATTAATCGCATAACCAAGAACAACACCGTAACGAATAATTTTACCGCCAGCTGGAATATCTACCAAGGCAACCTTATGAGCCTGTGGAATATCCTCATTTACTGTCAACCCTTCCATAATCTCGGTCCCAGCGATTACGTCTTGGACAACGACAACAACATTGTCTTGTTCTGTAATCTTGACATACTTACGTTTCTCCATAAGTTTCCTCCTTTTGGAATTTTTTTCCTCTTGATAAGAATATTTTATCATAAGGAAAATCCGATGTAAAATTCCAAAAATTTTGATATCTCTAAATTTTTATTTGAGAAATATTGTTTTTACATAATTTTTATTTTATACTATAGAGAAAGTAAAAATATTGAAAAAAATTTTAAAAAAACAGCCCATATATTTCATAAGGTATGAAATCATTTTGCAGCCAGAAGAGAGAAAAATAGGAGGAAAAATGGACACGAAACAAATCGAATATATTTTAAAAATAGCGGAAGAAAAAAATATTACAAGAGCAGCCGAAAAATTACATATCACACAGCCTGCCTTAAACCAGCAGCTATTACGTCTGGAAAGAAATCTAGGTATTCCTTTATTTTATCGCTCAAGAACTGATTGTCGTCCTACAGAAGCTGGAGAAATTTATCTAGAAAATGCCAGAAAAATGTTAATGATAAAACAAGATACTTATCGCATTTTAGAGGATATGGCAGTCAATCAAAAAAATCAATTGTCAATCGGTTTTACTCCTGGCAGAGGAGTTGCAATGTTTTCTGATGTCTATCCAAAGTTTCACCAGAAATATCCAAATATTACAGTCATACCTCATGAATTAAGCGTAAAAAAACAGCAGCCTCTCATCGCCTGTGGCGAGTTAGATATTGGATTTCAAACAATCTGCGAAAATCAAAAGACAACTGACGATTATATTTTCATCGGTCTCGAGGAAATATATTTATGCATTCCATCTAGGCATCCACTTAGCCAAAAGGCAATCAAAAATTTCTGCCAGGAATTAAGCCTGGAACAACTTTCTAATGAACCTTTTGTCCTTATGTACAAAGAGTCCACTCTTCGTCCAATTTTAGATACGCTTTTTGTAAAGGCAGGCTTTCAGCCGAATATTTTATTTGAGACAGCAAATAATGCGACTATTTTATCTATGATTCGCAATGAACTTTGCTGTGGCTTAATTCCTGCCTATTATTTACAGATATCCAATTTAAAAGGCGTCACCTGCTTTTCCCTGCCTTCTCATCCTACAATAGAGCTCGTTGCCTCCTTTCGAAAAAAAATGTATCTTTCTAAGGCAACGCGCTATTTTATCAAATTGGCATCTGACTATTGGAATGGCTTACCTTCTCTCTTCACCCAAGAGCGACATCCAAAACCATCATAAGAACAAAACCGAGCGCAACCCCTATCGTTCCAATATTACTATGCTCTCCCGCCTGTGACTCTGGAATTAATTCTTCAACCACGACATAAATCATTGCTCCTGCCGCAAATGACAAAAGATACGGAAGGATAACCACAATCTGATTTGCTAAAATAACAGTAATAATCGCGCCGATTGGCTCCACAATTCCAGACAAAACACCGCAGACAAATGCCCTCTTTTTTGACATTCCCTCTCCCTTTAATGGCATAGAGATAATTGCTCCCTCTGGGAAATTTTGAATCGCAATGCCAAGAGAGAGTGTCATCGCTCCTGCTATTGTGATACCTGTATTTTGCATCTGCGCTCCCGCCAATGTCACTCCAACCGCCATTCCCTCTGGAATATTGTGAAGCGTGACAGCCAAAAGCAGCATTGTCGTCTTTGATAGTTTCGCTTTTATCCCCTCTGGTTTTTCACTCTCTAAATGCAGATGTGGGATAAACGTATCCAGAAGAAGCAAAAAAAATATGCCCACCAAAAATCCCACAGCTGCCGGAATCCAAGAAACTCTTCCCTGCTGCGTCGCCATATCTATGGATGGAATAATTAATGACCATACAGAGGCTGCGATCATCACTCCCGATGCAAAACCCAACAGTGCTTTTTCTACCTGCATACTAATTTTTTGCTTCATAAAAAATACCATTGCCGCGCCCAGCGATGTACCTAAAAATGGAATACCTATTACAAATATTTGCTGCATAAAATCACCTGTCTTTCTCTCTATTATTATATATAATCTCCTTTTAGATGTTTTGTGATTGTTTTTTCCCTCTTTAGAAAATATTTTAAAAGAACAAATTTATTTTAGAGAGGAGTGGGGAAAGTGGATAAATAGACGCCCTAATGCAAGGCAGGTTGCTCTAAAAACACGTTCGTTCCCACAGTTTATCGTCGCGCGCCTATTTTTGCTGTTTTCGCAAAACTCACACCTTCGGTGTTCAAACAATCGCTCCCACAGCAAAGCTAAGCGCAACGAAAAACTGCTCCACTCTCTATCGTTTTTAGAGCAACCTGCCTTGCATTAGGGCTGTGTACTGGAAACCTATTAGTCTTATTCTTTCAAATTTATCATGGAAAATAAATAAAAAAGAGATTCTTGTTAGTTTGAACTAACTAGATTTTAAACTTATTTTAAGAAAAATGCAATATGAAATTAAAGGAGTGGTGTTAGTATATAAGGGTGAACAGGAAAAGTTGGAAGGTAATTTTGAGTAAACCTCAAATTTGACTAATTTGCAAAAGGTTATAAAATAAATTTATTAAAGCAAAAAAATCTACCATTTTAAGCAAGGGGACTTACAATGAAAAAAACAACAAAACTTATAGTAACACTTATTTGCCTTCTCATAGCCATTTGTTTTTATTCAAATTATAGTTTTGCATCTTCGAAAAAGAAAGACACAATCAAAAAAGAATACGAAGAATATGTAAATAAAACTATGATACCTAAATATGGAAAAATAAAAAATATCGCTAAACTGAATGATGGTTTGGACACCTGGCAAGACCAAATCGGAATCATCACTACTTATACTGCAGATATAAATAATGACGGAAAAAAAGAATGTATCGTCCTTTATATAGATGAGGAAGTTTTGGACAAAGAAGGCTCAGAAGAAAAAGATTTAGAAGACGCTGACCAGATAACATTAGATACAAAATATACTTCTCTACACATGGCGATTTTATCCAAGCAAAAAAATAAAATCGTAGAAAGCGATAATATCACGCTTGTTTCAGATTTTAATCGTCGACCTTCTTTTAATTATAAATTTTATATAAAAACAAATAAAAATAAAAAATATATTATTATGCATGGATTTTGCGATATTGAACTTGGTGGAGCAAATGATTTATATATAATGGGTGTCACCGATAATAATACATTATTTTTAGAAGAAGGACTCACTGATCCTGGATACTCTTCTGGTTTAGGGCTATATCGTTTAAATACTTCAATAGATACTCTAACAGACAATGATTATTATCATACAGGAACTGTCTTATACGACTCAGAATCTTGTATCAATGCAGTGGAATGTTCTACTTATAAGAAAAAACTACAAAGCGAGATAAAAAAATACGGATTAAAATTAAAAATCGACACGATATATTCAAGTGAAGGCACAAAACAATATATGCTGAAAAAAGATTCCACTCTAAAATGTTTTTGTACAATGTTATCTGTTTAATAATTATTTTATAGAGAAAGGATGATGAGTTTGTATTGTATAAACTGTGGATATAAGATAAAAAAAGACGAAAACTTTTGCTCCAACTGTGGAATTTTCATTCCAAATACGAAAAGAGGGAAAAATAAATCAAATACAAAAATAATTCCAGTATTTATATCCTTACTTATAATATTAATATTGGCTATAGCAATTATTGCTTTTAAAATTATATATCCATGGGCAAAATATCAAAAAGCTGAGAGACTTTTATCCCAATATAAGTACCAGGAAGCTGTTGATATATTTGCAGATCTTGGAGATTATAAGGATGCAAGACAACGTGTTAAAAAGTTTATTTTTCAAGTAAAAGAAAAAAAATCAAATCAGGGAATCTGCACATACGATTACGAATTCGATATTCAGGGAAATATAACAAAAATTGTATCCGTAGACGAAAAAGGAAAAACAAAAATAGAAAATTCAACCTTCAATGAACAACATCTCGTAATTTCCAAAACGATATATGAGGAACAAGATGACGGAAATATTGTCGAGACAAAAGAAACATATCAATACGATACAGATAATAATTTAACAGAATGTATTATTTCATCGGATAATCAGAAAAACCCTGTACAAACAGTATTTAAATATGAATACGACAAAAATGGAAACAGAATAAAAGAAGAACTGATTCATCATAATATATACAACGGAATAGAAGACATAGAAACTATGAGCACATTTGATTATCAATATAATGACAAAAACCAAGTGATTTCTGTTTTATTTTGGGGAACCTGCGAGAGTTATTACAAGAAATTAAAATATGACCAAACTGGAAATATAATAGAAGTTTTGCTTTACTCAGACACAGAAGGAAAAGAGTTAGAATATGATACCAACTATATCTATGAAAAAAATTTATTAAAACAAACCATAGTAAAAAACGCGAGTCAAACATATGTATCTAGTGATAAATATGAGTATGATACGAATAACAACTTAACAAAATGTACGAGTAATTATACCGATCATGAAAATCCAGCAAATACCATAACTACTATAACAACTTATCAACTTGATAAATATGGAAATCCAACAGAGACAGTGACAGAAAGTGAATCTCACGGAAAAACTTACACAGAATCTATCTATACAACATATGTAGTAACTGGATATAATAGTCAAAAACCTGAAAGTATGTCAGCTAGCATAGAACCCAATATAGAATAAGCCAAATCAATTTTTCATATATTTTTAACAATACATAAGAAAATAGGAAGAGAAATTTGTTTTACCGTATTCTCTTCCTATTTTTTATTAGGTAGTATAAAGTTTTACATCCTTATTTTTTCTTCAACATTTCTATCGCCTGCACTGCACTTTCCTGATACTCCAACGGCTAAAGCACGTTGGAGTATCAGCGTTTATGTCTTCTGCGTTCCTTTTTTCTTAGTTTTATGTTATTATATATCATATAAATTTAAAAAAATATATTGTGAAAATAAAAAAATTCAAGGAGGAATTTATATGAAATATGAAATTAAAGGAGATACTCTTCCCGTTGTCATCTGTCGTCTTGAAGACGGTGAGACAATGATTACAGAAAAAGGGTCAATGGCATGGATGAGTCCAAATATGGAAATGAAAACATCCACAAACGGTGGAATAGGAAAAGCTTTCGGAAGAATGTTCGCAGGAGAAGCAATGTTTCAAAATCGCTATACGGCAAGAAGAGGGCAGGGATTAATCGCTTTTGCTTCTTCCTTTCCTGGGAGCATCAAAGCTTTTGAGATTAGTCCAGGAAGGGATATGATTTTCCAAAAAAGAGCATTTTTAGCTTCTGAGGAAACTGTTTCTTTATCCGTTCATTTTCAAAAAAAATTGGGAGCTGGATTTTTTGGCGGAGAAGGTTTTATCATGCAAAGAGTCTCAGGAAATGGAATCGCATTTGCAGAATTCGACGGTCATGTTATTGAGTATGAGTTATCTGCAGGACAACAGATTGTCGTGGACACAGGATATGTCGCTGCCATGACGTCAAGCTGCGATATCGATATCCAGACAGTTCCTGGAGTAAAAAATGCTCTCTTTGGTGGAGAAGGTTTATTTAATACAATCATTACAGGTCCTGGTCACATTTGGCTGCAGACAATGCCTATTTCTGCAGTTGCCAATGCCCTAAGTCCATTCTTCCCATCAGGGAACCAATAAAATTTAGATAAGTTCAAGATTTCCTCGCAAATCTTAATAGATTTTTAAACTTCACAGATATTACTATAGATAAAACCCCAGATATCTCTAATCTTTTATAAAAAGAGATATCTGGGGTTTTTTATCTCAACTATATACAGGTAGAATTTTATACTACTTTCTGAACTGATGCCAGTCATTCTTCAACATCTCTATCGCCTGCACTGCACTTCCGTAAGCGGCCTCTTCTTCACATTCTTGAACACTCATCGGCATTTTAAAAATTTCTTCCGCCATCTCTCTCATTAAAAGATTTTTCCGTATTCCATTTCCAGAACCCACAAGATATTTTGCCTCTCTTTTTGTCACTCTGCAAATCTCTTGATACATCTCATATAATTCCTCTAAAATCCCCCTAATCATCCCGACTGTCATAGCGCCTGGATGAAAATTTTCTATGCCAATTTGCGCTATGCTTCCTCGCTCATTCGGATTATCTCTTGTACCTGCAAATATCGTTTTTATCTTCCACGCACCTGCTGTTTCGTTCTTTCTTAAAAACTCTCTCGCCTGCTGTTCCATTAAAGCATAAAAAGTATCGCTCTCTTTCCTCTTATTTTCTCCAAACATTTCCACAACTTCCCGATAAAATTGTTCAAGCATCGCGTAAACTCTGCCACCGCAGAGACTGGATCCTACCATCAAATATTTATCTAAACATGGTCTTACCTCAATCGCTCCCTGATTTTTTCCTTGTTCTCGACTATAGCAAGAAGTTCCGACAGAAACCTGACTTCCTGTCCCAATATTAATAAGCACTGTATTTTCCAAATCCCGAACAGCGCCTAAAACACTCGCCTGATTATCTCCCATAGAAGCTACAACTGGAATTCCCCTCGGAATATCAATTTTCATATTTCCATTTGAAAAATCAAAATGTCTCTTCGTCACTCCAATTACCTCGTGAGACTGTAAAACTTCTGGGATAAAACTAATATCTATTCCAACTCTTTCTAATTTTTCTCTTTCAAACTCTCCTTCTACTATATTAAAACAGCCCCAACTCGCCGCCATATCTTTCGCCACAAACGCCTCTCTTCTTCCACAAAGTCTCATCGCAATATAATCACTAATTGTAACCATCTTTCTCGCATTTTTATGTATTTGACTATTTTGTTGTAAATAAAAATTTGTCGTCAATCCGTACCCTGTAGCCGCTGCTCCCACTTTCCTTTTTAAAAATTGAGCGTAAGTTTCTGCTTCATTTTTTTGCCCGATATAAACTGTCCGTTCCTTTTCTATCTCTATTTTTACTATAGACTGCATAATTTCATCCCCACAGCCATCTTGCCACGTATAAAAAGGACTTACAGCCTGACCATATTCATCTACATAAAGAATCCCATGCATCTGACCCGTCATACCGATAATATCTGGTTTTCCATATTTTTTTATCATTCTAGAAACAGTCTGTGATGTTACACTCCATAATTTTTCTGCATCTTGTCTCTTATGGAATTCTTTCTCTCTATCCAAAAAAGCATGGTGTAAGACTGTCTCACTTCCTATAAGGGTTTTTTCTTTTCCCTCTATCATGACCACACTGATTGTCGTTGTTCCAATATCCACTCCCATTCCTAACATTTTTCTCTCTCCTCTTAGATCATATTTTCTATTTCCTGATACTTTCCATTTCTTCCATAGTGACAACTAAATTTCCAATTAAAAAAATTGCATTATTACTTTTCATTTTTTATTTACATATTTTATCAATCCAGGTAAATAATTCTTCTATATCATAATCTCCCGCATGAGGAGTATCCCATGGAGAATGATAATCTACCTCATAACCTGCATTTTGAAGTTTCAAAGTTAATATAGCCGAAATAGCAAGAGAAGTGTCCCTATCACATTCACCGTGACGAATACGCCAGTGAGAAGCCGTATGGGCTTTTCTATCCTCGATATAATTCATAGGATTTAGCATTTTTATAATATTTTCTTCCGCTAAAGTTCCTTTTACTAAGCTATGCTCTGCACTATATTTTGTAAAATGACGACAATTTTCTGTCTCTGTTCCAAAAAGGTCATTTTCTGGACTTTCCATAGCTAAATTATCAAAAGCTGGTGCTGTCTTCATTCTCGTAATATCTCTTACATAGGCAGACCAGTCCATATTCGTAGCTTTTCCATTTTCTACCTTCAGCCATGTTTTATCAGATACATCTATCCCTTTATCCAACGCTCTCTGTGCAGAAGTCAAAACTACTTTTTTCATATACTCTTTAAATGTTCCATCACCTTTTTCGTCTAAAGTAAGGATAGTTCCATCCTGATCTCTTAAATTCAAATGATTCACATATTCGGGAAATAGCTTTGCCTCCTCTTTTGAAACTTGAATTTGTAATTCCGACATCATTCCATTTTCTGGCGTAAAAGTAGGGCGTCCTCCCTCATCCATCTTCATATCCATTCGATAATATTTGTTTTCTCCAAGAAATTCCCACTCATAAGCCATATCTGCGTGATCTAAATTTGTAATCGGACAATAACAAGAAGCCGCAAAAATCTCATCTCCTGCGTCTGCTGCACCAAGGGCCTCAAGATAAGAATCATAATCTGGATGATTTCCCGTCGCCCCCATTAGGGAAGACAACGCTCCTCCTGCACTTGTACCGTTTATTATAATTTTACTCTCATCTCCTGGAAGTTCTTTGGCAAAGAAATGAAGATATCGCACAGCTGCTTTATAATCTATCACACAGGCAGGTGCTTTTCCCGTATAAATGCCAGCTCCATTTTTCTGTACACGTCCTCGGATAGCCAGTGCTGCTACCACATATCCGTGCTGCAAAGCGAAAAAGATAGCGTTAAGTTCTTTTTTCTCACTGAACATTTTATATCCAGGCTCATCTACTCTTCCCGGCATATAGCCTCCTACAGAATTTGGCATAAATACTGGAGCAGTTTCTAATGTATATCCATTTATGCTCTCCCCTCTATAATAAGCCTCTGGAACAAAAATATGCATTTTTTGAAATTCTGCATTTACAGTTTTATCTACATAAACAAGATTTCGAAAAGCACGAAATTCTATCGTTTGATTTTCTAATATTAAAGTTTCTACCGTATAATTTTCCTTATCAAAATTCATTTTTTCTCCTTTTCCTTAAAAACATTTTAATACCATGCTAATCAATTTTTTATATATTAAAGATACTACTTCTTTGCCGTATATATTTTTCACACATTTCAAAATCTTCAAAGATTCATTTTCCTACTCTATATTCTATGGGCGAAAAAGCGGCTTCATTATTTCTTAATATATTACTATTTTACTTATAAATCACTGGTGAATCAATTCAAGTTCTGATATAATTAATTCCAAAATGGAATCATTCACTCATTAAGTAAATTATACAAAAATTAGCATATTCATTAGACAATGTAAATCAACTTATAAAAATAGGAGTCCAAAAAATAGACTCCATTGTAAAGGAGGAAAATAATGACTTTTGAACAGATTGACTATTTTATCGCAATCATAAAAACAGGCACATTTTTTAATGCAGCGGAAACCTTACATATCTCCCAATCTGCTCTTTCTAAACAGATTATGAAATTAGAAAAAGAGTTAGATATCCAGCTTTTTGATAGAAGTAAAAGAACCGCCTCGCTGACGGAAGCAGGCAAAGTATTTTATGAGGAAACTCTCATTCTTTCCAGACAATATCACCAAACCCTTTTACATATGAGACAGTTCAAGGAGCTTAATAACAGCAAGCTCTGTCTTGGCACGCTCCCTATACTGACTCAATACCATTTTACCTCATTATTAAAAGATTTCTCCAAAAATTATCCTCAAATTACTATTTGTATGGAGGAGGTAGAGGAACAAGAATTAATGGAAAAACTCTCAGAAGACTATTTTAATCTAGGTATTGTCCGAAGCCATATGCTAGATTCCACAAAATACGACTTTCATTTATTAACTGAGGATTCCTTATCGGCTATTCTTCCCGCCGCCCATCCTCTTGCCAGCAAAAAATCCGTTTCTTTAAATGACCTTGCCCATGAGAAATTTTTATTGATGAAACCTCATACCTCTATCTACCAATTATGCATCAAGCTTTTTCGAGAAGCTCAAATTGTTCCTAATATTATCCGCACCGCGCGAATGGAATCTCTCCTCAGTGCAGTCAACCTATGGGAAGGAATTAGTCTTCTTCCTGAACGCAGTTTTCATATTTTCCAGCACAAAGATCTTGTGTCTATTCCTGTGAAACCATCACCCACATTATCCGTAGGAATTGCAGTAAAAAAAGGACATTCCCTATCCTCTGCCACCCGAGAATTTCTTCTCTTTGCCAAGAAATATAAAACAATACGAACTCCATATTTGACTAATTTTCAAGGGTCTATAAAATAAATTTATTAAACCAAATCAATTTTTCACGTATTTTAACAATACATAAAAAAATAAGAAGAGAAATTTGTTTTGCCATATTCTCTTCCTATTTTTTATTATCCTTTTATCGATTTTTATTACGATACTGAACTGGTGTCATATCAAAACTCTTCTTAAATGTACGGCTAAAATGCTCTACATTTTGATACCCAACAGCCTCAGAAATCTGCTCCACTGTCATATTTCCATGCTTAAGTAATGTCTTTGCCTTCTTCATACGAATACGAGCTACCTGCTCTCCAAATGTTCTGCCTGATTTATCCTTAATATACTTGGAAATATATGGCTCAGATAAGTGAAACTGTGCTGCCATGCTCTCCAATGTTACATTTTGGTAGTTACTCTGAATATAGTTTAACATTGCAACTAAGCGGTCATCTTGCTCATTTTCATTTGACTCAATCTGAGGAAGTTTATTGACAGCTACAACTAAAGCATCGATGGAAGATTTGATAATATCCTCATCAATACCTACACCCCAGTACATCTTACCCTGACAAGTAATTCCGACATATGACATAGCCTTAGAGGAAGATCCCTGAGACAGAGCATGCT
>Ga0129308_1001422_pt1 | contig 25063 bp, 22 predicted proteins | sample L827metagenome_FD_94440 | JGI IMG/M metagenome (GOLD analysis project Ga0129308, IMG submission 94440) | Ring-tailed lemur group fecal microbial communities from Wisconsin, USA - L827 metagenome | ecosystem: Host-associated > Mammals > Digestive system > Large intestine > Fecal | place: USA... | reverse complement strand
ACCTTTACCATTTTTATACCTCCTTCTCACCTGAACCAAAGCAGGCTGGGAGTCCATCCCAGCCTACAAGAATAGTGCGCATCAAACCGCCGTCTATAATACCCCAAAGGCTTTTAATTCTTTCTCCAGTCTCGCCGCATGTTCCGGTTCCATCTCCGTCAAAGGCATCCTCAGCGTGCCGCCGCACAATCCCATCAGCTCTGCCGCTTTCTTGACAGGAATCGGATTCACCTCACAAAACAGCGCATCCACAAGGGGAAGTGCCTTCAGCTGCAGCTCGCAGCTGCCTGCCACGTCGCCTTCAAAGAAGCGGCTGCAGATCTCATGCGTCTGTACCGGAGCCACATTGGAAAGAACAGAAATCACGCCTTTTCCGCCCAGAGAAAGCATCGGCACGATGATGCCGTCCTCGCCGGAATACAGATCCAGGCAGCCGTCCGCCAGCTGCATCAGATGAGCGGTCTGGCTGATATTACCTGTAGCGTCCTTCACACCGACGATGTTCTCCACATCCTTACAGAGACGCACGATCGTCTCAGGCGTAAGGGCAACGCCGGTACGGCCCGGAATATTATAGAGAATGACCGGTATCTTCACCGAATCCGCAACCATCTTAAAGTGCTGATAAAGTCCGTTCTGCGTCCCTTTATTATAGTAAGGCGTCACCAAAAGCAGCCCGTCCGCGCCTACGCTCTCCGCCTCTTTGGAGAGATAAATCGCAGTCTGTGTACAATTAGAACCCGTTCCTGCGATGACGGGAATCCTGTGATTCACCTTCTGTATACAATACCGGATCACTTCCAGATGCTCTTCATGCGTCAGCGTGGAAGACTCGCCGGTTGTACCGCAGACAATAATCGCATCCGTTTTATTCTGAATCTGAAACTCGATGATTTCTCCAAATTTCTCGTAATCAACGGATCCATCCTCATGAAAGGGAGTGATGATCGCAACTCCCGCGCCTTTAAAAATAGCCATAATGACCTCCTCATATGCCCGTATCGTGCAGCTTATAAATATCTGATTTTTAAAGATATTTTATCACCCCGCAAAAGCGCTGTCAACGCGCTTTTGCGCGTTAACTGTTCAGACTGTGAAATCAGAAAGTGTCCTGCTTTACAGGATTCTCTCCGCAGTCAAAGACAGCCACGCAGCTGCTGCGTGGCCATCCATGTTCATACAGTTCCTGTTTATTTAATGCTCTCGATTCGGGAAACCGAATCCGCCAGCTCGCACATCTTCTCGCTCATACAGATGCCCGTGAGGATCACATCCGTATCGTCACCCCTCGCTTCCAGCACACTGATCAGACTCCTTTCCTCAATGATCGCATTGTCCACAAGTCCGAGCACCTCATCGAGAATCACGAGATCATACTCTCCGATCGTCAGCACCTTCTTGGCATAATTGAGGCCGTTCAGAATATTGCGTACCTCCTCCTCCTGCCTTTCCTTCGGCAGCCGCATGAAATCACAGTCGGACTTTTCAAACCGGAAAAGCTTGATCTCCGGCTCCAGCCGTCTCTCAAGCTCCGACTCCTCCAATCCGTTTCCCTTCAAAAACTGAATGATTGCAACGCGCTTTCCCCTGCCGGCCGCCGTCACCGCTTCGCCCAGCGCTGCAAGTGATTTTCCATGTCCCTTGCCTGTAAAAATCTGAATCTTACCCATATGGAGCTTTCCTTTCGGTCCGTTGATTGCAAAAATCTTCACAAACACTTCGCTTTTGAAGGCATTTTACCATATCCGGCACAAATATGCAAGGTTTCGCCCGGTTGCCCTCGGCAGGATAAATGCATCAATCTGCTCTCATTCCTCCAAAAGCTCCAGCTTGCTGACGGAAACCTCATAGGCAATTCGCTTTTCCAGCTGGTCGTCCGCGAGCTTTTTCATGTATTCCCTGCTCTGTATTCTGCCCCATACCGCGCAGTGCGCTCCTACCTCAAAGCTGCCTGCGTATCTGGCGTTGCGCCCCCAGCAGATGCAGGGGATATAATCGGACTTGCCGTAAGGGCGGTTCACGGCCAGCAGCACATCCGCGATCTCTCTTCCCAGCGGTGTTTTCCGGTAAATCGGTTCCTTGCAGATATAACCGTCCAGATAAATCTGATTCGTTCTTGAACTTTCCTCAAGTTCCTCCACAAACTCGATTTCCCTGGCGAACACTGATAAAATCAACTTGTTTTTCCGTTCCTCATGTCGGTTGTAAGAACGGAACTGTCCTGAAATGCTCACATATGCTCCCTGATAATCCTCATCCACATCGATCAGCCTTTCGGACACCATGATCGGAATGATGTCATAGGATTCGCTCAGGCGCGCCACTTCCACATCCACCATGTAAAAGCCTTCCCCGAAAATCTCATGGCTGAATGAAAAACCGCTCACGATTTTTCCCATGATTACCACCTGATTGTTTTCAATTACCTTATCTGTCATTTTGAAGTTCTCCCTTCTTGATACAAGAATTTTTTCCCGGGAATTTTCGCCCTTCTCACACCTTTTCAAAAACGATGCGGCGCGTTCCCTGTCATGTATTATCATTTTATGGGCATACTGAAAAAAATAGACCCGCGCTGCAGCGCAGTTTTCCCCTTCTTTCGACGGCTGTAGGGGCCATATTGCCTGCAGTACACCCTTTTTAGTCGAAAAGAAGTTATTTTCGCGTATTTTTTGTTGCAACCGCAAAATAAGGGTGCTATACTTGTACCGTTTGAAAAAGGATTTTGAAATGCTGCCGCACCTGTCAGGGCAGCCTGCCATAAGGAAAAGAGATTCCTGTGGAAAGAAAAAGGAGTATACAATATGAATCAGAAAAGAGAAGACGTCAGAAACGTAGCCATCATTGCTCATGTCGACCACGGCAAGACCACACTGGTGGATGAGCTGTTAAAGCAGAGCGGCGTTTTCCGTGAAAATCAGGAAGTGGCCGAGCGCGTCATGGATTCCAATGCGATTGAGCGGGAGCGCGGCATCACCATTCTCTCCAAAAATACAGCCGTCATGTACAACGGCGTGAAAATCAACATCATCGATACCCCCGGACATGCGGATTTCGGCGGCGAAGTGGAACGTGTTTTAAAAATGGTAAACGGCGTCATCCTCGTTGTGGACGCCTTTGAAGGTCCCATGCCCCAGACCCGCTTCGTGCTCAGGAAGGCGCTGGAGCTTCAGCTTCCCGTCATCGTCTGCATCAACAAGATCGACCGTCCCGAGGCACGCCCCCTGGCAGTCGTGGATGAGGTGCTGGAACTGTTTCTGGATCTGGATGCCAGCGATGAACAGCTTGAATGTCCCTTTGTTTTCGCATCCGCAAAGACCGGCAGCGCCACCACCAATATCACCGTAAAAAACAGGGACATGAAGCCTCTGTTTGACACGATCATCGACTACATCCCCGCTCCCGAAGGGGACCCGGAAGCGGGCACACAGCTTCTGATCAGCACCATCGACTACAACGAATATGTGGGACGCATCGGCGTGGGCAAGGTGGACAATGGCAAAATCACTGTCAATCAGGAGGTTGTCATCGTTAATCACCATGACCCCGACAAGCAGAAAAAGGTCAAGGTCAGCAAGCTCTATGAATTTGACGGATTAAATAAGGTAGAAGTAAAGGAAGCGGGCATCGGCTCCATCGTGGCTATTTCCGGCATTTCGGATCTCCACATCGGCGATACCCTCTGCTCCCCCGAAAATCCGGTGCCGATTCCGTTCCAGAAAATTTCCGAGCCCACCATCGCCATGCATTTCATGGTCAACGATTCCCCTCTGGCGGGCAAGGAGGGCAAATATATCACCAGCCGTCATCTGCGCGACCGGCTTTTCCGCGAGCTCAACACCGATGTTTCCCTGCGCGTGGAGGAAACGGACTCCACCGACAGCTTCAAGGTTTCCGGCCGCGGCGAGTTGCACCTGTCCGTCCTGATCGAAAACATGCGCCGCGAGGGCTACGAATTTGCGGTCAGCAAAGCGGAAGTTCTGTATCACTACGACGAAAAAGGACATAAGCTGGAACCCATGGAACAGGTCTACATCGATGTTCCCGAAGAGTTTGCCGGAAACGTCATTGAAAAGCTGGGGCAGAGAAAGGGCGAACTTGTTAATATGACCCCCGGCAACGGCGGTACCACCCGTCTGGAGTTCATGATTCCCTCACGCGGCCTGATCGGCTACCGGGGCGAGTTCATGACGGACACCAAGGGCAACGGCGTCATGAATGCGGTTTTCGACAGCTATGGCCCCTACAGGGGAGATATTTCCTACAGAAGTCTAGGCTCCCTGATCGCTTTTGAAGCGGGCGAAGCCATCACCTACGGTCTCTTTAACGCCCAGGAGCGCGGCACCCTGTTTGTCGGCCCCGGTGAAAAGGTATATGCCGGCATGGTCATCGGTCAGACCGGACGCAGCGAGGACATCGAAGTCAACGTCTGCAAGACAAAGAAACTGACCAACACCCGTTCCTCCAGCGCGGATGAAGCACTGAGACTTACACCGCCCAGGGTTCTGAGTCTGGAACAGGCGCTGGATTTCATCGATACCGATGAACTTCTGGAAGTGACGCCCACTTCCCTGCGCATCCGCAAAAAGATTCTGGACCACACCATGCGCAAGCGCGCGGCGATCCAGGGGAAATAGTTGTAACAGTTTTTGCAGTATCCGATCACAAATATGAACCCAAAAAGTCCGCTCAGTTAGAAACGGTCTTGCGACCGCACATGCTGAGCGGACTTATCTTAATATACATGATGCCTTACGGATTGTTCCGCGCTTCGCGCTCCCACAATCCGGCCTTACCGCAGCAAAAGTCCTACCGGGCAATGATCAGAACCGAGAATATCCGTATAAATCTTTGCATCCTCCAGACGGTCCTTCAGAGCTTCGGACACAATAAAGTAGTCAATGCGCCACCCTACGTTCTTAGGGCGCGCCTGAAACTGGTAAGACCACCAGGAATATACATCGGTCAGATCAGGATAAAAATATCTGAAAGTATCGATAAAGCCCCTGTCTAAAAGCGCCGTCATCTTTCCCCTCTCCTCATCGGTAAAGCCTGCATTTTTCCGGTTTGTCTTCGGATTTTTCAAATCGATCTCCTTATGCGCGACATTTAAATCTCCGCAGAAAATCACAGGCTTGTTTTCCTCCAGCCGTTTTAAATAGGAAAGAAAGTCATCCTCCCACTGCATCCGGTACTCCAGACGTGTCAGTTCCCTCTGGGAGTTGGGGGTATAGACCGTAATCACATAATACTCCGGAAACTCCAGCGTGATCACTCTTCCCTCATGATCGTGCTCCTCGATACCGATACCGTAAGAAACGGACAGCGGTTCCTGTTTCGTAAAGACCGCAGTGCCGGAATAGCCTTTTTTCTCCGCACTGTTCCAGTATTGATGGTATCCGGGCAGCTCCAGTTCGATCTGTCCCGGCTGCAGCTTCGTCTCCTGCAGACAGAACACATCCGCATCCGCCTCTTTAAAAAAATCCAGAAATCCTTTTGTCACACAGGCTCTCAGGCCGTTCACATTCCAGGAAATTAATTTCATCTCTGTGTTCTCCTCACCTTCTCTTTGTTTATCCTAAAACAGCGCTGTTCTGCATGCCTGCCGCTGCTGTATATTATAAAGCTATAGTCCCAGCAGCGCGGTGGCAAATTTAAAATAAATCATCAAAGACAGCGCATCCACGATCGTAGTGATAAAGGGACTCGCCATAACCGCAGGGTCAAAGCCGATCCTCTTGGCCGCCATGGGAAGCGTGCATCCCACCACCTTCGCAATGACCACCGCCGCGACAAGCGTAAGACATACAACCGCAGAAACCATCAGTCCCACCCTGTCCAGATACATCAGCTTTAAGAAGTTGCAGGCCGCCAGCGTCAGTCCGCACAGTACAGCTACCCGTATCTCCTTCCAGATCACCTTAAGCGCATCCGAAAATTCGATATCATTTAAGGACAATCCGCGGATGATTGTCGCGCTGGCCTGACCGCCCGCATTTCCTCCGGTGTCCATCAGCATCGGGATGAACGCTGTCAGCACCACACAGGAGCTGAGCGCATCCTCAAAGGAGGTGATAATCCTTCCCGTGAAGGTAGCGGAAATCATCAAAAGCAACAGCCACGGAATCCTGTTTTTCCAGGTTTCGAAGACGCTGGTCTTCATATAGGGTTTCTCGCCCGGCAGGATCGCGTTCATCTTTTCAATATCTTCTGTCGTCTCTTCTTCAATGATATCCATGATATCATCAACCGTGATAATTCCCACCAGCCGGTTTTCATTGTCCACAACGGGCATCGAAGTGAAGTCGTATTTCTTAAAAAGATCAGCAACCTCTTCCTGATCCATCAGCGTATTGATGGAAATGACATTTTCATTCATGAAATCGCCGATCACCTCGCTGCTCTCATGCAGCAGCAGGTAGCGCAGGGAAACCGTTCCGATCAGCTTGCGGCGCGTATCCAGCACATAGCAGATATTGATCGTTTCACTGTCCACTCCCACCTTACGGATTCGCGCGATCGCTTCCTCAACGGTCAGATTTTCCTTCAGATCCACATATTCCACCGTCATGATGCTTCCGGCGGAATCTTCCGGATAGCGCAGCAGGTGATTGATGTCCCTGCGCGTATCAGGACTGGCATTAGCCAGAATCTTCTTCACCACGTTTGCCGGCATCTCATCCATCAGATCCGCCGCATCGTCCGCCATCAGGTTATCCACGATGATGCCCGCATCCTTATCCGACAGGGAAGTGATGACGAACTGCTCGTTGTCCACATCCATATAGGAAAAAACTTCTGCAGCCAGATCCTTTGGCAGAATGCGGAACACCTTCAGCATGTCCTCTTTGCCCATTTCCTCCAGCAGCGCCGCAATATCCGCTTCATTGAGCTCAGCCAGCGCCTGACGGATCCTGGTGTACTGTTTGTTTTCCAGCAATTCTTCAATTACCCGGAGTTCTTTTACATCTTCCATCGCAATTCTCCTCCTCATGCCTGCAAGGCACAATAAAACACGTTTGAAAATTGCGCAATCGTCCGATCCTCCGAATCATTACACAAGCTTCAAACGAATCTCAATGCCGGGATGGTCCTATGACCAATGCCCGGTCTGGGTCGTCGGGGTACCGTACTGTCACTGCCTGTCATAAAACCACCTCCCTTGAAGCAAATTGCGAATTGTTATGTTAACTACCTGTAACTATACTTTAGGATTTACTTTTTGTCAACGAAATATAAGCTTTCCAGCTCCGTCAAAACAGCTCTGGCATTGGTCGCCTCAGTAATCTCCTTTTTGAGTCCTTCCACCGTTTCCCGGGGGAGAAGCCCCTGCATCTGCACCCGGTCCGTATAGCTGATGTCCGCTGGCTGAATGTCCTTCTGCCCCAGTATATACTGGATCTTTCCGGCCCCGTTATAGTCGGTGTCGATCAAAAGCCTCGTGCCATAACGCATGGTTTTGATGCTGCTGGCCAAAAGTCCTTCCTTCACCGCGCCGCTGTAGGCCCTCACCAGGCCGCCGGTACCCAGCAGGGTTCCCCCGAAATACCGGGTCACTACCACTGCCACATTCCGCAGCTGCTCACCGAGCAGCACCTCCAGCATGGGGCGTCCCGCCGTTCCCGACGGCTCTCCATCATCACTGCACCGTGTCAATTCCGCCTTTCTGCCGATCACAAAGGCAGAACAGTTATGCCGCGCATCCCAGTATTTCTTTTTCATTTCCTCAATAAAGGCGGCCGCTTCCTCTTCCGTCTCCACCGGTCTGACCGTGGCAATAAACCTGGACTTTTTCTCCACCAGTTCCCCCTGTCCGCCGTCAAGCACCACCTTGTAGGGTTCTCTAATCTCTTCCTTTTCCATCCGTTTTCCGCCCTTTTTCCATAATATTCACTGTTTTTATCTTACCATCAGTTTCACTTTCTGCAAGCATAATTGTGTAAAAATTCGGAAGAATATCTTAATATGGAAGAAAAAACCTTTATTTACCCGTTTGATTTTGCTATAATCAGATAGGTAATGTCTAAACGCGGGAACTTATTTTTCAGACAATTTCCGCCTTTAAGCGACTATCAAGGAGGCCTGTTTGCATGAATTATGGCAAAAAAAGTGTTAAAAACAAAAAAGAAAACCTCCATTCCAGTTCAAAGCGCTGGGGACGTAAATTCCTTCTCACCTTTACAAAAGTGCTTCTGCTTTTCATACTGGCGGTGGGAATCATCGGTCTCAGCTGTGGAATCGGCGTTTTCAAGGGTATCATAGATTCTGCTCCCACCATTAACCTGGAGGATGCGACACCTACCCGTTTTTCTTCCTTCATCTATGATGCAGAAGGCAATCAGATTGCCAAGCTCATCGCTGAGGATTCCAACCGCGTCCCTGTGACCATGGAGCAGATTCCTCAGGATCTGGCGGATGCGTTTGTTGCCATCGAGGATGCGCGTTTCTATGAACACAACGGCATTGACATCAAAAGTATCCTGCGCGCCGGGGTGACCGCCATCCGCACGGGCTTTGAACGTCAGGAGGGTGCCAGCACCATCACCCAGCAGCTGATCAAGAACTCCGTCCTCACCACCTGGACACAGGAAAAGACGCTGACGGAACGAGTTAAGCGTAAAATCCAGGAACAATATCTCGCAATTCAGCTGGAAGCGAATACGAATGATAAATCCAAGATTCTGGAACAGTATATGAACACCATCAATCTTGGGCAGAATACGCTGGGCGTCCAGGCCGCATCCAAACGCTATTTTAACAAAAACGTGTGGGAACTGAACCTTTCGGAGTGCGCCGCGATCGCCTGTATCACCCAGAATCCTTCCAAATACAATCCCATTACCCACCCGGATAATAACGCGGAACGCCGGGAAAAAGTGCTGAATGAGATGCTGGAACAGGGATATATCAGTCAGGCGGAATATGATGAGGCCAAAGCCGATACGGACAGCCTCTATGACCGCATCCAGACCGCCAATGCGGAAGTTGCGGAGACTTCCATCGACTCCTACTACGCCGACGCCGTAAAGGAAGCGGTTCTGGAAGATCTGATCACCGCCGGTTACAGTGAAACCCAGGCCTATACCATGCTCTACTCCGGAGGCCTGAGCATTTATGCAGCGCTCGATCCGGATATTCAGCGCATCTGCGATGAAGTATGCTCAAACGAAGAAAATTACCCCGACGGTACCCGCTGGCAGCTGAGCTACAAGCTCACCTACCGCAAATCCAAGGACGAGGTCGTCAACATCAGTACGGAGATGTACCGTGAATATATTCAGGAAAATGTGGATTCCGGCTTCAACCTGCTCTACAATTCCACGGATGAAGCGAATGCAGCCATTGAAGCCTATAAGGCAGCCACGGTTCCTGAAGGAGCGGAAATTCTGGGCGAGGTCATTTCCCTGACTCCCCAGCCCCAGATTTCCCTGGTCGTAGAGGATCAGTCCACCGGCTACGTAGTTGCAATGGTGGGCGGCCGCGGCGCCAAGGAAGGAAACCGCACCTTAAACCGTGCCACCGACACGACCAGACAGCCCGGCTCCACCTTCAAAATTGTATCCACCTATGCACCGGCTCTGGACAGCGCCGGCATGACCCTGGCGGACGTGGAGGTGGACGCACCCTATAATTATGAGGGCGGGCGCCCTGTCAACAACTGGTACTCAGGCTACAGAGGCATTTGTTCTTTAAGGGAAGGAATCAAGGATTCCTTAAACATCGTAACGGTAAAGGCCCTGACACAGATCACTCCCCGTCTGGGATATGAATATCTGCAGAACTTCGGCTTCACCACCGTGGTGGAAAGCTATGAGAGAAACGGCAAGATCTACTCGGATATCCAGCAGACGCTCGCGCTGGGCGGCATCACGCTGGGCGTCACCAATCTGGAGCTGAACGCTTCCTATGCTACAATCGCCAACGGCGGACAGTATATCAAGCCCAAGCTGTACAGCATTGTGAAGGACCACGACGGCAACATCATTCTGGATAACACAGGCACGGAAGGCAGGCAGGTCATCAAGCCCTCCACCGCATTCCTGCTCACAGACGCCATGGTGGATGTAGTCACTTCCGGCACCGGCGCCTCCGTTAACTTCGGCGGCATGTCCATCGCCGGCAAGACCGGTACCACCTCCGATTACAACGATGTCTGGTTTTCCGGCTACACACCTTATTATACGTGCACCACCTGGACAGGTTATGACAACAACACCAAGCTGCGCAAGGGCGATGAGCGTAATCTGGCCAAGAAGCTCTGGAGAGAGGTCATGAGTCAGATTCATACAGACCTTGAGAACAAATCCTTCAATAAGCCTGCAGACATCGTTACTGCCACGATTTGTACCAGATCCGGCAAGCTTCCCAATGAAGCGCTTTGCAAAGATACCCTCCGGGTAGAATATTTCACGCCGGAAACGGTTCCTACAGAGACCTGCGATGTGCACTATCAGGGCATGATCTGCGCTTACAGCGGCGTTCCCGCATCCGAAGGCTGTCCTTTCGCCGTTGCCGGCGTTCTGGAAATGCTTCCGGAAAATGAGCGGATTCTGAACGGCCAGGCTACCGCAGAGGACCCCAGCGCCAACCTGTGCATTCACAATGCTGTATTTATGGCAGATCCCGGTGCAGAGGCAGTGATTGACCAGCAGCGCCTGGAGCTGCAGCTTCGGGCTGACATCAACCAGTTCCCCGCAATGCTTGCGTCCCTGCAGCAGCAGCTCGAGGAAGCCACTGTTGCAAAGGCCGAAGCGGATAATCTCCTCGCTACGGTTACAGATCCTGAAACCATTGCAGCGGCACAGAGCGCTTCCGCAGAGGCACAAAATCGGATCGACAGCCTCAACGCGCAGATCGCGCAGCTGCAGGCAGCGCAGAACGCGGCCATCGCCAACCAGGCGACGGCTCCCACCGATACCACCGGCGGGGAAGGCTGAGCATGGAATTTATGACTCCTTTCGTATAAAAGGAGAGACGCTCCATAACTGATCCCGGTTATGGAACGTCTCTCCTTCTTTCTTCATCACAGGCAGCATCACCGTACTACATTTCAGCAGACACCGCTTAATTCTCAAACAGAAAAAAGCCCGACAAATTCGGGCTTCTCCAAGCTGCTGACGGGAATCGGACCCGTGACCTCCGCACTACCAATGCGACGCTCTACCGACTGAGCCACAGCAGCATCTTGTTGCTATCTCACAACGAATTAAAGTATAGCATAGCAGTCTATTCTTGTCAATCCTAAAAAATAATATTTTTTGACCTGATTCCAACTCTTCTGTAACAGTTCAGCCAGAGGCTGAACTGTTACAGAATCCAGCCCATTTTAAGTTCGCCTTCGGCGAAGGGCTGGATTCCTCTCTGCCTTCATTCTTTTTTACGGACTTTGCAGCGAGTGCAAAGTCCTGGGCTGAACTGTTACACCCTTTTCCATTTTCTTTCTCCAGACGCACCTTGCCCCCTCCCCCCAATGGTGGTATAATGAAGCGTGAAAACTCATCCAAAGATGAGTTTTCACGCGCTACTTCTCAACAAGCGAAGCGGTTGAGAAGGTTCCTTACCACGCGCTGCTTCTCAACAAGCGAAGCGGTCAGGAAGGTTCCTTACCACGCGCTGCTTCTTAGCAGGCGCTTTTACCATCATCAGAAAACGGGGGATCACCATGGGATTAAGATTCAGAAAAAGCTTTAAAGTTGCACCCGGCGTCAAGGTCAACTTAAACAAAAAAAGTGCCGGCGTCACAATCGGCACGAAGGGTGCTCATTATACAATCAACACATCCGGCAAGCGCACAGCCAGCGTAGGGCTTCCGGGAACGGGACTTTCCTACTCCACTTCTTCCGGAGGCGGCAAGAAGGGTTCCAAACGCAAAGCCACCAAGAAGGACACCTTCAACAAAATAATCGGAATTGTCATTGCGGTTGTGGCAATCGCCTGTGCTGCAGGTGCAATCAAAACCTCACTGGACAAGAAAGCCGCTTCAGCTGCCGCCAGCACCCCGGCTGTCAGCACACAGGTTACAGACAGCTCTGCCGCCTCGAATACGGCTGCAAACGCCGCTTCGGCAGTCAGTTCTTCTTCCGCAGAAAACGCCGCCGCAGGCGCCGCTTCGGCCGCCGCAGATACGTCGCAGTCCATGGTCTGGATTTCCGGCTCCGGCAAAAAATATCACGCAAAGTCCGACTGCAGCGGCATGGAAAATGCCACAGAAATCACCTTGCAGGAGGCTCTGGATATGGGCAAGGAACCTTGTAAGCGCTGTAATCCATGATTCAGCGGCAAGCGCCGGATGCAAAGCAAACCTGTCCGGTTCATTTCCGCACAAAAAAACTGACCAGCAGGCATTCCGCAATGTCTGCTGGTCTCTTTTATTGCAGCGGAGGCTTCGTCCGCCTCCCGCTCTTTGTTCTCCCGGATCACCCGAAGGCCGTCTGCAGTGCTCTGAATCACTACCGTGCCGTCCTGATCCGTCCTGTAAGTCGTCACATTGTTCTCCTGCAGCCTTTTCAGAACCTTTTTGGAAGGCTCCTGCATTTCTCCATCGCCGTCAATCCCGCAGGAAATCACTGCGATCTGAGGCTTAGCAGCATCCAAAATCTCCTGACTGGTGGAGCTTTTGCTTCCGTGATGAGCCACCATCATCACATCGCATTTCAAATCAAAGCCGCTGTTTAGCAGACCGTTTTCCGCCTTTTCCTCACCGTCCCCGTAAAAGAGAAAACGATGGAATCCATCCGTCACAATCAATCCCGTGGAGCAATCGTTTAATTCCTCCCGGGCCGTTTCCTCCGAATCATCGTTGATGAGAATGGTAAAGGAAGCGTTTCCCAGGGACCGGGTTTCCCCCGGCTGCGGCCGCGAAATCGGCAGCCCCTTTCTCTCCAGCGCATCCATCGCCCGCTCAAACGTCTTCGTTCCCACCATCTCCACGTCAAAATCGCCCATCAGGACCTCGTCCACAACGAAGCGCTGGATGATCTGCGGCACCGCCCGGACATGATCCTTATGCGGATGCGTGATCAGAAGATAATCCAGAGTTTTAACCCCCTGCCCCTGCATGTATTTCATAATCTGAGCCGTATAAATCTCATCGTTACTGCCCGCATCAATCAGCATGAAATGTCCGTCCGAAGATTCCACCAGCACACAGTTGCACTTTTCCACATTCAGATAGTGCACGGTCAGTCCCTGCGAGGCTTCAGATGCTTCACCGCCCTCTTCTAAAACAGCCTGCTCCGTCAGCGATGCTTCCCTTTTCATGCCGCCCGGCACCTCCGGATGACTTACCAGATATAAAATGCCAGCCAGCACAAGAATCCCTGCAGTCTGCCGGAATTTTCTCAAAAACCGGACTCTCCCCGCCCGTTTTTCCCCATCCTTATAAAACATAAACCTCCTGCACTCTGTAAAAACACACTGTTCTGCACGCCCTCACTGCAAAAACAGCATCTGCAGAAACTCACAGGCACATTTACGCCACACATTCCAATCGTGCCCGCCCTCATAAACCCGGCGCACATGCCGGATTCGATAATCCTCACACAGCTGATCTTCTTCCATGAAAGAGCTGAAAAACACGTCCTGCTTTCCCATTGCCCTGAAAAGCAAATGATTCCCGGCCGCAAAAGCCTCCGGGTCGGCAATCAGCTTTGAAAGATGATCCGAATTCACATCTTCCACACCGATATAATTGCGCATAAACCCGCTGAACAGTCCGATCCATCCAAACAGCTCAGGATGCGTAAAGGCGGCCATAGAGGTCTGCATGGAACCCATGGACAGCCCTGCCATCGCCCGGTGATCCGCATCCGCCATGACCCGGTATTTCCTTTCCACAAAAGGCATCAGATCCTCCAGTAAAAAAGGGACAAACTTCTGCTGCACCAGCTTCTCTTCCTGTCCATCAAACTCCCTGACCATGCCGTCCGCCATGACGATCAGCATGGGAACGACCCTGCCCTCCGAAAGCAGATTGTCCATCATATAACCAATCCTGCCCTGCCAGATCCAGCCCGTTTCATTTTCCCCGAAACCGTGCTGCAAGTAAAGAATCGGGTAAGCCTGCCCACCTTCCTCATAGCCGGGCGGCGCATAGACCAGACATGCCGCATTTGCTCCCAGCACAGGAGAATAGAAATACTCGTGCCGGATGCTGCCATGAGGTACATTTCTCACCTCACAGCAGGGCTCTATAGGGCCAATGTCCAAATAGTTGCAGGGTCTTGAATAGCCATAGCCGATGGGAAGAAAAGGGCTTAAAACCTCCACCCCGTCCACAACCATCGTCACATAGTAAAACCCCGCTTCCAGCTCCAGGGTCAGTTCCCACACATTTCGATCCACTTCCAGAAAAATAAACCGGTCCTGATTCACCAACAGTTCCACATTACAGGCATTTTTCATCCAAAGCCTCAGAAACGGGCTGCCGTCCTTCCGGTAAAACAGCCCCTGCGCCGGCGGATTTTCATGCAATGCCGTCAGGGAAAAAACCTGTGGCCTGAAAAATGCTACCGCCTGATCCTCCGGCATATTCCTGTCCTTTTGCATGCTTTCTGTCATTTCTTCTTTATCCTGCAATTTTACCGTCAATCCTTCTGTCACCTTTTCGGCATCCTTCAGGACACGAACCAATCGGTTTCCGTAACCATCCGTATTCTCGTTGTATTTTCCCAGCCCTTCCACCTCAATGGCGCGCGCCTGCTTCGTCTCCGTCAGGGAATCATAGAGCGCATCCAGATTTTCTCCGTAGTAATCCGGCAGCCCCAGTTTTTCCTTCAGATACTGATGTAATTCTTTCCTCGTTTTTAACGCAGACAGATTCAAGTGAATCATATTGATCGCCCTGTTCCTTTCAAACTCTTCAGTACAACTGTTCAAAAGACTCATAGTGGTCTTCCGTATAAAAGATCAATCCGTCATCGGAATAGATCATTCGCTTTGCATTTCGCCTGCCGCCCTCATAATCAATATCACATTCAAAATAGTCCCTATCGTCCTCTTCGGGAAGCAATCCTTCATAATTGCCGAAGTAATCGCCGCCGATGCTCTTTCCCGGCGCAACCTCCCACAGATTCCCGCTGCTGCTGTCCCAGCCCAGCGCTCTGGCTTCCTTCTTGGTGATGTAATTGTCCGGCAGATGGCCAAACAAGTGCAGATAAAGCGCTACCTCGTCTTTTCCCGTGTAACTGCCGTCCTCTGTGACCTCCTGCTCCGTTTCGGGGCCGCCCAGACGCTCCTCATCCCTGTCTGCCTCCGGCAGGCTTATCTCTTCTTCTTCCTGGGGCGGCAGCGCCCCCTCCGCCTTATCGGCAGTTTCCAGCCTTCGTTCCTTTGGGACTGTTTCCTGCCCTGCATTCTCCCAGACGGCCGTTTGCCCTGCATTCTCCCAGGCGACAGGCTGTCCTGCATCCTCCTCAAATGTCGCCGATCCACATCCGGTCTGCAGGCACATCAAAAGAAGTGCCAGTCCCAGCCAAAGCTTACGTTTCCTTTTCATCTTCACAGTCCTGTTCCCTTCTCCTTTTCCAGCGCCCTGCGCAGCTTTCCCTTGATGCGCTGCAGCGCATTGTCCGTGCTTTTCCCATCACGCCCCAGTACCTTTGCGATCTGAACATATCCCATTCCGGTACGATAAAGATCCAGCACCTGTTTTTCAAAGCTGCTCAACTCCTTCTCTATCGTTCGTTCCAGAAGCTCCACATTTTCCCGGTCAATAAAAAGCTCCTCAGGGCTCTTTTCCCATACGTCAGGCATTTCAAACAGCTGTACCGCCTCATCCCTGTCGGACAGTTTTTCTCCCTGCCCGCTCAGAGAAATGTAGCGGTTCAGCGGAGCGTGCTTTTTTCTCGCAGAAGCCTGCACCGCAGTGTACATCTGCCGGGAAATACACAGATCAGCGAAGGTATAAAAGCTGGCATCCCTTCCCATATCATAATCCCGGACAGCTTTAAAAAGGCCAATCATGCCCTCCTGGATCAAATCTTCACTGTCCGCTCCCAGAAGATACATGGATTTGGCCTTATTGCGCACAAGCCCCTTATATTTTTCCATGATGTAGTCCGTAACCTGCGTATCCCCATCCCGGAGCCGCAGAATCAGTTCATCGTCACTGTATTCTTCGTAACCGTTCACCCACATCATCCTCTCTGCCGCACGATCTCGTAAGCCAAAACGCCGGCCGCCACCGATGCGTTTAAGGAACCAATATCCCCCTTCATCGGAATGGACGCTATCATATCGCACTTTTCTCTCACCAGACGTCCCACTCCTTCTCCTTCATTTCCGATCACCAGACCTATCGGCCCTTTCAGATTCAGATCATACATCCGCGTTCCGCCCATGTCCGCGCAGACAAACCAGATGCCCTCTTTCTTCAAATCCTCGATGGTTTTGGCCAGATTCGTCACTCTTGCTACCGGCGTAAAATTCAGCGCGCCCGCCGAAGTCTTCGCCACCACCGCAGTCAGCCCTGCCGCCCGGTTTTTGGGAATAATCACGCCATGAGCACCTGCCAGATTGGCCGTGCGGATGATCGCTCCCAGATTGTGGGGATCTTCAATATTGTCCAGCAAAAACAAAAACGGCGGTTCGCCCTTTTGCCTCGCTGCTTCCAGAATATCCTCCACTTCCGCATATTCATAGGCCGCCGCATAGGCGATAACTCCCTGGTGCTTTCCGGTCTCCGAAAGCTGATCCAGCCTCTCCTTGGACACATATTTAACCGGAGTATCCTGCTTTTTCGCTTCCCGCTTAATGGTCATGATGGGGCCATCCTGACAGCCGTCCAGCAAAAAAAGCTTATCGACCGGCCTTCCTGCCCGGTAGGCCTCGATAACGGCATTTCTGCCCTCTATTGTAAACTCTTCATAACGCATATTTCTATTTCCATCCTTTTTCACGTAACAGTTCAGCCCTGGGCTGAACTGTTATTTTTTCGTACGATAGGAAACTTCGTGTCCTATCGTACAAAAGTCTCCGACGGATCGCACTGAGGCGGAAAGGAAATTGTCGCTGACGCGACCCGCCGCAGGCGGAGAATTTCGCAGAGCGAAATTCTTTTTTACCTACAACTGTGTGTCCGTCAGTTCAAAGCTTTTTCTGATCAGAAAAAACAGCCTGTCCATCCGGTCAGTCAGATACAGATAGCCATACAGCGCCTCCAGCCCGGTGGCCTTGCGGTAATCTCCTATAGACGCATTCTTCGCCGTCGTATAGGAGTGCGCATTACGCCCCCTTTTATACACGGCCATCTCCTCCTCGGTCAGCTCGGACAGCAGCGCCTCTGCGCATGCCGCCTGCGCTGCCGCCTTCACCACTTCACTCTTCTTCTTATGCAGGGTGTTGGGCGCCGCATTGGCACGGCATGCCACCACCGTCCGGATGATCAGATCGTAAATGCAGTCCCCCACGAACGCCAGCGTCAGCGGAGAATATGTTCTTACATCCATGCTGCCGCAGGCAAACTCCCTTTTGATCGTTGACAGAAGGCTTATGCTCTCTTCCATTTCACGCCCTCACGGGTATCTTCCAGCACGATCCCCTTCTCCAACAGCTCATTTCTGATTTCGTCCGCGCGCGCAAAGTTCTTCGCCTTTCTCGCCGCCTGCCGCTCCGCGATCAGCGCCTCAATATCGGAATCCAGAAGTTCTTCCTTCGTCTCCACGATCAGCCCGCATATATCGGCCAGAGACAGAATTTCATCCAGAAGCGCCTGTAAAAACGCCCTGCTGCTCTCTGAGTTTGTGTTCGTATTGATGAATTTTACCAGTTCAAAAATCACGGACAACGCATCTGCCGTGTTGAAATCATCGTCCATGGCCTCATCAAATCTGTCCGCAAAGCCTTTCGCCTCTGCAAGAAGCGCTGTTTCCGCTTCGCTCATGCCGCCCTCCGGCGCGTTCTGCATGAGAAACTGCAGGTTGGACACCGCGGTACGGATGCGGTCCAGGCCGTTCTTTGCTGCTTCCATCAGATCCGCACTGAAATTCAACTGGCTTCTGTAGTGGGCGGACAGCATGAAGAACCGCAGCACCATGGGATCATATTTTTCAAGAATATCCCGCACAGTGAAGAAGTTGCCCGCGGATTTACTCATTTTCTTATTGTCAATGTTCAAAAAGGCATTATGCATCCAGTAATGCGCGAACGTCTTTCCGTTGGCCGCTTCGGACTGAGCGATCTCGTTCTCATGATGAGGGAAAACCAGATCCTCGCCGCCCGCATGAATGTCGATTTCCTCACCCAGATACTTCTTGCTCATAACAGAGCATTCGATATGCCAACCGGGACGGCCTTTGCACCAGGGAGATTCCCAGTAAGGCTCGCCATCCTTTTTCGGCTTCCAGAGTACGAAATCCAGAGGATCCTCCTTCTGATCCTCCCCGGAAACCAGCAGGGAACGCTTGCCGCCCTCCAGCTCATCCAGATTTTTGTGGGACAGCTTGCCGTATTCCTTAAAGCTTCTGGTGCGGAAATAGACGGTTCCGTCCGCCGCCACATAGGCATGCCCTTTGTCGATGAGCGTCCGGATCATCTCCTCCATGCCGCAGATTTCCTGCGTTGCAAGGGGATGGGTAGTGGCAGGCTTCACGTTCATGGAAGCCATATCCTTCTTGCATTCTTCGATATAGCGCTGTGAAATCACGCTGGCTTCCACACCCTCTTCGATCGCCTTTTTGATAATTTTATCGTCCACATCGGTGAAATTGCTGACAAAATTCACTTCATATCCCTTATGCTCCATATACCGGCGCACCGTGTCAAACACGATCATCGGGCGCGCATTGCCGATATGGATCAGATTATATACGGTGGGGCCGCAGACATACATGCGCACCTTTCCGGGCTCTATGGACACAAATTCCTCTTTTTTCTTCGTCAGTGTGTTGTAGATTTTCATGCTTCCTCCTTTTTGGCCGATTCCCCGGCACTCCTTCCATCTGTTCTTTTTAACTGCCGAAGCTGTGTTTCCAGCTCCAGCACTCTGTTGATCAATTCACTGTTGGCCCTTTGCAGATTGGCGATATCCTCCCTGACCGGATCCGGCAAATGCACCTGATCCATCGTCTCTCTGGGCAGAGGCTGGTTATCCCTGCGCACCACCCGCCCGGGCACACCGACCACCGTGGAATTAGGCGGCACCGGAGATAATACCACGCTTCCCGCGCCGATTTTTGAGTTTTCTCCGATCGTAAAAGACCCCAGCACCTTTGCTCCCGTGCTGATCATCACATTGTCCCCGATGGTGGGATGGCGCTTGCCCTGCTCCTTGCCCGTGCCGCCCAGCGTCACACCCTGATAGAGCGTCACATTGTTGCCGATCACCGCCGTTTCTCCAATGATGACACCGCTGCCATGATCGATAAAAAAACCGCTCCCGATCTTCGCGCCGGGATGAATTTCGATTCCGGTCTTGCGCACGGCGCGCTGGGAAATCCAGCGGGCCCAGAAATAATGCCCGGACAAATACAGTTTGTGTGCAAGGCGATAATGCATCATCACCTTAAAGCTCGGATACAAAAAAACTTCCATGGAAGAGTGAATCGCCGGATCACGCTCCCGGATGATCCGGATCTCTTCCTTTACATATTTTAAAAATCCCATAGGACGCCTCCAGATGATTAAAGTAAAGAATCCTGCAAAGCAGGATTCTCCCGGCAATCAAAAATTGCCTGATTGCCTGCGCAGCGAGCCGCACCATCGACATCTTCCATGCCGCCGCGGTGCGGTCCTCCGGAGAATTTTATATCATAGGGAACATAGTTTCCTATGATATAAAAAAACGAATTCTTCCCATCTCCAAGAGACGAAAAAAATCCGCGGTTCCACTCTGTTTCAGAAGCCCGGCCGCTTCCTCGCGGCCCTGTTCTGCACTCTTTGCGCGTAACGTGCGCCTGACACGTATCCGACTCAATCCGCCTCTACAGCGCTTCGCCGGATCAGCTCCCGGATGCACTTTCCGCCATGCGGTACATGGGAGGCTTTCAGCCGATGGCGCTCCCTCTCTGCCGGCGATGCAAAACCGCCTCAAATGCCTGCATATGCGTACTCTTTCCGTTCACAGCTTTTCTCTTATTCCGGGCATCTCCTGACACGAAGGAAACTGCCCATCTGATATTCAGCATAAAAAATTTTTTCCCTTTTGTCAACAGATTTAAACAATTTCATTGATCCATACCGGAGAAAAGGGCCGAACTTCCTTAAAAATTTTGTGCTCCGGCTCCCGGTATCCAAACAGCACTTCCGCCAGAGCGGCAATGTCCGTTTCCACATCCGGCACGCAGCTTATACGCTCCGCCTTTGTACCGCTTTCGCTCACATCACAGCGAAACACCCCGTTATTTTCCGGAATCAGCGGGTCGCTCACCTTCAGTGAAAAGCGCAGTTTTCTCATTCCCTTCATCATGGAAAGCAGCTTCGGCAGGTGGATGATCCGCGCCATGATTGCAGGCTCCCGCTGCGACTTCCGGACAACAAAAGCGCTTTCCGTTTCCCGGCCGGCCAAAACCTCCAAAATCTCCTCTTTACCCTCTTCCTGCGTATACATGCATAATCCCTGCAGACTGCCGCCCTCCCCTTCATACCCCAAAATATATCCTTCCTGGGCAGCAAGTTCCTCTATCTGCTGTTTATAATATGCAAAATCCCGCAAAACGTACACCGACTTTTCCTTTTGCAGGAAATCCTGCGCAAATTCAGTTATGCGCTCAATATCCTGCATTTCCAGTCTGACCAGACGCTCCGTTTTCAAGCTCGCAGCATCCCACACCGGCCTGTCATAAATCCAGGTAAACTGAAAAGGAGTATAAATATCCGGCGATGCGGGCATCAGAAAAGCAAAGGGCAGCTCTTCCCCATACAGCAATTCAAATGCTGCCTTCAGCAAAGCCGCCATATATCCCCTGTGCCGAAATTCTTTCTTCGTGGCAACTCCCACAATATAGGCAGAAGACGCTTCATGTCCTCCCACCATCATGCGCTCCGGTGTCAGAAAAAGCATGGATCGGATGCCCTCTGCCCCTTCCAGCACCAGTCCCCGGTTCTTCGCCGCTTTTTGGGAAAAGTAGTAGTCTGTAAACCGCTCCGTGTCCTCGTCAAAAACTTCCCGCCACAGCTTTTTGGCCGCCAGACAGCCTTTTCCTTCCAGAAGGCGCAGCCGGACTTCATTTCTGCAGCTGCTCATGTATGCGGCTTTCTCCTCATGTCCTTCCATCTTTTCCTCCCGATCCAAACTTATCTAAACATTTAAACTCTTCTGAACCGTGCCATACATTCGGACAGCCGCCAGTTTATCTGAGCCGTGACCGCCTCATGCCTTCGGACAGCCGCCGCAGCCTGCACAGCCCGCCTGGGTCACATCCCTGTCATAGAGCTCCATCGGGCTTGTGAGAAGGCAGACCGCCTGTGAGGAAATTCCCTCCATACTGCCCGTAAAGCCCAGCCCTTCCTCGGTGGTCGCTTTGACGTTGACCTGTGAAATATCGATCTTAAGCGCATCTGCGATATTCTGACGCATCGCGTCAATATGGGGGCGCATCTTCGGCGCCTGGGCGATGATCGTGGCGTCAATATTTTCAATCAGAAAACAATGCTCCTCCAAAAGCTTTCCCACATGCTCCATCAATTTTATGCTGCTGATTCCTTTGTATGCCGGATCCGTATCCGGAAAATGCTTTCCGATATCGCCCAGCGCCGCCGCGCCCAAAAGCGCGTCCATAATGGCGTGCAGCAGCACATCCGCATCGGAATGTCCCAAAAGTCCCTTTTCATAGGGAATTTCCACTCCGCCCATGATCAGTTTTCTTCCTTCTGCCAGTTTATGCACATCATAACCCATGCCTATTCTCATACTCTCGCTCCTGTCTTCCCCAAATATCACTTCGGTTCGCTTCGCTGCCCTGTGGAACCTTCGCAAACGCTTCGCTTGTTGCGAAGTAGCGCGTAGCAGCTCACCCTTCGCTTCGCTGCCCTGTGGAACCTTCGCAAACGCTTCGCTTGTTGCGAAGTAGCGCGTAGCAGCTCACCCTTCGCTTCGCTGCTACGCTTCATTTTACCAGATCAGCGGCGCACTGGCTAGTCTCATATATAAAATTTCCATTTCTCTGACTTTTCATCCCGATCCTGTGAATATGCGCCGATTACAGCGCCTGAATCCATATTCTGCTTTCCTGAAGTGCAAAAGGAAACGCCCTGCCGAAAGCAGAGCGCATCGCGTTCTTTCCATATTAAATGTACCCTCAGTGTACAAGGGGACACACGCCCCGAACCGTGATATTTGCCCGATTTTCTGCGTTGTCCTCAATCGGCGTGCGGTCCAGCACGCCTCATTCGTCCGCCTTGAAAATCGGGCAAATCTCTACGGTCGGGGTCGTAGAGTCGGAAAGGGACGAATTTGGTCATCTGCAAGGCACCTGAACGACGCGTACATGCGATGCAAGCATCGCTTGGACGTACGCGGAGCGAAGGTAACGAAGCAGATGACCAAATTCGCCCTTGTCCGACCGTGTGTCCCCTTGTACACTGAGGGTATTATTCTTAGTTTTCATTCGTATTCTCCTTTGGCGTACCGGAAAATCTATCGAAGAAATGAGCACGGCCATGAATAAGATATTGTCAGGAGCAAGCGGATAATGCAGTGCTCCCGTTTATCCCTTATTTCTCCGCGCCCATCGTCAGGCCGTCGATGATATACTTTGAGCAGAACAGGTATACGACGACTACCGCCAGAATGGAAATTCCAACAGCCAGATACATCGCTCCGTAATTTGTCAGGTAAATTCCTTTTACCAGCGAGATCAGGATGGGCATGGTGTATTTTTTTGTATCCGTAATCATAATTAAGGGGCCGATATAGTTATTCCAGCTGTTCACGAAATTGAAAATACACATGGTGGCAACGCCCGGCATGATGCAGGGAAGTACGATTTTGTTAAAGATTCCGAATTCCGCACAGCCTTCCATCCGTGCCGCCTCCAGCAAAGAGCCGGATACTCCCTGGGAAATCATGCCCCGCAGGAAAAAGATCGTGGATACACTGGTAACGCCGGGCGCAAAAAACGGAAACATGAAGGCGATCAGATTATTCACCAGTCCGATTTTCAGGCCAAGCCTGTAAAACCCGATGATGCTCACCTGTCCGGGAATCATCATGGAGGCCAGCACCACAAAAAAAAGAAAGGCTTTCCCTTTAAACTCATATTTTGCAAATCCAAACGCAACCAGAGCGCCAAAATATCCCGACACCAGCGTGAATACCACGGACACGAGCAGGCTGTTGAAAAAGCCGCTCCAGATATTCACATACTGCTGCAGCTTCTCATAGTTTTCCACCAGATAATTACCCGGCAGCAGATTCAGCTGTGTAACAATTTCAAAGCTGGAATGGGTCGCATTCACTGTCACCAGATAAAAAGGGACCAGCGTAATGATGACCAGCAGCAAAAGGAACCCATATATAACAGCATTTATCATGCCCTTCTTAATCACCGTTATTTCCTCCCTTTCCCTTCATTGCCTTCAGCGACAGAATGCTCATCAGTCCGATCACCACAAACAATCCCACTGAAATAGCTGCAGAATAGCCGTAATTATGATTTTTAAAGCCCTGATTGTACAAATACATGGAAACTGTCAGAATTGCCTTATCCGGTTCACCTGTACCGTCAGACATGGTGGAGGGGACATCAAACAGCTGCATCCCGCCGATGATCGAGGTAATGGTGATATAGACGATGGTGGGCTTAATCAAAGGCAGCGTTATTCTTCGATAGGTCTGTCCTTTTCCAGCTCCGTCAATCTGTGCCGCATCAAAGAGGTTCCTGTCTATGGTCGTAATTCCCGCCATCACCAGAATGGTGGTATATCCGAACCACATCCACCACTGAATATAGGATGTCAGGTTGGATGTAAATACCGGATCGTTGAAAAAGTCAAAGGGCGCCCCTTCCGCCTGCAGCGCCTGTAAAATGTTATTTACCACCGACTTGTTGCCGTTAAAAAGCAAATTGAACAGAAGTCCCACGGATGCGGCGGTGATCAGATTGGGCAGATAATAGATCGCCCGAAACGCCTTCATCCCCTTGACAGAATACATGGTGAAAATTGCCGAAAGCAGCAGCGCTGCCAAAATCTGCGGAATATAGCTGATGATCCAGATGCGCAGCGTATTCCATAAGCTCAGAAAAAATATTTTATCCGACAGCAGCCTTTTAAAGTTCGCCAATCCCACAAAGGATTCGGGAGCCAGTCCATCCCATTTCTGAAGGCTCAGCGAAAACGTGAACAATACCGGATACAGCCCCAGAAACACAAAGGATATAAAGAAAGGTAATATGAACAGATATCCGTATCTGCTTCTGTCATTTATGCTTTTCTTCTTCATATATTAACCGTCATCTCCTGTATACAGCCTAAGGGAAAGGCTGCTGCACTCTGCTTTTGGCATCGTACCTGCAGTTGCCCCTCCCCTCTGATTGCTCTTATATGAATCACAAATTACTCGATAATCAGCTCCGGATAATTCGTCGCCACGTCACTCTTAAACTGTTCAATCGCTTCCTCTTTTGTCAGTTTTCCCGTCGCATACGCTTTTGCTGCAGTTTTATAGGCCGTATTGATCTGACCGTCGTATTCGGTAATCGTCACGTTGGGCTTTTTCACCATCACCTGATTATAAAAATCATAGACATTCTGCCCCGCCAGAGTCTCCTCGCCTTCTCCCTGCGCCAATCTGTCATTGGCAGACTTACAGTCAACATACTCTCCATATTCGCTGGCATACGCTTCCAGCGCCTCAGAATTTAGGGTGACATATTCCAGAAACGCCCATGCAGCTTCCCTGTTAGGACTGTCCTTATAAATGCCCAGCCAGGTTCCGCCGTTGATATAAGGATTCGGACCTTCGCAAAGTCCCCATTTTCCCATCGTATTGACCGCATTGGCCTTAATCACAAAAGAATATCCCCAGGTAGGAAGCACATAGCAGAACACATCATCCCCTTCTACACCGGCAATCCATTCCGGATCCCACTCGGAAACATTTAAGTCGTATCCGTTTTCCTGAATT
>Ga0129308_1001420_pt1 | contig 25086 bp, 24 predicted proteins | sample L827metagenome_FD_94440 | JGI IMG/M metagenome (GOLD analysis project Ga0129308, IMG submission 94440) | Ring-tailed lemur group fecal microbial communities from Wisconsin, USA - L827 metagenome | ecosystem: Host-associated > Mammals > Digestive system > Large intestine > Fecal | place: USA... | reverse complement strand
CAACTAATTTAGTCTGCTTTCTCATAATTAATGCACTCTCCTTTTTTCTTTTTGAAATACTGTCTTTTTTCGAAATTCCTAACTGCATTACGAGGTCATTATACTTCGGATATGGAAAATTATCGCAAGTTAAGCTTAATATATCGCCCCATTTTGTCTTACTATTTTTGTTTTTCTATCATTTTCATTATATTTTTTAGGTTTTATTCATTGATTTTCAATCAATAGAATGCTATAGTAATAGAGGACTTTTAAGATTACTGCATGAAAATATGCAGACAATGAAATGTATATTGATATACTAAAATGTAATATTTATACAGTTCTCTTGATGGAATCCTCCCATTAATACCGGTCTGTCTGTTACCCATTTAACACGTTTTCCAACCTGCTGCAACCCGTTTTTTCGAAAGGAAGGCCGCCTATGAGTCATTTATCTAATTCCGGTAGGCAAATCAAACGCAGCTGCCTACATTCAAAGGATAAGCCAAACAGCCAGTTCTCCCCTGAACCGCTAAACGATATTCCCGCTAATTTGCAAACAGCTCCGTCAGAGAAAGCATACAATGAATCCCCCGGCGGTTATGCGATGAATATGCTTCCTCCCGCACCGCCCAGACTTGAAGAATTCCGGCTTTATCTTTCCGCCAGAAACCTGTCAGATAATACGATTCATGTATACACCTATGCTATCCGGCAGTTTTATTCGTTATATCAGGAAATTACCTATTCCAACTTAAAGCTTTACAAGGTATTTCTTTTAGAACATTACAAACCGCAGACCGTAAATCTGCGAATCCGGGCTTTAAACTCCTACATTGAATTCTGCAAAATCAACTCCGGGCGCATTCCAATGGTCCGGGTTCAGCAGAAAAACTACCTTGACAACGTAATCAGCGAGGCCGACTACGAATACTTAAAAAACTGCCTGCTTCGGGATCAGAAATATCTGTACTATTACATTATCCGCTTCATGGCCGCCACCGGCGCACGAGTCAGTGAAGTGGTTCAGTTTCAGGCAGAGGATATATTGGCCGGGTACAAGGACATCTATTCCAAAGGAAATAAAGTCCGGCGCATCTATGTTCCAAAAATGCTGCAGCGGGATACAGAATTGTGGCTGAAATCCATTTCTCTGCAAACCGGTTATATCTTTTTAAATCGGTTTGGAAATCCGATTTCCCCCGGCGGTATTCGCTCGCAGCTGAAAAATATGGCTCTTGACTACGGGCTGAATCCGGATGTTGTACATCCCCATTCCTTCCGCCATCGGTTTGCAAAAAGCTTTATTGAAAAATGCGGAGATCTTTCTCTCCTGTCCGATTTACTGGGGCACAAAAACCTGGAAACTACCAGAATCTATCTGCGGCGTTCCAGCACGGAACAGTATGAAATTGTAAATAAAGTTGTGAACTGGTAAAACGGAACGTCATAACGCTGCCGAACTGATACATTGCTGCCAAGGCCATTTTTACATAAAAAGGCAGGATTTACCACCGATCACTCATCCGCATCATATGGGTTGTAATGAGGAATTTGATATGCAAAAAAGAATACAAAAGATAATAAGCGCCGCCCCCGATGAAACAGACATTCCTTCCAATGAGGGCTTTAAAAATTTTCTGGAACGGCAGGGGCGTTCCCATAAGACCATCAGCTCTTACGCCTGCTCCGTCTCCCTGTTTTTTTCACAGCATTCAGAACTGAATATTGAAAATTTAAAAGAATTCCGCGGGTATCTGATGAAACATTATCAGTTAAATACAGTCAATACCAGAATTTATGGAATTAACCGTTACTTGGATTATTTACAGAAGCATAACGCACTGCCGGAAGTTCTCTCTCCGGGCCGCTTTGATGCCGGTGCCCCGCTTCTTCCTCTGGCACCAATGAAGCTTTCCAAAGACGGGATTTACAAAATGCAGCCGGTCCAGGAGCAAAAACGCAATTATCTGGATACGGTAATCTCACAACGCGACTATGAACGGCTGAAACGCTGCCTGAAGCGGGATGGAAATCTATACTGGTACTTCGTCATCCGTTTTCTCGGTGCCACCGGCGCCAGGATCAGTGAACTTCTGCAAATCAAGATAGAAGATCTGAGGCTCGGTTATCTGGATCTTTATACCAAGGGCGGCAAAATACGCCGTCTTTATTTTCCGCGCAGTCTATGTGATGAAGCCCTGCCATTCTTCCGGGATCGCGGAACCGAAAGCGGATTTATCTTCCTGAACCAGCAGGGGAACCTGATCACCTCCCGCGGTATCGAACTTCAGTTAAAAACCTTTGCCAGGCGCTACAAAATCAACCCGGAAACTGTGTATCCCCACTCCTTCCGCCATCGGTTTGCCAAAAACTTTTTGAAACGCTTTAACGACATCTCACTTCTGGCTGATCTGATGGGACATGACAGCATCGAAACGACTCGGATCTATCTGACCCGTTCCAGTCAGGAGCAGAAAGCGCTTCTGGACAGAATCATCACATGGTAACCGACGCGCTTCACTGCAAATCGGACGCAATTAGCCACCATCACCGCAAGTGCCAACCGCCGCAGCTTACCATAGTCATCGCAAGCGGCTGCAGCATCCATTCAACGCAATTGCAAAAGCGGATGACACAAAGCTCTTCATAAGCCCTGCGTCATCCGCCTGCCTAAACATAAATTATCGGAAACGTCTTACAGCACCTTGCTTAAAAACGTCTTCAGTCTTTCATTCTTCGGATGTTCGAAAAATTCCTTCGGTTCATTTTCCTCCACAAAATTTCCGCCATCCATAAACATTACACGGGTCGCCACCTCTTTGGCAAAGCCCATTTCGTGGGTTACCACTACCATGGTCATCCTTTCCTCAGCCAGATCCCGCATAACGCTTAATACTTCACCTACCATCTCCGGATCCAGAGCAGAGGTCGGCTCATCAAACAGCATTACATCCGGTTTCATGCACAGGGCACGCACAATAGCGATACGCTGCTTCTGTCCGCCGGACAGCTGGCTGGGATAGGAATCGGCACGATCCTGCAGTCCGACCCGCTCTAAAAGCTTCATTGCCTCAGCCTCAATCTCATCCTTATTCTTGCCCTGCAGCTTGATTGGCGCCAGAGTAAGATTCTCCATGACCGTCATATGCGGGAAAAGATTGAACTGCTGGAACACCATGCCCATCTTTTGGCGGTGCTTATCGATATTGGCCTTCTTGTCTGTGATATCCGCGCCCTCAAACAGAATCTGTCCGCCTGTAGGCTGCTCCAGAAGATTTAAGCACCGAAGGAAGGTACTTTTTCCGGAACCGGACGCACCGATGACACAGACCACATCTCCCTTATAAATATCAACGGTCACACCGTCAAGAACCGTATTGCTGCCAAAGCATTTTTTCAAATCCTTCACCTGAATCAGAGGTTCCTCAAACATATTAGCGCTCACTCTGTCTTAACCTCCTCTCCAGCATCTGTATCAGTTTAGTAAATATGATAACTAAAACAAGATAAATCAACGCAACCGCAATCAGCGGCATAAACGCATCATACGTACGGCTTCGAATAATATCGCCGCCCTTGGTTAAATCCTGCAGGGCAATATAGCCTGCAACCGATGTCTCCTTCAGCAGTGCAATAAACTCATTGCACAGAGCCGGAAGCACGTTTTTAAATGCCTGCGGCATAATGATATACCACATGGTCTGAGTATAATTAAATCCAAGACTTCGTCCTGCCTCGAACTGACCGGCATCAATGGACATGATTCCGCTTCGGAAAATCTCTGCCACATAGGCACCCGAGTTAATACCAAAGGCCAGAATCGCTACCAGAGACTTGTCAATCTTAACAGAACCAAATACAACAAAGTAAATGATCAGGAGCTGTACTACAACCGGTGTACCGCGGATTACCGTCAGATAGAGATTGCACAGCAGATTTAAAAACTTCAGTTTTCCCGTCTTATCATAGGTAGAACGGACTGCCGCAATCAGAAAGCCAATGACAATACCCAAAATACCGGCAAAGAGCGTTATCTTCAGTGTAACGCCAAGGCCATCCCAGATGTACTTCCACCGATCATCCGTTATGAAGTTCAGGACAAATTTACTCTTAAATGTTTCCCACATGATATAAACATCCTTTAACTATGACAGAAGCGCCGCAAAATAATGCTCCTGGATTTCAGCAATCCTTCCGCTCTTATTTTGCGGCTGCTTCTAAGACTTCGTGTATCATTCTATTCGCTTTGCTCCGCTTTTGCTGCCCCTTTGCAGGCTGCAGCATGCTTTGCTGCGGTTTCTGTCAATTACTCAGCTGTGATGTACTTGTCAACAATCTTCTGCAGTTCGCCGGACTCCTTTAAGCTTGCGATAGCTGCGTTGATGCCTTCCAGAAGCTCTGTGTTGCCCTTCTTTACGCAGATAGCATACTCCTCTGTGGTATATGCCTCATCCAGAATCTTTAAGCCTTCGTTCTCTGCAACGAATACCTTAGCCGGCTCGTTGTCAATGATAACACAGTCAATTTTTCCCTGTGTCAGTGCCTGAACAGCCTCAAAGCCCTTGTTGTACTGCTCAACAGTTGCATCCTCGTCGCTGGCGTAGATGTCACCTGTGGTTCCCAGCTGAACACCGATGGTCTTTCCTGTTAAATCAGCTGCGCCTGTGATCTCTGTGTTGTCCTCTTTTACGATGATAACCTGAGTTGCGGTTGCATATGAATCAGAGAAATCAACGCTCTGCTTTCTATCCTCTGTTACAGTCATACCAGCAGCGCCGAAATCAGCCTTGCCGGATGTAACTTCCGGGATAATGGAATCGAATGCGATGTCCTCTACCTCAAAATCCATGCCCATCTCTGCTGCAATTGCTGCTGCGATCTCAACATCGATTCCGACAATATCGCCGCCGTCATGGAACTCGTATGGCGGGAACTCAGCATTGGTTGCCATAATCAATGTGCCCTTGCTCTCACCCTCTGCTGCCGGCTCCTCAGCCTCTTCGCCTTCTGCTGCTTCGGCCTCCTCTGCTGCTGCCTCTGTCTGAGCTGCTTCTGTCTCCGGAGCTGCTGTCTCAGCCGGCTTAGAAGAGCATCCTGCTAAAGTTGCGGCTGCCATCATAGCTGCCATTGCTAATGCTGTAATCTGTTTTTTCATAATTGCTTCCTCCTCTTTTTCCTATCCGCTGCCATCAGAAATCCTTCTGTATCTCTTCCCATTTTATACAGCGAATATGAATAAATATAAATTCTATATATCTAGAGCTATATTATAACGTATTTTAAAAAATAATCAAGTCTTAAAGCGTATTTTTTCCCGTTTTTTTTCGAAAATATGAATTTTTATACAATCAATATACTTTCTCCCCCAGTCCTTCTGATTCTATTGGCAAAATGCACATTTGGGAGTATACTAAAAACGCAGCCGAAGTCCCTTCCTGAAAGTCTCTTTCACCAAAATCGCGGCACGGCGCTCTCAAAAACAAACATAACAAATGACAGAAGAAAAAGGAGGCATCCGGCATGGAATCTTTTATCGACTATTGGCTTCAAAAAACGGCCTGGCCCATGGATCCGCCTCTGCCGTTCTCTCCCTTTCATTTATGCTTTGTATTTTTCGGCATTCCGTTTTCTATTTATGCTGCCTGGCGGCTCCGCAGGCTTCAAAAAACGGGCATAATCCGGCTGCTTCATATTTTAGGAATCTGCCTGGCCGTTTCCGAGCTTTATAAGCAGCTTTTCCTCTACTTCATAAACAATCATGCGTATGACTGGTGGTATTTTCCGTTCCAGCTGTGCAGCATCCCTATGTATCTGTGTCTCCTCCTGCCCGCCTGCCAAAAACGCGGGCAGTGTATTTTATGCACATTTATGTATACCTATAACCTCCCCGGCGCCTTCCTGGTTTTCCTGGATCCGTCCGGAATGATGCATCCCTTCTGGACACTGACGCTTCATTCCTTCTTCTGGCATCTGATTCTGATTTTTATCGGAACAGAATGTGCTTTTTCCGGAATGGTATCCACCCGTTTCCGGGATTTTGCAGGGTCCACCGGTCTTTTCCTGATATGCTGCGCCATTGCAACCTCCATCAATGTGCTGGCACATCCTTTGGGAAACCCGGATATGTTTTACATTTCCCCCTATTTCCCGACTACGCAGCTGATCTTTTCAGATATCGCCGCCCGTTTCGGAATTCCGGCCGGAAATCTCTGTTACCTGGCCGCCATTATAGCCGGTGCCGCCCTGCTTTTTGTTCTCCACAGACACATAAGTTTACATAAAACTACCATCTAAACGGAACACTTAACTTTAAAGCCGCAAAAAGGATGGGCTTTGTCCCGGCATGTCTTGAATTCCGCAGAATCCAGACGCATCCGAATGCAAAGCCCATCCTTTTTATGCATTTTTATAACTGAAAATCTCTTTCCAGACGATCTCTATACAGCTTTCTTTCCCCTGAAACAGAAGGTATCTTTACAAATCAGAACCGTATATCCATCCGTTTATTACTTAATTTCACTATGGAACTCCTGAAGGGACTTCACTCCGATATGTCCGTTCTTCTTAATGCTGCGAAGCGCCTGAACGGTAGCCTTTGCTGCTGCCATATTGGTGAAATACGGAATCTTGCCCTTAACAGCTGCCTTTCTGATGTAGCTGTCATCGCCCATTCCCTTCTTATCCATAGGGGTATTGATAATAATATCAATCTTCTTATTGGTAATCTTATCCAGGATGTTCGGACGGCCTTCGTTGATCTTTGCGATCTTCTCAGCCGGAAGGCCTGCAGCTACCATGATATCATAGGTTCTGCCGGTTCCCATCAGCTTAAAGCCGCACTCATGGAAGCCCATGGCAACCTCAATAAGCTCTGGTTTATCCTTGTCGCTGACGCTGAGGAGCACGGTTCCGGAATCCGGAAGTCTTGTCTGGGTTGCCTCGCGTGCCTTGTAGATAGCCTCTCCTACGTTGGCGGACATACCTAAAACCTCACCGGTGGAACGCATCTCCGGTCCAAGTACCGGGTCAACCTCCGGGAACATCTTGAACGGGAATACCGGCATCTTCACACCGTAGTGCGGAATCTTCTTCTCTGTCAGCTCCGGTACCGGGGATTTTCTTCCGGTTAAGTGGGAAGTCATAATATCTGTAGCCAGTTTTACCATCTTAATATTGCATACCTTGGATACCAGCGGCACGGTTCTGGATGCTCTCGGGTTTGCCTCCAGCACGTAAACCTCGCCGTCCTCAATGGCATACTGCATATTCATCAGACCCACAACGTGCATCTCTTTTGCAATACGGCTTGTGTAGTCACGAATCGTCTCCACCTGATCCTTAGTTAAGTTTCTGGAAGGCAGGATACAAGCAGAGTCACCGGAATGGATACCGGCAAGCTCGATGTGCTCCATCACAGCCGGAACGAATACATTCTCTCCATCGCTGATAGCATCTGCCTCGCACTCGGTTGCGTGATGCAGGAAACGGTCAATCAGAATCGGACGATCCGGTGTAACGCCGACTGCCTCTTTCATATAGTAGGTCATGGCCTCGTCGTCATGTACGACTTCCATGCCGCGGCCGCCCAGAACGTAGGACGGACGAACCATTACCGGATAGCCGATGCGGTTTGCGATGGTCAGTGCGTCTTCCACGGTTACAGCCATGCCTGACTCCGGCATCGGAATATTTAACTTATCCATCATATCGCGGAATAAGTCTCTGTCCTCTGCCATGTCGATGGTTTCCGGAGTGGTACCCAGAATATTTACGCCGTATTTCTTCAGATCCGCTGCCAGATTTAAAGGTGTCTGACCGCCGAACTGTGCGATTACGCCGAGCGGTTTCTCTTTATGGTAAATGCTCAGTACATCCTCCAGAGTCAGCGGCTCGAAGTACAGCTTATCAGAGGTATCGTAGTCAGTGGAAACTGTCTCCGGGTTGCAGTTTACGATAATTGTCTCAAAGCCCAGCTCTTTCAGAGCGATAGCTGCATGCACGCAGCAGTAATCAAACTCGATACCCTGGCCGATACGGTTCGGACCGCCGCCCAGAATCATAATTTTCTTATTATCGCTGCACGGACTTTCATCTTTGATATGGTAGCTGGAGTAATAGTAAGCAGAATCCTCTGTGCCGCTTACATGTACGCCTTCCCAACCTTCTACAATACCGGCTGCCGTTCTGGCGTCGCGGATCTCTTCCTCGCTCACTTCCAGAAGCTCGCTTAAATATTTATCTGCAAAACCATCCAGCTTTGCCTGACGAAGTACCTCGATCGGCGGAACAGAACCCTTATACTGCATCAGAGCCTCTTCCTCTTCCACCAGCTCCTTCATCTGCTGAATGAAGTAATGTTTAATCTTGGTAAGCTCAAACAGCTCGTCAACGGTTGCGCCCTTTCTTAATGCCTCATACATGATAAACTGACGCTCACTGGTCGGTACATGAAGCATGGAAAGCAGCTCTTTTTTCGATTTGTCATAGAAGTCCTTGGCGTGGCCCAGACCATAACGGCCCTTTTCCAGGCTTCGGATCGCTTTCTGCAGCGCCTCTTTGTAGGTCTTTCCGATACTCATAACCTCGCCTACGGCCTTCATCTGGGTGCCCAGCTTATCCTCAGCGCCTTTGAACTTCTCAAATGCCCAGCGTGCAAACTTGATTACCACATAATCGCCGGACGGAACATATTTGTCCAGAGTACCGTATTTTCCGCATGGAATCTCATCCAGGGTTAATCCGGTTGCCAGCATGGCAGATACAAGGGCGATCGGGAATCCGGTTGCCTTGGAAGCCAGGGCAGAGGAACGGGAGGTTCTCGGATTGATCTCGATTACAATATCACGGTCTGTCTTTGGATCATGAGCCCACTGTACATTGGTACCGCCGATAACCTGAATAGCCTCTACGATTTTATAAGATTTTTCCTGTAAACGTTTCTGAACTTCTTCCGAAATGGTAAGCATCGGTGCGGAACAGAAGGAGTCGCCGGTGTGTACGCCAAGAGGATCAATGTTTTCGATGAAGCAGACAGTGATCATATTGTTCTTCGCATCACGTACAACTTCCAGCTCCAGCTCTTCCCAGCCTAAGATGGATTCTTCGACGAGAACCTGGCCTACCATACTTGCCTGGAGGCCTCTCGCACAGACTGTTTTTAACTCTTCTACATTATATACAAGGCCGCCGCCTTCCCCGCCCATGGTGTAGGCCGGACGAAGCACAACCGGGTAGCCCAGCTTATCGGCGATTGCCAGTGCATCCTCCACACTGTAAGCAACCTCACTTCTCGCCATCTCAATGCCAAGACTTTCCATGGTATGCTTAAACTCGATACGATCCTCGCCTCTCTCAATGGCATCTACCTGAACGCCGATTACCTTTACGTCATATTTTTCCAGTACACCGGAGGCTGCCAGCTCAGAGCAAAGGTTTAAGCCGGACTGTCCGCCCAGGTTCGGAAGCAGAGCGTCCGGGCGTTCTTTTTCAATAATCTGTGTCAATCTGCCAACATTAAGCGGCTCAATATAAGTCACATCTGCTGTCTCCGGATCGGTCATGATCGTGGCCGGATTCGAGTTAACCAGTACAATTTCATAGCCGAGCTTTCTTAAAGCCTTGCATGCCTGAGTTCCGGAATAGTCAAACTCACATGCCTGTCCGATGATGATCGGACCAGAACCGATAATCATTACTTTGTGAATGTCGTTTCTCCTCATGTTTTTTTCCTCTCATTGTCTGCAGTTTACATTTCCATAAAAAAAGCTCACCGTCGCAGAAAGCTGCCGTGCTCCCTGCTTTTCCGTATCTTTCCGAGCATTCCCTCATTAAGGAAAGACCCCAGTAAGCCATTATCAGCATTATAATAGAAAAGTGTTTTCTTGTAAACCGGAAATTTATATTTTTTTCAAATTTTCTCTTTTTATTTTTATCATTTTGTGATATACTGTTAAGGATATACTGGGTTAGTATTTTTAACGAAGATCGCTTGCGATCTTCCTTTCTTTTATCAGCCCGTTTGATTGAGAGCTGTAAAACAAAGGTTAAAGCTGCCGGAAAGGATACACAGACAAATGAAAGTGATTGTAATTGACGGTCAGGGCGGCCGTATGGGCCGTGCCGTTGTGGAGCAGCTCAGGGAATGCTGCCCGGATCTTCCTATTACCGCCATCGGCACCAACAGCACTGCTACCGCTGCCATGCTGAAGGCCGGCGCTCAGTATGGCGCCACCGGAGAAAATCCCGTGATTGTTGCCTGCAGGGATGCGGATTTGATCATCGGTCCCATCGGTATTGTTATTGCGGACTCCCTTTTAGGAGAGATTACCCCCGCTATGGCTGCAGCTGTCGGAGCCAGTGCTGCCCATAAGATCTTGATTCCGGTAAACAATTACCACCATTGCCGCCATACTCTGGTCGGCTGCGGAGATCTGCCTCTTAGCGCCTATATCAAGATGGTGGGGGAAGAAGTATCCGCCCGCCTTTCTAAGGAGCGATAAAAGAAGGATGCAGCAAGCTTTACAGCCCGTGCATCCTTCTTCCTTTTTCTTTATCTGATAAAACCTGACGTTTCAGTTCATCCACACCGGAAAACTTCATCTCCGGACGCAGGAAACCGATCAGTCTTACTTCAATCCATTTTCCGTATAAATCCTCATTGATATCGTATATATAGGTTTCCACTCCCACCGGGTGCTCTCCCGATATGGTAGGCTTCTTTCCGATATTTGTGATACTGCTGTAAATTTTCCCGTCAATCATGGTCTGGGACAGATACACACCGAAGGCCGGCAGATGCTTCTGGACTCTGGGCGCAATGTTAACCGTAGGAAATCCCAGGGTGGTTCCCAGATGTCTTCCGTGTATCACGCGGCCGTGTACCATATAGGGGTATCCCAGCAGCTCATTGGCCTTTTCGATATGGCCCGCCGCCAGCTCCTCGCGTACATAGGTGCTGCTGATCTCCCGTTCTCCATCCATTGCCTTTTCTACGACCACCATCTCATAGCCGTATTTCGGCGCCAGACGTTCCAAAAGCTTCACATCTCCGCTGCGCTGATAGCCAAAATGAAAGTCTGTGCCCGATACTATGGCTTTGGCCTTCATCTGTTCCGCCAGAATATGAGAAATAAAAGCCTCCGGCTCCATATGGGCCACTTCTGCATTGAACGGATATTCCACCAGATAATCAATTCCTGCCTGTTCCAGATTATCACGGCGCTCTGCGTTGGTCGTTATCATCGTCTGGAGTTTTCCCTGCATCAGGGTACCCGGCGCGGTTTCAAAGGTGAAAACAGCCGTTTTGTAGCCCTTCTTACGGAATCGGAATACTTCATCTAAAAGCTTCTGATGCCCCCGGTGCAGCCCGTCAAACTTTCCCAGGGTCACTACCGTCGGCTCTTCAATCTGAAATTCTCTGGTTCCAGTAATATACTGCATTCTAGTCTCCTCCCAGAAAAATTTTCTTTGGTTTCCATTGTTTTTTACTGCTTTGGTATTCATAAATGCCGATGAAACGGCGGCAGCTGTCATAGACACGCAGCCAGGAAGTTCCCTTTTCCGATACCTCTGCCGATACCTTTGCCGGTACAAAACGCCCGCCGAACGGGTTTCCGTTCTGCAAAAGCTTATCAAGCTCTTCGCTGTCAGAGTAAAAGGCCGGACAGGAGGCAAACATCTCGTCCACCGGGACCACATAATCCTCCAGCTTTCCTTCCGCCGCCAGGCGCTCTGCATCAGAAAGAGTCAAACTTTCTGACGCCCGGAAACGGTCCACCCTGGTGCGAATAAGCTTTTCCATGCAGCCTCCGCATCCCAGCTTTTCTCCGATATCATGACAGAGAGTGCGTATGTAGGTTCCCTTGGAACAGTCCACCGTCATCGTCACACGCGGAAGCTCTATGGATTCTACCTTCAGATCGTAGATTTCCACAGGTCTTGCCTTCCGCTCCACTTCTTTTCCTTCTCTGGCCAGCTCATAAAGCTTCTTTCCGTTTACTTTCAGAGCCGAATACATGGGGGGAATCTGTTCATAGGGGCCGATAAAGCTTTCCGCTGTTTCTAAAACATCCTTCTTGGTTACAGCCTCCAGGCTTTCTTTGGAACTTTCCCACAAAACCGTCCCTGTGGTGTCCTGCGTATCCGTCTTGACACCCAGCAGCAATACGGCCCGGTAGGTTTTCCGCTTGTCCGTCAGCATATCACAAAGCTTGGTTCCTTTTCCAAGACATACGGGGAGCACCCCCTCCGCTGCCGGATCGAGCGTCCCCGTATGTCCTATCTTTTTCTGTTTCAAAATCCCTCTCAGCTTTGCCACCACATCGTGAGAGGTATATCCCGGCTCTTTGTAAATATTAATTATTCCGTGAATCATGCTGTCTCCAATTACTGCTTACTCTCTGCCTTTTCCCGATCATAGGCATTCAGCTGTGCTTCAATGTGCTTGGATACATTATTCAGCACATCATAAATCGTTCCTGTCAGCGTACACCCGGCAGCACGGATATGACCGCCTCCGCCGAAATAAGACGCAATTTTGCTCACATCTACAATGGAGTTGGAACGCATGCTTACCTTGTACTCATGAAACGCTGTCTCATACATAAAAATTGCGCATTCCACACCGTCTGTAATCCGAAGCTGATCGATGATGCCATCCAGATCGTTGGTATCTGCTCCGTAAAAGTCCAGATCCTTTTTGCGCAGACCGCTGAAAATACAGCGGCCATCCATAAAGACAATGCTTTCTAACAGCGCCCGGCCCAGAATCTGATTCTGAATATAAGTCTTTTTGTAAAAGCTTTCATCAATAATTTTGGCGCAGTCAAGCCCCTTATCCATCAGTTTTCCCGCGATCTCCATAGTAGCGGAGCTCGTATTACTGTATTTGAAAACTCCCGTATCATGAACGATTCCCGTGTAAAGGCATTCTGCCGTCTTTTTACTGATGCAGGACTCATCCAGCAGGCCATAAAGCACCTCACTGCAGGAGCTGGCCTCCGGACGGACATAATTTTCCTCTGCAAATCCTTTGTTGGTTCTGTGATGATCGATGCAGAGCGTACGGCCTGCCGTCTCAAAATAGGGATAGAATACGCCCAGGCGCTGCGTATCGCTGCTGTCCAGCGTAATGCATACATCGAACCTCTTTTCCGGCACCAGTTCAGTCTGAATTTCATCGAAACCATTCAGATAGGAGAACTTTTCCGCCGGGTGATCCAGATACAGCTCCACCTTTAGCTGCGGTTCTGTCTCTTTCAGGTAATTGTAAAGTCCCAGGCTGGTTCCGATGCAGTCACCGTCCGGATGGACATGACCCAGCAGCACGATGTGTTCTGCACCGTTTAAAGCCTCCGTTAATTGATTTCTCATCCTGTCACACTCCCTTGTCGTCAGCTGTCATGCTTCGCTTTTTTGCGATTTGCGTTGCTTATTCTGCATCGTCCGGCTCTGCTGTTTCCTGACCGGATTCCTCCCGATCCTCCAGGCCCGCCGTCACTTCATCGATCAGACGGGTCATATTTACACCGTACTCAATGGACTGGTCCAGAATAAAGGTAATCTCCGGTGTGTTGCGGAGGTTGATTCTTCTGGCCAGCTGGGTACGGATAAAGCCTACGGCGCTGCGAAGTCCCTTGACGGTGTCTTTTCCGGCTTCTTCGTTTCCCAAAACACTGATATAGGCCTTGCAGTATTTCAAATCCGGGGTCACCTCCACGGACACGACAGTCGTCATGGGGTGAATCCGGGGATCCTTCAGCTCACGGCTGATAATTTCGCTCAGTTCTCTCTGAACCTCGCTGTTGATTCTTGTATTTTTAATGCTGTTCTTGCGCATGAATGATGCCTCTCTTTCCAGTCGGCAAAGGGCCTATCTCGGCACCTCCACCATTGCATATGCTTCAATCATATCGTCTTCCTGGAGATCGTTGAACTTCTCAAATACAAGACCGCACTCGTATCCGGCATTGACCTCTTTTACATCGTCCTTGAAACGCTTTAAAGATGCCAGCGGGCCGTCGAAAATCTGCTCGCCGTCACGTGTGATTCTGGCCTTGCAGCCTCTCTGGAACTTACCGTCCAGTACATAGGAACCGGCAATCGTACCGACACCGGATGCCTTGAAGGTCTGACGTACCACTGCATGGCCGATAATCTGCTCTTCAAATACCGGATCCAGCATACCCTTCATGGCAGCTTCCACATCCTCAATTGCCTGATAGATGACACGGTACAGACGGATATCCACCTTCTCGCGCTCTGCCGTAGACTTGGCAGTTGCGTCCGGACGTACGTTGAAACCGATGATAATGGCGTTGGATGCAGATGCCAGGTTGACATCAGACTCGTTGATGGCGCCTACGCCTCCATGGATGACTTTTACGACTACCTCTTCATTGGACAGCTTCATAAGACTCTGTTTTACTGCCTCCACGGAACCCTGTACGTCAGCCTTTACGATAATCGGAAGCTCTTTGACGTTTCCGGCCTTGATCTGGGAGAACAGATCATCCAATGAAAGTTTCGTCTTCGTATCTTCAATTAACTTGTTCTTTCCTTCAGAAATAAAGGTCTCGGCAAAGCTTCTGGCCTCTTTCTCATTATCGGTCTGCACAAATACCTCACCGGCATTGGGCACATCGTTTAAGCCCAGGATCTCAACCGGAGTGGACGGGCCTGCCTCTTTCACGCGGCGTCCCTTATCGTCCATCATGGCACGAACCTTACCGAAGCAGGCTCCGGCTGCAATCGGATCCCCCACATGAAGGGTACCCTTCTGTACCAGTACAGTCGCTACCGGGCCCTTGCCCTTGTCAAGCTCTGCCTCGATGACGAGACCTCTTGCATTACGGTTCGGGTTGGCCTTTAATTCCTTTACTTCCGCAGTCAGAAGAATCATCTCAAGCAGGTCGGAGATACCTTCCTTGGTATGGGCAGATACCGGCACAAAAATGGTGCTGCCGCCCCAGTCCTCCGGAACCAGCTCGTATTCGATGAGCTCCTGTTTTACTTTTTCAATATTGGCGCTCGGCTTATCGATCTTGTTAATTGCAACGATGATCTCAACGCCGGCTGCCTTGGCATGGTTGATGGCCTCAATGGTCTGCGGCATCACGCCGTCATCCGCTGCCACCACCAGAATCGCAATATCTGTAGACTTGGCACCACGCATACGCATAGCAGTGAATGCCTCATGTCCCGGTGTATCTAAGAAGGTGATCTCCTGGCCGTTGATCTCTACCATGTAAGCACCGATATGCTGCGTGATACCGCCTGCCTCTCTGGCTGTTACATTGGTCTCACGGATGGCATCCAGAAGAGAGGTTTTACCATGGTCAACGTGACCCATTACGCAGACAACCGGCGGTCTTACCACCATGTCCTTCTCATCCTCTTCATCCTCTTTTAAGAGTTCTTCAATGACATCGACCTTCTCCTCTTTCTCGCAGAGAACCTCGAATTCCATTGCAATCTCTTCGGCCTGCTCGTAATCAACCTCCTGGTTGATGGTTACAATCTTACCCTGAAGGAACAGCTTCTTTACAATCACGGACGGCTGCAGCTTCATCTTGTCAGCCAGTTCTTTGATCGTGATGGTCTCCGGAATTACGATGGTTTTGATCTCCTCTACCTTCGCTTCTTCCTTCTTCTGCTGAGGCGGAAGCATGGCTGTCTTGCTGCCTTTGCCTCCCTTGCCCTGTCTGGACTTCATCTCCTCCTCATGATCCTTCTTATTATATTTATCATTCTTATAAGCGTTTTTATTCTGCTTGTTGTTCTGCGGTTTCTGTACTACCGGACCGTCAAAGGATGGCTTCGGAATGCTTAAGCCTCTCTGGCTGTCACGATTGCCCTGATAACCGCCGTTTCTTCCGCCGTCTCGGCTTCCCTGATAGCCGCCGCTTCTTGCTCCGTCGCGATTGCCCTGGTAACCGCCTCTTGCTCCGTCACGGCTTCCCTGATAGCCGCCCCGGTTCTGACCGTCTCGGCTCTGACCATCGCGGCTTCCCTGATAGCCGCCTCTTACTCCGTCTCGGCCCTGGCCGTCTCGGCTTCCCTGGTAGCCTCCCCGGTTCTGACCGTCTCGGTTGCCCTGGTAGCCGCCTCTTACTCCGTCACGGCTCTGGCCGTCTCGGCTTCCCTGGTAGCCTCCCCGGTTCTGACCATCGCGGTTGCCCTGATAGCCGCCTCTTGCTCCGTCGCGGCTCTGGCCGTCTCGGCTTCCCTGATAGCCGCCTCTTGCTCCATCTCGGTTCTGGCCATCACGATTGCCCTGATAGCCGCCTCTTGCTCCGTCGCGGCTCTGGCCGTCTCGGTTGCCCTGGTAGCCTCCGCGGTTCTGACCGTCGCGACTTCCCTGATAGCCGCCTCTTGCTCCATCACGGTTCTGACCGTCTCGATTGCCCTGGTAGCCGCGATTCTGACCGTCACGGCCTCCCTGAATTCCCTGGCTCTGAACCGTGCGGTTTTCTGCCGCCGGTGCTGCTGCCTGCTGCGGTGCTGCAGACTGCGTCTGTACCGGAGCAGCCTTTGCTGCCGTATTCTCTGTCTGCGGCTGGGTCTGCTGGGATACAGGTCTTGCACCTGCCTGACCTGCTGCCTGGTTTCTTCCCGGCTGTCCGGCCGGTCTTCCGCCTGCATTTCCCGCACCTGCCGGACCGCGTCCGCCCTGCCGGTTATTATTTCTCATCTGTGTACTGTTCTGCGGGCGATATACGGCTGCAATCCTCTTTTTCGGCGGCTCAGCCGGTTTCTCTGTTCTGTCTGCCGCAGCTTTATCCATTTCTTTTTCTTCTGCCTTTACAGGCTCTTTCCTTACCTCTTCCACTCGCTTTGTTTCCGCCTTTCCTGTACCTGATTTTGAAATCTCAGCCGCAGGCATTTCTGGCTTGCCTGCCGACAATGACCGTCTTACAATGGCTGCCTGCTCATCTGTTATATTGGAGGCATGGCTTTTGACATCAAAATGATTCTTCTTCAGTATCTCTAACACTTCTTTATTCGTTTTACCGATTTCCTTCGATAATTCGTTAACCCTCATACTCACTACCTCCGTTCAGTTTCATCTGCTTGACGAGCGCTCCCGAAAAACCGGCATCCAAAACAGCCAGAGAAGTCCGCATTTCCTTTCCCATAGCATGCCCCAGTTCTTCCTTTTCTCCGAATAAGTAAATCGGGACTTTATAGTAAGTACACATGTTAAAGAACATCTTTTTAGTATTGGCCGACGCCTCCTCTGACACCAGAACCAGAAAAGCTTTTCCGCTTTTCACAGCCTTTTCTGTCATAAATTCGCCGCTGGCAATCTTTCCGGCCTTCGTCGCCAGGCCCAGAAGATTCAGTATTTTTTTACGGTTCTCCAATCTGTTCCATCTCCTTTTCCAGCATTTCATAAACGTCCTTTGGAATGGCCATCTTCAGAGAACGCTCCAGTCCTTTGCTTTTCACCGCTTTTTTATAACAGTCCATGGACGGGCACAGATACGCGCCGCGGCCATTCTTTCTGCCGGTAGCGTCTATCTCTATCTGATCCTCTGTGGTCTTCAGCATGCGGATCATCTCTTTCTTATTTTTCATTTCTCCGCATCCAATGCACTGTCTCTGCGGTATTTTCTTTGTACTCAACGATTCTCACTTCCCAATCTGCTTTGTGTTATGCCGCTTTTCTTTTGCGCCTGAACGGTAATGCAGGCTTATTCCTGATACTCCGGTGCGTCTTCGGCTCCGTCTGCATATTCCGCATCCATTCCTTCTGCCTCTGCGCCTTCGCTCTCATAGCCGGCCTCCTGGCCTCCCATGAAATCTCCGTCCGTGTATCCTTCAAATCCTTCTTCATAGCCCATTTCCAGATCATCCAGCAGTCCGGATTCTCTGGCCTGGGTTTCACTCTTAATATCAATCTTGTAACCGGTCAGTCTGGCTGCCAGTCTGGCGTTCTGTCCTTCCTTGCCGATGGCCAAGGAAAGCTGATAATCCGGTACAATAACCTGTGCTTCTCTCTCTTCTTCGTCTGCAGCAACCAGGATTACTTTCGCCGGGCTTAACGCATTTTCGATTAAGAATGCAGGGTTGTCGTCCCAGTTGATAATATCAATCTTCTCACCGCGAAGCTCGCTTACAATAGCATTGACTCTGGCTCCGTTTAAGCCGACGCAGGCGCCTACCGGGTCTACGTTGGGATCATTGGAGCAGACTGCAATCTTGGTTCTGGAGCCTGCTTCTCGAGCAATGGCCTTGATCTCTACAGTGCCGTCACGCACCTCGACTACCTCAGACTCAAAGAGGCGCTTCACCAGATCCGGATGGGTTCTGGAAACCGTGATTCTCGGTCCCTTGTTGGTATCCTTTACTTCAAGCACATACAGCTTGATACGCTCGGTAGGACGGAATACCTCTCCCTTTACCTGCTCGCTCTCGCTTAAGATGGCATCGATCTTGCCCAGGTCGATGCAGACATTGCGGTTTACATAACGCTGCACAATACCGGTTACCACATCTTTTTCCTTGCAGTACCAGTCATTGAACAGTGCCTTTCTCTCCTCCTCACGGATCTTCTGCAGGATCACGTTCTTGGCATTCTGTGTAGCGATTCGTCCAAATTCTTTTGAGTTAATCTGTACGTGAACAATATCTCCCAGATCATATCTGGCATTCATCATCTTTGCTTCCGCAAGGCTAATCTGAAGCATTGAATCCTCTACCGTCTCTACTACCTCTTTCTCTGCATAAACAGAGAAGTCACCCGTCTCCCGGTTGATATTGACCTTTACATTGTCAGCCTTGCCGAAATGGTTCTTGCAGGCTGTCAGTAAAGAATTCTCGATTGCCTCCAGAAGGATATCCTTGCTGATATTGTTCTCCTTCTCCAGCACGTTTAATGCTTCAATCAACTCTTTGTTCATTTTCTTTTATCCTCCTACCGTCTAAAAATCAAAGGCCAGACGTATTAAAGCAATATCTGATTTCGCCAGTGACAGATCATTGCCGTCTTCTAATGTAATCGTAACTGTATCCGCATCAAAGGATTTCAGCGTTCCTGTGTACTCTTTCTGTTTGTTAAGCGGCTTGTAGAGGCGTACCTCCACATCCTTGCCGACACTTCTTACAAAATCTCTCTCCTTTTTGAGAGGTCTTCCAAGTCCTGGAGAGCTGACCTCCAGAATATAGCTGTCTGAGATGAAATCCTCTTCATCCAGCCAGTCCCCCAGTTTCCGGCTGATAATCTCGCAGTCATCCACCGTGATTCCGCCCTCTTTGTCAATATAGGCCCTCAGATACCAGACTCCGACTTCCCTGACGTACTCTACGTCTACCAGTTCAAACTGGTGCTCTTTCAAAAGCGGCAGAAGCCATTCCTCCACTCTCTTTTCATACTGCTCACCTTTCGCCATATCCACACCACCTTTCTCCGGAATGTACTGACTTTCTTTACACAAAGTGAAAGAGTGGACTTCTGTCCACTCTCTCTAGTCAATGTATTATGTTATCGTGAAAAGTATAACACTATTTGCAGGAAAGTGCAAGAGGTTTTTATTTTAAAAGCAGAACACCCTTCGCGTCCTCCGCTCAAGGTGTTCTGCTTTCCCAATCAAAGACTCTTTTCCATTAATTTCGATCCCGGCTGCACGCCTGCAGCTGGTGCTGGTATTTCTCCTTTGTCGCCATTCCGCCCCGGATGTGGCGTTCGGCTTTGTTGATATCCAGGATAACTCTGGCCTGAGCGGCGAGGGATGGGTTGATGTGCTCGAGTCTGTCTGTGACGTCCTTATGTACTGTCGATTTCGATATCCCAAATTTCTTCGCCGTCTGCCGTACCGTCGCATTGTAGTCTATGATGTAGTTGGCTATCGCTACTGCCCGCTCCTCGATATATTCTTTCAAAAGGTTTCCCCCTGAAATCATCGTTTTTACAATGTATGCAGGGGGAATTTTTGATAGTACCTTCTATTTTTATTTCTGCAAATCTCTTTGCAGTGCGCCTACTTAGACTGCCGGTGCTGCTTTTCTGCTGCCTCCAGGCTTTGATAGCCATAGCCCTTAACCATCGCTTCCATCGTCAGTATCGCCAGATTTTTTCCTTCTGCTTTCAGTTTTCTGACGAAATCCAGATACAGAAGCAGGGTATTCTCGGAATATGTGTGCAGCTCCCCTTTCAGATATGTCTCAAAAGAAGTCTCATACTGCGAATCCTCCGAAGAATGGACCGGACGGTTTCCGGATGCCAGGGCCGGATATTTCTCTCCGTACTCTTCCATCCACAAAACCTCAATCTCCGCAATCAGCCCAATCAGACGCTCCTGCTGCTCGGACGGCAGCGGAAGCAGGTGTGAAATCCGCTGGAACTGTTCCGGTGCCGTGCTCTTCATCATCCAGGCATATTTTTCTGCCAGAAGATTTCGACCTTCTTCCTCTGCGTTCTGCAAGTCTCTGGCATAACAGTCCGTCAGATCCTCCGGCCAGGCCGAAAACTGGCTTCTTCTCATCAAAAAGAAGGTCTCCGGATCCTCCTGACAGGATGCACGGCCGCCCTCGTTATGAACCAGCTGAAACTGCACCCATTCCTTTTCTGCCAATGCCTGTTTTTTCTCTTCCAATGTCATGTTTTCTGTCTCCTTCCCCTGTATGTATTCCTTTCTAACTCTGTATTGCTTCTTAGACTATACATTTCGTTCTAACTCTGCATTACTTCCTGTTTTTCCGCCCCATTAGGTGATATACCTTTCCCATCACCCTTCCAGCACGTGACATCTGCGAAGCTCCGGATCCTGAATCCGTTTCATAATCTCCCAGGTATGGGCCTCCAGAAAGTCATCCCTGCTGTCGGTCAGCCCCTGTACTTTCAGTTCCTCTATCGTCATCCGACAGATCTCTTCTATCAGCTCCACCTTCCGATCCCATTTATTTACATAGGGATTCCATCCGGCCGGATGAGGCTCTCTCCAGGCCGCTTCCTGACCGCCCAGCATCGACAATTCCTTTAAAAGGGGAAGTGCTCCCCTTAACCGCAGACTCTTCTCACCGCGCGGTTCTCGCTCCGGCCCCCGCTCCAGGCCCTGTTCCAAGCCCCGGAACATCCATTTATAATACGGCGCGTACTGTCTGTTCAAAAGATATATCATGGACATGGCGCTTCGGAGGAATTCTCCCAAAGCCAGTCCGGCTGCCACACTTTCCCCGCGCCGCATACAGCGGGCATAATTGTACTGGCCCGACTGAGCCATCACGGCGGCCCGCGCCGCAATCTTTTTCACGCGCACATCCTCCGGATAATAGGCAGCCAACGCCTCCCGAATCGCAGAAAACTCCCCCAGCGGATCCGTAAATACTTCACCGTTCACCGCGGCCGCCAGCTTTTCCTCCGGCAGATACAGCCAGCGCATCAGAGAGGCCGGCGGCTGTTCCTTTCCGATAAAGCGGCGGTAAAAGGAGGAAATCTCCATTACTCCCACGCGCCCGTTTCCCCTGGCACTGGTATTTCTGGCGGGAAATCCGCGGAATTCCTTCGGAAGGGCCTCATAAGAGGCCTGAAGCCGCGCCCCGATCTTCCGGAAATCCTCTTCGGTCAGCCACAGGCAAAACCCGGGGCCAAAGTCATGATCTCTGGAAATCTCGTCATCATAACCCAGACATTCCGAGCCCTCACCGGCCAGACCGGCGGCAATCCGCGGAAGGCAGTCCGCATACTCTGTTTCCAGCATCGGCATGCCTACCTCCCAAAAATACTGCTTTGATAACTCCAACCCGTTCATATATATTCCTCTTCCCTCTCCCATTCTTCTGCTGCACGCTGCATGCACGCTTCCTGATTTTCCATCTTCCATGGATTAGCCTGCTTACTGCTGTACTCAGGCGGTCAGCCCGGCCTTCTCTCAGCTTTTCCGAATCATCTCCAGATTTTCCCTGAGGATCCGGCATGCATCATTTTCTCCGAATACCTTTAGAGTCACGGTCAGCGCCTCTTCCAGACACGCCTCGGCCTCCACCTTCTGTCCCTTTCTAAACGCCAGCTCCCCGGCGGCAGACAGCGCAGAGGCATAATGCGGATCCCGCTTTCCGGCCTCACTCTTATAGTAGGCCAGAGCTGCCTTCAGCCGTGCATCTGCTTCATCCAAACGTCCTAATGCGGTCAGAGATAAGGACATATTCACGCGGGTCGTGGCCGCTTCCGCATCACCGCCGCCCAGTGCCAGAATCCCGGCGAGGGCTTTTTCCAGATAAGAAAGCGCCAGCTCATGCTCATTTTTCTCCTGATAAATCTGACTGATATTATTATAGAGTGTGGCCATCTGATAGCTGTTCTCCTGCCCCAGCTGCCGATACAGGCTGAATGCCTCCTGATACATCTTAAGGGCCTTGTCCAGATTTCCGGCCGCCCGGTTGGCTGTCGCGCCGTTTAACAGGGTTGTAGCATGGTGAATGGTGCCTTTTAACCCCATCTCCTCCACCAGCGCCAGAGCCCTTTCCGAAACGCCGGTTGCTCTCTCTGCCCGGCCCGTAGTCCGGTAGAGGCCTTCCATCTCATTATAGAGGGCCAGAGCCGCCCCTTTATTATCCGTATCGGCTGCCTCTCTCAGCCATTCCTGCAGCCGCAGTTCGGCCCGGTCAAGCTTCCCTTCCGCATAGAGCCGATCTAATTCCGCAAAAATCTGATTCATATCCATGACTTATCCTCCTTCTGTCATCCGATTCCGCCAAAGAAAATTCCCAACACGTAAACCACCAGTGTTATTCCCACAAACACATACTTTGTCACCGGTTCAAACCAGGCGCCCAGCGGCTTTTCGCGGCCCATTTCCGCCTGCTTTCTTGCATAGCCGTCCGGGCATACCCAATAAAACATCACGCCCGCCAAAAGCGCGCCCAGCGGAATAATATAAATAGAAACCGCATCCATCCAGGCACCCACGGCATCGCCGCTTTCGATAAAAATTCCCACTGCAGCGGAGATGACAGCGATCACAGAAACCGCCGCCCACCGGGGAAGCTTAAACTGCGACTGAATCGCCTCGATCGGTGTTTCAAACAAATTCATCAGGGAGGTCACTGCTGCAAACAGAACCGCCACAAAGAAAATCACGGCAAAGAGCCCGCCGAACGGCATCCGCTGAAACACCACCGGCAGTGTAATAAACATTAACGGCGGTCCGCTGGACACATCCAGCCCAAAAGCAAATACCGCCGGAATCACTACCATTCCTGCTAAAAGCGCGGCGCATGTATCAAAAAATGCCACATTTTTCGCACAGCCGATCACATCCACATCCTGCTTTAAATAGCTTCCGTACACAATCGTTCCGGAACCTGCCAGAGACAGGGAAAAGAACGCCTGTCCCAGTGCATACACCCAGGTCCGTATCTCCTTTAACCGCCCCCATTCCGGCACAAACAGATAGCGGTAGCCGTCCGAGGCCCCGGGAAGCAGAGCAACCCGGACTAAGAGAATGATAAAAAAGGCAAAAAACAGCGGCATCATGATTTTATTCATCTTCTCAATGCCCTTAGTCACGCCCAACGCCATGATCATAAAGGTAAACGCCAGACCCAAAAGCTGCCAGCCGACACTTCCGAACTCCACAGCCAAGCCGCCGAAATAAGCGCCCATATCCTCTACTTTGATAAGTTCCCCCGTCAGCGCGCTGCAAAGGTATTTAAAAAACCAGCCGACTACTACCGAATAACCGATGGCAATTCCCAGTGAACCAAGCACAGGAATCATGCCGACTGCCCGCCCCCAGGCGCGACCCTTTCCTCCAAAACGGCTCTCCATGGCACCGGCAAAGGCCCCCAGCGGCCCTGACTTCATGCTTCTGCCAAAGGCCATCTCGCCTATCACTCCGGAAAATCCCAGGAGCACCACAAAGATAAAATACGGCACCAGAAAAGCCGCCCCGCCGAACTTTCCGGTCCGGTAGGGAAACATCCAGATATTTCCCATTCCCACCGCAGAACCGACGCAGGCAATAATAAAGCCCAGACGGGTACGGAATTCATCTCTTCTGGGTTCAGTTTGCTTTTTCATTCCATTGAATCTCCAATCCTTTTCGGCCTTTACAGCCCTATTTTAAAGCTCAAAAAGACCGTTGAACAGAGGGTACTCCTGCTCTTCGGTCTTTTTAATCATTTCTTTTTACAATTCATGTATACGAGCAATCCCAAATATTGTAGCTATCTTAAAATCATTTCCGATGCGTGATGCATACTTCGATTACTCATCGCCTCATTTGCACTCATCTATTATCTTTTGATACACTTATTTAGTATAATGCTTAGCCGTTAAAAAGTCAATAAAGTTTGAAAAATGCCATATTAATTCTTGTATGATTGCATGGCCGGCTTTTCTCTTGCCTTTTCCGTCCGAATGTGATATCTTTTTCTCATGGAAGCTCGCCGTATATCCGGTACGGCTTCCTGTCTGAAATTCTATTTTATTATTTCTTATTTTGGATTCCAGCCGCATAGGCGGGCTGTCAGAATCCGGAATCGATTGTTTTCTTTTGCAGGGACTGCTTTGGCGGCCGCTGTCTTGAACAATCAGCCAGTTTTTATGCAGGATGGAGCTGCAGCTCAATACAGGGGTTCTCCGGTCCGTAAGCTGCACCGCTTTTATTCATTGACTACTCCGCGGCCTCTTGCTATACTTTGGTTAAAGAGGGGAATGCTCTGTCCCTGCGCCTGCATCCGGAGAGGAAAGGATGATTCATGAGCAAAGACATTTCACTGAAGAGACTGGAAGCTTTTAACGATGTATTCGCAGACATTTTTGACAATCTTCTGTTTCACGGCTATCCGGTATTAGCAGAGACAGGGCTGTCTCCATTGCCTGCAGAGCTTGCCACACGGCGGACCGACGGGCAGCTGAGACGAGGCTGCCGCGACATCCTAAAAACAGATCTCCGCGGTTCGGCCTACCGCCTTATCTGCGGACTGGAAAATCAGACCGGCCCGGACAATACTATGCCGGAGCGGATCATGGGCTATGATTTTGCCGCATATGAAGAACAGATCCGCATCCTGATGGAGCAGAATAAGAGAAACGGGACTCCTGCTTTCACCAAACGGATCCATGATAACCAGAAAACAGCCCCGGTGATCACACTCGTT